>Ga0307942_1000607_pt1:15000-25582 | contig 25582 bp, 20 predicted proteins | sample OrgLakmetagen175_FD_201846 | JGI IMG/M metagenome (GOLD analysis project Ga0307942, IMG submission 201846) | Saline water microbial communities from Organic Lake, Antarctica - #175 | ecosystem: Environmental > Aquatic > Non-marine Saline and Alkaline > Saline | place: Antarctica... | reverse complement strand
CCCTTACACACGACATTGAAACCCTACTGGAGTGCCTTCCTCAAGCATGGACAGCAAGCCTGGACAGCATCTTCAACCAGCCCCCACCAGCCCCAACGTCCCACAATGCAGCCATTGAGCTGCTTCTGAACCATTATACAAAATGGCTGCCCCACACCCCCCCTCAGCAGCAGCCCCAACAAGACCAACAGCACCAACACGGCGCAATACAGTCATCACCAGGTTGACTCAGCCTTACCCCCTGCTCCTCCACCTTTACAGTGCGTGCAGCGACAAATTTCCTCATGCAGCCAAGCCAAACATCTAGGATGGAAGCCTGGCAGCAATGCACAGAGTCAGCTATTACCCTAGCCGCCCCCACCCAGTCGCAAGGAGAAACGCGCCCCACAACCCTGGCTATCACAAAGGCGCTCCGAGCGCGAGTACGCCAAGTATGGAGGCTCCCATGGGAGAATAACTGGAAGGAAGTTTGGTGACGCCTACCCCAGCGTGGTGTGGTGGGAGCAGGGGGCCACGGATGGCCCATGAAGCGGGGGACAGCTTGCCCTTGTGGCTGGCAGCACTCAGCCGCATCGCCACGTGCTGCACAGCGCTACAGCTGCAGGAGCACGTCTTTTGGACTTGCACAGGAGCTTCAGCCATCAGACGAGCCATACAACACAACCTTCCAGTTTCTGTGCAGCTGCTACCACGGCATGTGTGGCTGCTAGAGCAGCCATGCCAAACAGTGAGGAAGGAAGTGTGGTATGTTGTGTGCCTAGCTGCCCTGATTAAGAGCTAGGGATTTGATGTTTAGCAGCCACGCTAGCCAGGACAGGCTAAGAGCCCGCAGTGGTAGAAACTAGGGCAGTTGATCTTCTCTTCGCAGCCTTAAAAGACTTTGCAGCCTGCCAAGGTAGTGTCTCCAGTTTCTCTGACCTAGGCCAGGCTCACCCCTTTGTGTATGCTAGGCCAAACAGCTCCGTGGCTGTTTCACTGCAGCTCCCTCCCTAGCGTGTCTACCGCCTTGATCTAGGCATAGGTTGGCCAGATTCCCCTTGCTCTCGGCTCTTAGTAGAACAACCCACCTCTTGTTATCTGAACCTTTAATTCACTGTACTCCTTTCGTGTCTGCCAAGTATTGGCTCGTAATGTTGAGAGTAGCGACGTGTTGGTGCAGCTGCGTTTTCTGTAGGGGAACTCTCTCTTCTCTTTGGGTTGTGTTGGAATTTGGCTTTGGCGCACCAGTCATTGCAATGGCTTAGTTGCTTTTATCCTGGCTAACTCTTAGCTTTGTCACGCCCAATTGTTGGCAGTGACGATTCGTGTGATTTGGTTAGTTGGTTTTTCAGTTGAGGTTATTTTGCCATGTCTCGTGCAATAAGCTGGCGAAGCCAGTTTATTGAAGATAGCATTTTCTGGTTTTGATATTGCGGTATTCAATTAGCTAGATTGTTGTGCTGAGTCTTATACTTTGCAGTGACAGTGATTTGCTATGACAGCTTCCCTAGTTTTTTATGTTGAGTGCCTCGTGGTGGTGTAGCTAGATTGGCCCGCTGCCTCTTTACTAGCCCTGTCTTCCTAAATCGCACCAATATACGCAGGCTTTTCTTTTTTTTCTTTCCCATGCTTGACCTTCTCGTACACGTTTTGCCCTTCTTCTCATCACCTTAATTGTCCCCCCTATTTTCTGTTATCGCTTCCAGCCTGCCTCTCTTGCTTCCCTTTTATTTATCAACTTTCAACCTCGTAGTATGGAGTTTGCTATCTCCCCTGGACCTATGCAATACGCCATCAATCAAATCAACGTTCCCAAGTCTCGGAAAGAGGCAAAGCTCACTCCCATGCAAGAAGGGGCTAGTGTCGATCCCAGGGAACTATAAAATGATTGCGTTGAGTGGGACACTGTGCTGACACTATGCCAATTTGGCCAACAATTTGCTACGCTCCACGGTCCAGGACTGGTGTACCCAACACGACAAGATCCCAGACACACAATTTGGATTTTTTCCTGGCAGAAGCACGCTGCACCCGCTTTTATCCTGCGACACCTCAAAGATGTAGCACAAAAGATGCAAAGGAGTTCATCACGGCTGTACACAGCCTTCATTGATTTTAAACAAGCAAATGACTCCATTCCCAGAAGCAAACTGTGGGACCAACTTCGTAAGAACCAGATGCCCAATGCCCACCCACATGCCGTCCATCCTCGAAAGCTTATGCTGATGAATACACGCTATATTGTATGCTGATGAATACACGCTATATTGTATGCTGATGAATACACGCGATGATCAGCGACTGTTCAGCCATCTTTTGGCGTGAAACAAGGGCGCCCTGCCCTTTCTCTCCCAACTGTTTTCCATTTAATTGAATGACATTGATAGCGTGGCTGATGGGGTGCAGGGTGCGCTCACTGCTATCCCTGTTTTTACTGTGAAACGCATGCTGTTTACTGAAAACAAAGAAAAAAAAGCAGATAGTGTAAAGTCTACCGGCATGGATTAGGAAAGGATGTTGTTTTGTATTCTGCGCCACCCAATTGATGCAGGGACACATAACATCCCACCTGGAGAATAAAAGACGTTTCTCAGTGGAAATCAGGTGGTTGGGAGGCAGAAGCCTGCAGCAGGAGTACTGCTAAGATATTTGTGGGGGTTGTATTCAGTCTCGTGATTTTTGTTGCGGACCTGATTGCATTTTGACTTTATTTCAAATGAGTCATGTAGACCAGTAATTCTGAGGCTGTGGAGTGGGTTCCTTGTGTGGCTGCTGTAGATGGTGTCTGTTGCTTTTAGCAGGAAGGTGTGGGTTTTACAGTGTCCAAGTAAGTGAGGCATTAGCATATTATGTTGTTCTTTGTCACGCCCAATCGTTGGCAGCGACGAATCGTGTGACGGAGCAGTTAAATTGGTTGACAGTTGAGAGTTTCTTTATGTCTTGTTCAATAAGCTGGATGGCCAGTCTTATTGATAACCTTTATCTTCTGGATTTGAAAGTTTTGGTAATCAATTGACAACATGTGAACTCTAAGAGGTACCATTAGAGGGGATCCTCAAAAGACCCTGTACCGCGTAAGGTCTCCAATTCTATTTGTTCGTTTATATTATCAAGGTGTTACAACAATGAGGCCGAGAGTTCTACCTGAGTCATGGGTCCCAGCTCTGGGAAGGAGCAGCAGTGTGGCAGCGACGCAAAGCTGAGTAGACACAGAGTAGTAGACACACACACACACATGTGTGTGCAGAGAGCACACAAGGGCATGAGCCAGACAACTGGTAGAAGCATTAGGGACCAGCGATGCAAAGAACTCACTCCTCTGCTGGATGGTTTTTCCACCTTGGAGGCCTTTCTTGGTCCGAAGGCGCACCAATCTTTGTGCTGAGTCTTATACTTTGCAGTGACCGTTATTTGATCTGACATCTTGTCGCTGTTTGCTGATGACCTTTCCCTCCCTTTCAATGAACAAGGTTTACAAGGTTTACAAAAAAAGGCCTTCAGTCAAGAAGTGCGACTGCTAGCCTGCTCATAAAACGCAATTAATTCATGGAGGAAAAAATAAAGCTTGTTAGATTGTTCTGGCTCAAGAAAGTAAACACATAGTTAGCTCCTTTTGGGGGAAACAAAGGTGCATATTTCTGCGGAGAGAAATCACGTGGGGATTGACGCAGTGGAAAAGGACATGCTGCTCATCTTGGACATCATCAGTACCACACAGGTCACAAGTGGGGGAATTACTATGATTCCATATTGCTGTCTCAAAACGTAGGGTGCGTGTGGACACAACGTCAAGCTGTACTGCGTCTAAAACAAACTGTACTCTCTTTCGATGAACATGCGGATTTGCAGACCATGCTAAACAAGATGAGATTTTACGTTGAAAGGAAGTCTCTCACTGTCAACCCACAAAAGTCAGAGGTAACTCTAGCTCTGAAAACCTGCCCCCTCTGTACTTTGACGGTGTAATGCTCCCTACACAGACTCATTTAAATATTTGGGCATGGTGTGCGACAAGGTAAGGTAAGGTAAGGTTACATCACTATATATGCCTCAAAGGGCATCTCAGCGGAAGTTTGGAAAAAGCCTGAAACTAAACCTGGCTAAACAAAAGAAACAGAAGCTAGAGGAAACATGATGTATGAAGGTGGTGTGCGACAAGCAGATCAATCTGAATACTGCGGCTGACGCAGCACTTCGCCCGTTCACGGCTGGCACGTTCAGAGTTTGCTCAGAAACATAACCTTGCTAACAAATTACACACGTTCATATGGCTTCTCAAGACTCAATTCCTGCTGGTATGTATGCGAGTCAGATTCAATACACTCCTTACTTGCAACAAGGCAAAGAGAGCGACAGTCTCCTACAGAAATGGCTGTTGGCAGTGTCGAAAGGATGTTAAGGGTCAGAGATGACCCGCCTTCATGGTGTGTCATGCGCGAGTGTGGATTGGAACCCCTACAGTTCAATCGGTTTCGCGCGGCAATGGGGCTGTACAATTCTTTGACTAAAGTTACACAATGAAAAAGGTCTTACATGCTTACATACAGCTAAGCGCACAGTCTAGTGAGTGCTGGTCAGCCCATGATCCTTCTGCAAAGGATGGTCTCACACAATCGGTTATCTACAAACAGAAGCTGCAAAATTGTGAGTCCACTGATCTCAGCCGTTTTGTCGTAGACCTCAGGGAGAGATACTTGGAGTACTGGACACCTTATTCTGACATGCATCTAAGAGAACACAACAGCAAACGCTCTACTTATCACCAATAGTGTGCTCTTCCTACAAAAAGGGATCTGGTCACTCATTCGCCTTACATCCTTCCCAAATACATGTTTATCAACCTACCTCGTGATGTCATTCGCAGTACAGCTCGCTTCAGACTTCGTGTTCACACCCTACGTTTTGAGACAGCGACATTGAATCAAAGTAACTCCCCCACCTGTGACCTGTGTGACGCTGATAATGGAAAAGAAAAGACTCCGCTGGTAGTGATGACACATCCAGCATGATTAAGGGAGGGGGTTACTTAGGTGCCCACACCAGGCCGCGCAAACAATTCAAAATAAGTTAATGTGGGTCAGGGGGGTTGTGTGCCGTAGCACCCAGACATAAACCTTGACTGTTGTTGCTTGAATTATTTTGCAGTGCATACCTTTTTTATGAGTGCAGATGCATGTCTGATGGAGTGTTCATTCAGTTTGTGTGTCAGGTTTTTAATCTTATGGTAATCCAGATAAAGTTCTTCCAGAGGTTTGTCTGTACAGTCTTTGTAGACAGTCCCCATAGCTCCAACGAGGATCACGTGAAACTTGATTTCCCTATATCCCTGTCTGTTTAGGTTGGCCACAAGCATGCTGTGCTTTTTGGAGTTGGGGATCAGGCCTAGTGTCTTCACATAATTTAAACTCAATCAGGTGAACCTCCCACTGGTTTAAATTCAGTTTTTTGTCTTTAGCAAGCTGTTGAAATTTAAAGTTGTGGGTGGTTACGCGAGAAGAGCACACAGTGCTAGGTAAAAAAAGGATAGCGTCAGGACGAGAAGAGGCTTGTAAAGCATGTGCTGTTAGTTTTGGAAGCAACCAAGAGGGCAGTGTTTTGTTGGCAGTGTTTCTCAGATCTAGGTCTTGCTTTGATAGTTTATCTGCGCTGCCTACGTCAGTGTAGGCAATTTGGTTGGCACCGCATGGTCCCTTTTGTAGGGCTTGGACAATCAGCACGCTTGCCGTATTATGGCGTTTGATAATCATGTTCCTCAATTTAGTGTGTTGGCAACCTGAGAGTATGTGAAGCGCACCATCAGTGTGCACAGGGCAGATGGGGCAGTTTGCATTGAAAGAGAAGCCGTGTTTTTGATTAAAAATTGTACTTGTGCGGTACCTCATAACATTTCGATTTTTGTAGAATTTGAGACTATTATTGTTCCAGAAAGCATTTGTGGTTTGTTTATTGACCAAAGGTCTAAGGTCCTTCCAGTAGTTGTAATACCCTGTGTTTGTATTGGCACTCCCCAGTCTGTGTGATTTGCACATTTCTGCTTTCAGCTTAACCTTTAGATCAGAGAGTGCACGAAGCCTAGGTGTAATTGCCCCTCTTCCGCTGGGATTCTTATCGATGTCTTTATTAGCCGCAAGCCAGTAGAGGTGTGTGTATGCATTGCCGTCTGGAGCTGGAGGCTGAAAGTGCATGTCATGACCTCCGTCATGTAAGGCAGAGTGTTTGGCAATTGCATCTGCACATTCATTTCCGGCAATGCCACTATGGGCTTTGACTTCATAGAAGCATATAGGTTCTGGTGAAGCATAAATCATAGATACAATTTGTTCGAGCAGGTTTGAGTGCATATGGGCTCGTTGCATTTCAGGGAAGAATAGTTGTTTTCTAATTTGGCTTAGGAGCATGCACTGTCCGTTGCAATCTTGGTATACTTATTGGTAAGCGCAGCTGCAATCCCTGTGAGCTCAGCTCTATTGATGCTGTTTGTCATTCCCACGCCTCTTAATTTCACATAATATTCAGCTCTAGTTTGAGGGCAGTATACCCCTGCGCCTAAAAAGTTTCCGGCCTTGCCTATGCAGCTTCCGTCAGTGTAGGCCCATAATTTCCAATTGGGGCACTTGAACTGCTTATCGTCCCATGGTTGGAGGTGGACGTTAGCGTTTTGGCCTCTTTCCTGGCCAGTGACGTCCTCTCTTTTTGGTTTGAAGTACTGGGGGCAAACATGGTTGGTGATGTGGTCTGTGTCCTCTCTTGCGAGGTACTGATATTTTTCCCAAACTGCTTCTGGGATGCTCCTTTGCAATGTTTGCAGCCAATTTGGCGAGCCATCATTAAACGCTGTTTTGCTTCTTTGTTCCAGACAGCAATAATATCCTTGCTCCAGGTGTGGTTGGAGAAATTACGTTGTACACCCTTCCACGAGGTTGGCATTGCATATTTGAGTTTTGCCTCAGGGATGAAGCCAAGCGTGGTGCAATATTTTGGGTTATCTCGCACCAATGCTCTGTAGGCATTGATGCTCTTGTTTTCCCAGTTGGGTAGAAATAAGAAGGTGGCGGTTGGTAGCTCGCTACACATCGCAGATCGTAGGGAGTGTTGCACGCACTTGAGCATTTTTGTGTCATCATGCACTGGGTGGCAGATTGAGAAACCTGTAAACTTGGTGGCAAATGCATTGTAATTGGCACCATAGACAATATCACGGTGACATTCGCTCCAATATGAGGAGGTTCCCAAGATAAAAATTCCAGAGCAGACGCCATTTTGTCTTTTGAGACCATGGCGCATTGTTGTTGTGCTGCACTGATGTGTTGGGGTAGGATACGGGAGTAGGATTCTAGTGTTATTTGGCTTGCCTTAGGGGTTTTGAGGCATGCTTGGTAGTCTTGAAGCAGACCCGCAATTTCAGAGGCTAGGCATTAAACAGGAGAAGACACATCTCTGTGTAGTCCATTTTTCTGAGCTTCATGGAACCATTCTCCTAAAAAGTGGAAGCGCTCAGGAGTCATCATGCCTGTGCATTTGCCATCTGGCATATAAATGCAGGCCGCTCTGGCTTTATACAGATTTGGGAGGGAAGCCTTTTGTGTTTAGTTTATCAGTGGCGATCTGTTTTGCGCAATATCATCTTTCAGGCGGACAAGGTCCACCATTCTGATCCAAACTTCATAGTGCCCCGTGGGAGTGATGTCCACATGTGGATTTTTTGGTTGCGTATCGAAGCAGGCCTTTGACTTTAAAATATTTGCCTTGTGTGGATTTCCATCTGCTATGATTTATTGATGTGCAAAAACCTTGCCTCTTTAGGTTGTCAAGTTCTTCGTCAAGGGGGGATGCACTTTTCTTAGCTTCATAAATTTAAATCATTTGCTGAAAGCTTGCCCATGAGTGCAGTAGTTCTTTTGGCTCCCAGGTGGGGCTCCAGGTTACCTTGAGCAATTCGTGTTGTAATGCATGTGCCTGGCTTCTTTTTTGTCTAGGGAGAGGTCGTGACAGGCAGGACACCTCCAGTCAGATTATGCATCTATGTTAACTCTGTCCTCTTCCTTGTAGCGTTGGAGCTGTTTTAGACATGACCAGTGTTCAGTTGCATACGCCGCATTGGTACATATCTGTGGTAGGTAAATTTTCTTGTTCTGTGTTCCTCACGTGTTCCTGGGTCACAGCAGATCTCGCAGCCGGCATCTTCCACATCTATGCGGGCAATAGGCTCCGTGCTGATGATGGTTCTGTTTTTGTCGGCTTTAAGCAGACGAAGAGCCCATTTTTCAATTATCAAGGGCTCATAGTGTGTGAGGTACTGCTCTTGGTCTTCGGCTTCTGTTTCATCTGCTCTGCGTTTGTTGTTGACGTGCAGGCGATGGTCTACCACTTTTGCAGCTTGCAGATGGTTATGGTACATATAGTTAAAAGCATCAGATGGGTCATTGAAAGTTCCCGCAACGCAAACCTATTTGTAGTCCCAAAGAGAGGTTGCCCTATTTTCAGAGTCAAGGGGTTGTACTGCACAGTACGATATGCCATCATTATGTAATTTGTATTCTGATGGTCGTTGGCGCTTTTTCCCCTTGGGCTTGGGCGGCTGTTCATTTGCCTGTGGGGCGAGTGTTTGTTGTCGCTCGCGAGTGTTTGTTGTCTCTCTGCTAGCCTTTGTGATTTCCTTTGTGTAGTGTTTTGTATATCGCTATCCTGGGTTGCTGAGGGGGGTTCAGGTGGTGTCCTTGCGGAATATGGGCGTTTCTTGCAAGCATTCTTGACATGGCAGCTGCCATCCCTAGAAAGTGTGCCTGACAAGTATTAAAACCAGGTGGCACCATCCCTTGCCCCATTATGGCAGTCTTCTGCATTGGCATCTTGAGTCTCATACCTCTGAGTCATGGAGCGTGTTTGCCTTTGTGAACATCCTGGACTTTGATGCTGGGGAGCATGTTGTAATAAGTTAACATCATCAGGTTGTCCTTGGGAGCACTGGTGCAGATTTTCCGATCGTCCATCCAATCGACGTGACGCTGATAATATCCAAGATGAGCAGCATGTCCTTTTCCACTGCGTCATTCCCCACGTGATGCATTTCTCTCCGCAGGAGAGAAAAGCATCTCTATTTCCCCCAACAGCAGCCCACGATGCACCTACTTTCTTACGCCAGAACAATAACAAGCTTTATATTTACCTCCATGAACTAACTGCTTTTATGAGCAGACTAGCAGTTGACTTTTTGGCTCTTTTTTGTAAACATTGTAAACCTTAAGAATAAAAAGAGGTAGCTTTGTGCACGTACACACAAGGCGTACGTTTGGTGATAGGAAGCTTTAGAGTACCCGATAACAAAGTGGCTCCTTGAATATTGTCATTCATGGAATAATGTGGGGAGTGTTTTTCACTGCCTGCGTACATTTATCTGTTCTTTTGAGGGTGCCTTGGCAAATGTCAAATTTTCCTTCTATGAGGTCTTCCTCCTTCCCTTCCCTGCCCCAGTTCTTGCTACAACCCTTTCTTCTGGGCACGGTCTTGCTGTGGTGGTAAAGGTGGGGCACTGGCTTCAGCAGCAATTGGAGGAGGCACACTGCCCCGCCCCACTCGGTGCAGCTGCGTCTCCTGCTCTTGCAGCTGCAGCTGCTGCTGGTCAAGCCGAATCTGCATCTGCTGCTTACTTATAGTTAAAGTTTTGACCTACAAGTTGGCAATCAGAAGCGGAGAGGGAGAATGAGCAGAGGTGTGAAGTTGGTACGATTGATGTCACAAGCAGGCATGCACACATGCGCACACACACCAACGCACACACACGCCTATGCACACACGCACGAACAATACATACCTGATCTTTTAAGCCAACCAGCTCCACTAAGAACGCGTACGACCGCCCCACAAAAACCCTGCAGAGAGAGATTTGGTGGAAATGATGATTTGAACATAGGTTGCCATGCAGGCAGCAAGGTGGCTTTCCATGAAATCGATTGCTGCATCAATCAATAAACAGGCTTTATAATCAATAAACAGGCTTTATACATCAATCAATAAACATCACATACATCAATCAATAAACAGGCTTTATACACAGCTAAACAAAGTAGTACGAAGTGATCGGAGAGGTGTGATTTTACAAAAGCAAGTTTTTTAAAATCGTTTGGATAGAGTAAAATACTACAAAACTACAAAAGCACACGCATATTTTGGACTAAAGCTCGAATCTAGCCAGGGCCCAAGTAAAAAAGAAAGTTGTTCAAGATTTCTGCACCATTCTCCAAGGTGCCTCCGTTACTCCCCGCATCATCCTTTTGGGTGTAGATAGCACCATATGCAATACTCACACTTTGGATCCATTGTAACAGACTTACCATGCAAAAAAAGTTGGCAAGCACAAACATAAGATTGTCACACAAAACACACTCTCCATGTGTTACATAAAGGGAAACACAGTTTTTCACACTTTTCCCATATATGCTCCTCTCTCCCATATTTTCATCTACTCTCTTCCCTGCGTCCCTCCCTCTCCCGTACATTCACTAACCACGAGAGGAAGGCCACCGCAGCAATCCAAAAATTGCGCTCCTCACGCCATTTCTTAGATAGCAGGCTGGTTTTCATACTGGGGGTGGCGAGGTCATTT
>Ga0307942_1000607_pt1:0-10000 | contig 25582 bp, 20 predicted proteins | sample OrgLakmetagen175_FD_201846 | JGI IMG/M metagenome (GOLD analysis project Ga0307942, IMG submission 201846) | Saline water microbial communities from Organic Lake, Antarctica - #175 | ecosystem: Environmental > Aquatic > Non-marine Saline and Alkaline > Saline | place: Antarctica: Organic... | reverse complement strand
AACGCATGACCACTACCAGCAAGCGTGATATGCTTCCCCTGTTGCATTTGCATCTGATCAAATCAAATAAAATAAAATCACTGTCTGGACTAAGCATCAGATCAAAAGCAAATGCAACAAGAAGCCCACCGCTGTTCGTTTTGTACTCCATTCTATTTCCGTAATACGTCCGATTACGCCTACAGGATGCCAAGCGCTCTGATGCTGCTCGGGGGGTGCAGCACAAAGTGGAAGATGTCAAGGACAAAGCAGACACCAAATTTTACGACACCACATCTAAGGCCGAGAGAGGTTACTCTCACGCCCAGAAGGATGTGAGTAGTTGCAAATGCATTAATTGGTGTGGATGAACATGTGCACTTATTGCAATTTGTTCTTATAGTATCCAGAGATTGCCCTGTGTCCTTGCCATACACCCACACCTTCAATGCCAGAGAGGTGTACGTAACTGTGAGAATGTGCCCTCCTTTTCTTTCTGTAACTGATGAGTCTTGACCCGACATTTGCCTCAAGAAATTGTCCTAGGCTAGTTGTAGGTCTGTCCAGTAGCTCAACAGAATAGAAAATGGAACATGCATTTTGCATGCAATCTTCGCTTCCAGGTCAAACATGGAACAGAGGATGTGAAAGAGAAAGGCAGTGATGTGGCGGCCAGTGCCGAACGTGCAGCGCACAAGGCCTCTGTCAAGGTGAGCGACTCTGTCGTGGTGTAGATTTGTGAAGATTTTGCACCAAGTCGTTCATGCTCCTCCTTTTTGTTACATTGATCTAGCTGCACACACAAATACACGCTGGGAAATGTTTGCAAGCTGCTTTACACATCTATGATCTCTTAACGTCGCTAACATTGCGAGGGCTGCCCAAAATGTGTTTTGTCTCTAAATCACTAAAAAAATATATCTGGCTTAAGTTACAGCCACCTCTAATGAAGTTGCCGGTTCCAGCACATGCAGGCTTGTCTCAAATTTGCATACTTTGTAACCCTGATTGCCCCATAACCTGAAATCCATAAACGAGTCCCTCTCATCATGGGTACATTCAGGACCTTGCACCAATCCACATGAAAGCGATGCAATGCAAGAATGTGCTGTGCAACGTATGTGCCTGTGGGCTGCATGCGTTGCACAGCACATCTTATCCACGAAGACTTCAATGCGCCCACAGATGCATCCCCCAAATGCATCCTAAGATTTCAACCCTCCTTCTGCAATCATTGCTGGTTTAGACCCAGACATGCTTTTCCAGCCCAGTTTGTGACTGCACTGCCTACGTTGTCATTTCTTCTTGTGAGCTGCCTATGTGCTTGTTTGCTTTGCAGGGAGGCCGCATATTTGGGGAGTGTTTGCCTGAGAAGGTACGGCGTCCGCCTGTCATGTAGGGCCGGGCCAGTTCTGTTTAGGTGTGCTGGTTCTGGCCAGCTGCATTGATGTGCAGGACAATACCATATTGTTTGGTGGAAGTTTCTCTCCTCTTTTAAGGTTTGCATATGGAAAGAACCAGGCCTTAAAGATGACTGGTTTTTCAACACTGGAATAGCCTTGGACCGTCTTTTGCTAAGACTGGCATTGTTTGCACTGAGGGGGAAAGAGATTACAGTCCACTAAAGAAGATGTTTTCCTTGCATTTTAGTTACTCTGTTGGTTGCCTGTTTAGGGCCCTTTGCAAAAGCAACTTCCAAGTACGCGTTCCCCCTAAGTTCAACACTTAAATTCTGTGTGATTTCTTGTTATGGCCGGCCATAGGTTTGATGCGAGCAAAGTTGAAAAACTGAGCAAAAACTGAGCTCATACAAGCGACTAACACACAGCAGATATGCAATACTAAATGCAATGGACAGACAGGTGAATTGACACTTATCTATCTTTGGCTCATTATTAAACATTGTAACGGCCATTGCTTTGCTCCCCAGTCCAATTTCAGCATACAGGCGTCTGTGTTGTGGTCCTTGCTTGTACCATGGTGTAGCATAATAACGCTAGTAGAGATTTGGATGTATATTCGTATTTTTGGTGGCAAGCTGTGTGAGCGTGGAGTACCTTTCCCTGAGTGCGCCTCTTTTTTTTCTCACATCAACACAAAAATGGCTTAGAGCAGGCACTCACAAAACTGTTCGAGGTGATCCATGTGCTGCAGGCCTCTGATGCTGCTCATGACACCAAGGTGGCCTCCAAGAAGACCGGCAAATCAATCGTGGAGAATGTGAAAGGCGGGGCTCACAAAGTGGGACGTGCCCTGCACATTGTGGCTGACTCTACTGAGAGTGAGTTTGTGGTGGTGAGGGAGGTGAATTTTTAGTGCACGGTGGGGTATAAAGGTGATGAACATTGTGGCTGACTCTACTGAGAGGGAGGTGGTGGTGGTGAGGTTTGTGAAATTCTATTGCACAGAGGGGTATGTAGTTGACAAAGATTGGTGCTGTAAAATGCTCGACGGAGTGTGTGGTCATCCTTCCGAAAGTATTTAACAAGGAATGCTACCTTCTTTGTTGCTCTGAATGTGTGTGTGTGTGCGTGTGTGTGTGTGCGTGTGTGTGAGTGTGGCTCACTTTACCGGTATTGTTTTGTGGAGAGGGGGTGTGTTTATCTTTGTACAAAAAGTTGACCTCAAGAAAATTGCAGTTTTCCTAATAGTCTTACCTCTTAACGCTCAAGTAGAAAACTCTTTTGTGGGCATGCTGCATCACACAAGCCTTGGCAGGAGAGGCAAAACCAGCTTATGTATCCTTTTACCAAAAACTCTTTCTCTGCAGTTGTAAAGAGGACCGAGGGCGGGCTCAGGATAAGGAAGAATCATACCAAATTTTCTCACCAAAGTATGACCTCTCTCCAGCTCACAGTACTTATGTAACCCAAAATTCTCTCTTTTGCCACTCTCCTCTTCACCCTACAGAGGGCACCAAGAAAGCCACGACCAAAGCTGAGAAGGCCATTGGTGTGAAGCCCACAGAGGAGCAAAAGAAGAACGCCTACTACGCTGCAGGGGGTGTGGCACTTGGGCTGGCCACCCTTGGAGGCTTGTACTACTACGACCGCCAGGTGAGTTTGGTCGAAGTTAGCTGACCGCTGCGCGTTCACTTGCCAACTGTGGCATGTGTATCTTTATATACACAGAAGAAAACAGGTGAGTTCATTTGTGTATCTTTATATACACAGAAGAAAACAGGTAAGTTCATTTGCCAACTGTGGCATGTTCTGTATCTTTATACACAGAAGAAAACAGGTTGTCTTTTCTTATTGACACCTTGGCCGTTGTGATGAAATCTAGGGAGTTTAGTATTAGCTCATTGACTTGGACTTGACATCTTTTGGTGTTTCTGCGCAAGTCGGATGGAAAATTCCACGATTTAATTGTACGCTTTGAAGGAATGCACTGCATGTCCACAACTACCAGGTGAATGCGTGCGTAACTTGCTGGTGCTAGATCTGTTGCAGGATAAAGCAATGCCAGCTGTGATGTTGTGTGTTGTTTAGCTGGCTTCTGATAGCTGACAATAGTCGAAATTGTTATCACATATCTGCAATTGTGTACTTGTGTAGTTTGGTGCAACTAACCTTATGCCTTTGGGAGCTGTTGTGTTTCTTTGTTACAGGGCTACAAAAGGCTCATGCACGCTTATAGGGCTTTGTTTTGAGCCCTTCAAGTATGCATGGTTTTTCTTTTGGTACCTTACCCTCAGCCTCAAATATAGGCGTTCCCTTCGTTTCGTTAAAGGAGGCAAGGTGCAAGGCGTATTTTTACGGCCTGCTTAGTGTTCTAACTATTTGTTGCTTCCCCATTTCTCGCGTTTTGGAAAGACAGAAAAGGAAGAACGACATGGGCCACATGGGTACCGGATACGGTAAATGAAAAGAAGAGTGATAACTGAGGATCAGGAGAGTTGGCCTAGATCAGTCTTGATAGGAGCTGGAAAGAACACATTCGAATGACCTCCCAACATTAATTGATGAAGAGTGAATGACAGGGAGCTAATAAGTTAGTGGATTTCAGCTGATTTAGGCAGCACCTACACACATCTAGTCACACAATGAATTGCTGCGCTGATCACTTGCACCAGGGCGGTGACCTGGGCGGCAAATTCAAGAAGATGCAGGGCAAGACCAGGGACCTGACGCACAGAGGCCAGGATGCTGCCAGCAGGACTTCTGATAAGGCTGTTGAGAAGACCAGCAAGGCTGCTGAAAAGATCTCTGAAAAGGGCAAGGTGCGTGCGCGTGGCTTTATAATACCTCCGTGAATTGCAGTATGTTTTAGTGTTCGCGGTAAAACCAGATTGATTTGCTGCAGAAGCAGATCGTTGTAAGCTCTGCTTATTTGATGGCATGCGTACGTGGGGAAGGAACTTCCAACAGATTGTGACCCGAACCCATGTGGTCTAATAATGACCAACAGGAAGCTTGGGCAACTTTAAGTGGAAAAGTGATCATGTTGATGCCTATTGTGTTTGGGGGAAAGGAAAGTTGAAGGAGAGATACGGCGGGAAGTTATAAAGAGAGAAAAGTGTGGTTCACAGCCCTATGGTTGAGTGTGCCCTGCAGTCTCTGTCATCTATTAGAACACGGTGGTCGGTAGAGATTGGAAGGGGCTCTCTAAGTTAAAAGCTCTTAACAATCTTTGGAGTTGAGCATAGGATGCGTGTTTCCGTGGTCACACTTGCTCAGCTCTGCAGGCATATTTCAAAAAAGAAAGTGCGCAACTGGTAATCTTTTTTGTGGGGTTGTGCTAACTGAACAGGAGAGCATGGAAAGAGCTAAGGAGGCTGCATACCAGAGTCGGGTTGCGGGCGAGCCTGCAGGACTATTTGGTCGTCAATAAACATTTGCTCCCAATTGCTTCCATAATGCAATCATAATGACAGTTACATGGCTTTGATGGAGGGAATAGTTGAGGATAAAGGATGCCCTTTGATATATTTGACTCTGTAGCAGCAGCAGCAGCAACAGCACGTACGAAGTACCCCTTTAGTTGTTCTGACTCAAGGTCTCATTGCGATGTTAAATGCCACAACAAGGCTTACCCAGAGAATTCGGAGAGTATTTCATTGAGCAGTGCAATCTGGAGTTTAGCATGACTCCCCCAGACACATGTTAGGTGTCATTGCCACGATCCTGTTTTGAGCTACACAGCTAGTATGCCAACACAAATTTTGTCAGTAACACCCTTTTAAGCAACCAAAAATGTGTGCTAAGTGTCACAAACATGGTAGATTATTGCACGCACATGCCCTATACTAACTATACCTTATACCAACTATATAGTGGTGCGCTGATCAATCGAAGGGTTGTTAAGTATTTCATTGGAACAAAAGAGGTGAAGGGGAAAGAAGAGAGGCAGGAAAATACACAGTGAAGGAGGCATTGTTGCCCCGTAGCTGTACAACAAAAGAAAGCCTTACCAGGAGGTTGAGGTATTTTGCTTGGATATAATTCTTAAGGAATACTTAGCATTGTTTTTGTAATTACTCCCACCCCGCTTATCAGATAGAACAATGTATTCTAGCTGACCATTTTTGTGTATTCAAGCTGACCGTTAAATATTGGGCCATCCTGCAACTGGTAGGAAATAAAAAATTGCGCAGAAGTAAAAACCAAGAAGATTTGGTCGTGGACTTTTTCGCAAGCTTTCGCTCAGATGCCCCCCAGAAGCATATATAGCGATGTAACCTAACCTTACTTAAGCCTTAAGTTAAGGCAAAAAAAGCCACATCGATACCGAAACTCTGCAAAACTCCTTTACCAGCATATAAAAAATGCCTAGTTAGAAAGATGAACCACAATGTATGTGTACCCAATTAACAAGAATGCTGGCATACCAGCCTCAAACAAGCAAAAGCGCCAGGCACAGAAACTCCAGAGTTAACTTGGTAAGTGTCTAACACCTGTGTTGGCCGTTGCCAGTCTCAAAATAAATCACTCAACCAGCCCTATAGCAGCTGCCGTGCTATCTGGTAGAACAGAGCCTAGATCTGAGAAACACTGCCAACAAAATGCTGCCTTATTGGCTGCTACCAAACCCAACAACACGTGCTCTGAAAGCCTTTTCTCGTCCCGATGCTATCTTAATTCTACCTAGTACTGTATGCTTTTCTTGAGTAACCACCCGCAACTCAGAAATTCAGCAGCTTGCTAAAGATAATAAACTTACTCCAAACCAGTGGGAGGTTCCACCTGATTGAGTTTAAATTTTGTAAACACACTAGGCCTAATCCTCACTTTTTAAAGGCAAAAGCACAGCACAACGTGCCTATCTCCAACCTACCTAGACAAGGATATAGGAAGTCTTGTGATCTTTAAAGAGCTCCTCGTGATCTTTATTATATTTGTTGGATTAATGGGGACTATCTACAAAGACTATACAGACAAATCTCTGGCAGATTTTAATCTGAATTGCCATTGAACTAAAAAGCTGACACACAAACTGAATGAACACTCCATCAGACATGCATCTACACTCATAAAAACACGATATGCACTGCAATACAACCTTAGCAACAACAGTCATGGTGTGGGTCTAGATGCCACGGCACACAATCCCCCTGACCCACACTAACTTTTTTTTTTGTGTGTTCTTTTCGTATGCTGCTCGCTAGACCTCAGCAAACTCCGCTCCCATGCGCCTGCTTTAGGATAAGGAAAAGAACCGACCCCAAGCAAGCCAGGTTGGAGAGCGCCACCCCGCAAAAGTGCAAAAGTATGCATGTGCATCTCACTTGCCTAGTAACTCCCTTCTGACTAAGACTCGACTGATCGTATATCTTCAAACAGAAGCTGCAAACTGTGAACCCATTGATCTCAGCCATTTTGTCATAGACCTCAGGGAGAGACACTTGGAGTACTGGACACCTTACTCTGACACGCATCTGAAAGGACACAACAGCAAACGCTCTACTTATCACCAATGGTGTGCTCTTCATACAAAAAGGGCTCTGGTCACTCATTCGCCTTACATCCTTCCCAAATCCTTTTTTTGAACAACCTGCTTCGTGATGTCATTTGCAGTACTGCTCGTTTCAGACTTTGTGTTCACACCCTACGTTTTGAGACAGCGACATGGAATCAAAGTAAGTCCCCCACCTGTGACCTGTGTGACGCTGATAATATCAAAGATGAGCAGCATGTCCATTTCCACTGCGCCAATCCCAACGTGATTTCTCTCCGCAGGAAATATGCATCTCTGTTTTCCCCATCAGCAGCCCACGATGTGCCTACTTTTTTAAGCCAGAATAATAATAAGCTTGATTTTTTCCTCCATGAACTTATTGTTTTTTTGAGCAGGCTAGCAGCCGCATTTCCTGACGGAAGGCCTTTTTCTGTAAAACCTTGTAAGACTTGGCTGGGTGCTCCTCTCGGCTGGGAGCACCTCTAATGCACCCCACACACTGGGGTACTGGTAGATGCACACCAAGTTGCATGCCCATGTGTTTCCAAGGACCACCGCGTGGAGGCGCTCAAATTATTCCTCTTGTCATGCTAAATCGGTGGCATGGACAATGTGATTTCCCCTGGGATTTATAATGTAGGGAGTTTGCTGTCTCTCCTTGACCTATGTAATACGCCAACAACATATAATGTGAGCAACGGATTTACGTTTATTCGGTTGTTTGGCCAATTTAGATGGTCCTCTTGTAACAAACTCGCCCTTTTCTCAGACTTGTCTCATAGTCATCTCCTTGTATTGCTTGAGCCGTTACTCCTTTTTACGTAGAGAAGAAACACACGGGGGCGGCTTGGCGGACTTATATCTCACAACTACAATCATGCTTAAGCTGGTGCCATGATTCGTCTTGACACCCTCTTGGTAGAAAACCGAAAACTAATATCATGGCACTGGGCATTTATATCAGGGTAGATTAGTAGGACATTTAGAATGGGTAAGGGGTGTAGTAAGGCATGTTGAAAAGGGCAGCATAGATGTTCTGGCTTTGGCAATTACCAACTTCATCATCCTGCATTGCATACTCTTCCGTGGGTGCACTCGTTGCACATATTTCCTACGCTTTGTTCATACGTCCTGCAACCTTGCGCTCATTTTGTTTGAATGTTGCATTCACTCGGCGGAACACGAAACAGCATCCTCTCCAAATTCGTATTCTTTTGAGACACCCTGTGGTCTACTTCGTATTGTAGGCCATTATATCCTATTTAAACAGAAGGGTGCGTGTACAGACCCATTGCGGCTCTCTATATTGCGGCACCTCAAAGATGCAATTCAGAAGATGCAGAGGTGTTCGTTTATTGACTTCAAACAAGCGTACGATTCGATTCCTAGAGACAAGTTGTGGGATCACTAAAATTATTGTCAGATGCCTCAACATCTTGTGTCCATACTCCTTATACCACGCTGATGAATACACGATGCTGGATGGAGACAAGAGAGCAAATGTGCAACCATGTTTTGGTGTCAAGCAAAGGTGCCCTCTCTCCCCCCTACTTTTTGTCAATCTACCTAAATGACGTCGACAGCCTGGCTGAGGGGGTGCAGGGCGTGATCACGGGCATTATCAATTTTACAGTGATGCACGCCTGCTGTATGCCGATGATCTTTCCCTTACATCTTTTGATCACAATGAGCTACAGACTATGCTTAACTAATTGAGAGTCTACGCTCAAAAAAAGTCCTTGACAGTAAACACACAAAAATTTGAGGTGATGTGCTGTAATTGCAGGCCTGGAGTTTTTTGCCTCCCCTTTTCTTTGATGGCGTGCAGCTCCCCTACTCAGACACCTTCAAATATCTTGGTATGGTGTGCGACAGACAGATGAATCTGAATATTGCGTCTGACGCAGCTCTGCGACCATTCATGGCTGGTACTTTCAGAGTCAAGCAATTCGTCATGAGCCATGACCTTGCTAACAAATTACATGGTGCGTTGTGCAAGAATGTGGCCTGGAGCCTCTGCAATTCAACTGGTTTCGCGCTGCAATGCATATTTACAGTTCTCTTACCCAATGCAACAGTTCCACAATGAGAAAGGTTTTGCAAGCTGACATATAATCCTGCCCCGGGTTCCTGAATGCTGGTCCTCCCACATTCTTTCAGCCATGGAAGGCTTGACACAATCTTACACGTTTAAACAAAAGTTGTTGCACTATGAGTCTATTGATCATAGTTGGTTTGTCGTCGACCTTAGGAACAGAAATTCAGAGTTTCGGACACCTTCTTCGGATAGCCACCTTAGAGAGCGCAACAGCAAAACGCTTACTTGTCACCAGTGGTGCGCACTGCCTGCACAAAGAGCCATGGTTACCCATCGTCCCTGTAGGCTTCCCAGGTACATGCTTTTTGACCTTCCTCGAGATGTTATCAGCAGTGTGGCTTGTTTCAGACTTCGCGTCCACACCCTTCGCGTTGAAACCGCAACTTGGAATTCTACGATACCTCTTCCCTTACTTGCGACTTATGTGAGGCTGATGATAATGTCCAGGATGAAAAGCATGTTCTCTTTCACGGCACGCACCCTCAGATGGTTTCTCTCCGCAGGAAGTACAGCAGGTTCTTATTTTCACAGACAGGACAGGAGGTCTTTTTACACCAGGAAAACAACACTCATTTTTTTTATCCATGAACTTATTTGACTTTATGAACAGGCGAGCAGTTATACTTCTTGACTGAAGGCCTTTTTTCTTGTAATATTTTTTCTTGTAATCTTACAGACCCATTTGGTTACAGGCTTTTTTTCCAAGCTTCCGCTCAGATGCCCACCAGAGGCATATATAGCGATGTAACCTTACCTTACCTCACAGACCCATTGGTTAACAGCTGCTAGCATAACTAGCAGCCACACTTTTTGACTGATGGCTTAATCTTTAAGGCTAGCCGGTCTTTCCTTGCCACCTTGTTGCCAATCTCTGCTTGTTGCCAATCTCTGCTTGTTGCCAATCTCTGCTTGGTGTCAAAAAGGCTACTGAAACGCATTGTGTGTTACGCGAGACCGGTCAGATGCCTCTCTTCTTCTACTGGTTCAGATGCACTGTGCGGTTCTGGAATTGCCTTCTCAACACAA
>Ga0307942_1000606_pt1 | contig 25608 bp, 37 predicted proteins | sample OrgLakmetagen175_FD_201846 | JGI IMG/M metagenome (GOLD analysis project Ga0307942, IMG submission 201846) | Saline water microbial communities from Organic Lake, Antarctica - #175 | ecosystem: Environmental > Aquatic > Non-marine Saline and Alkaline > Saline | place: Antarctica: Organic Lake... | reverse complement strand
CCACGTGAAGAGGAGACGGCGAGGCTGGTCTCCTGATAACCATGCATAACCAACACAGGTCGCCAGACCCGACAAAAATTGAGAGAGCCACTGCAACGAGTACAGTGGCTCTATTTTTTTATTTCTTGTATATATTTTTTTATATTCTTGTATATATATTATTATGAAATACAGAACAGGTACCCTATATTATATAAACAAAAGCATGCGGTATTGTTAAAACTCTCAACAAGTCAAACTTGCCCCCTCTGCCCACAAGTAGACAGTGCCCTGCACATCCTTTCTGGGTGCCAACACACGCAAATAAGAACATGATCACCGAAAAACACAACTTAGCATGCCGCGTTATTTTTAAGGCTATCAGCAAAACAGGCTCCTTAGGATCATGCGTTGTCTCCATAGGGTCTCAATTCTCAAAGAGCAAAGAAGCTTGCCTCCAAGCTCCACGTGCACTTGTGAACTTTGCTGCTAAACTTGTCCATACCAGACGTGCCCTTTCCAGTACTGTTATCAACTTTCATCAGGAGCCGGTTTCAGGCCAAGCCTGCAACCCTCCTGATCCCCATTGATTTTTCCTTTCCTTTTCGCGGTGGATGAGTTTCTATGGTACCCGGTACCAAAGTGGCTAATTTTCCTTAATTAATGTGGGGAGTGGTTCTCACTGCCTGCGTAGTTTATTCTTCGTTATGGAAGCTTTCTTCCTTTCCTTGTCCAGCCAGCCCCTCCTGCCTTCTTTTCGTTTATTTACCTTGTAGTAGGATCTCACTATTGTACCTGTACTCATCCCGCACCCCAAATTTTACAAATATTTATTGAATTCCGCACATTCCCGCACCCCAAAACTCAATAGTTTTTGCCCTTACCGCTGTCAACCCGTAGGGCTTTTAGCCTTGTTCAGAACCAATAAGCTTTGAGCGAAAGAGAACACCACAAAAGGGAAAAGGGATCAAAAAAGGATATATCACAGATCAAGAAGATATATACATTAAAGCTTACCGCAGTCACCCCGTAAAGCAAAAAATGATGTTTATGCAGGGTGTTAAAGGAAAGGTACGGTATCAAAAAAGTACGCAGGCAGCAGGCAGGGTGGGAAAACACTCCCCACATTTAATAATGAGGAAAAGGAGCCACTTTGGTACCGGGTACCGTAAACATCCCTCACCAGAATAAAGAGAGAAAATCATTGAGGATGAGGAGGGTTGCAGGCTTGGCCTGAAACTGGCTCCTGATGAGGATTGGTAGCGCTACTGAAAAGGGCACAATTGATATGAACAAATCTAGCAACACGTGGAGCTTGGAAGCAAGTTTTGTAGCCAAGACCCAAGTCTTTGTAGGGCTTCATTGTGTCAGAGTTGTAGATGGTGCCATCCACTCCCACAAGGATGGTGTGGAGAGTAACGGAGCCTCCTTACTGGTTGGTACATAGATCGTTTTGCTGCTCCTCTGTGGTGTGCAACTGGTTCTGGGTTCGGTGTTCTCATAGTCCGGTGTTCTCATAGTGTTGTTGAAGGATGTCACGTTGAATTATGCTGAGATCTTTGGGTCGGTGCTGTCTGGAGAAAGTGGATCTGCTAATGGCTGGCGGTCCTGCTAAGAAGCTCCTGGTCACCCCCATTTGCCCCCTGCCACTCCAAAATATCCACCCCCCTCCATTACTAGTCTGTTGCTTTTTTGTTTCTGCAGAGGTGGGAGCAACCAGCACAGCTTCTGGACGCCTGAAGGTAGACCTATTGTTGTCTAGGAAGCAGGGTGGTAAGAGCCATTTTGGTATATCCTAGTTTCAGCTGTCCAGATGGAATCTGGGGATTTTGCATAGCCAGCCGTTCGCTGCAGCCTAAATCTATAGAGAAAAAGCAGGAACCCCTAAAAACAGCAATACAACAGGGTCAGAGGGATGAATAACGGCTAAGTTTGCAGCTTTAAAGAAGGGACGGGAGCGTTGCAAGCAACACTGAGAAGTTGGCTAAGTCCATCACGCTGTCTGTGCAATGCGTTTGTGCGTTTGTGCATAGGTATGCACGTGCATATGTGTGTGTGTGTGTGTGTGTGTGTGTGTGTGCGTGTGTGTGCGTGAGTGAGTATGTGTGGTTATGTGTGTGTGCGTGTGTGTGCGCGTGTATGTGTGTGTGTTTGTGTATGTGTGTGTATGTGTGTGTGTGTGTGTGTGTGTGTGTGTGTGCGCATGCGTGAGTAAACATATTTGTATATTTCGCTTTCGTCAATTTCTGTTCCAGTACAATAAAGTAGTTTATTATTATTATTATTATTTTCATAGCTGTTATTTTGTCAAAGTCGCAAATGAGGCAGGTCTTTCTCCTTCTTGCAGTGTCTCTCGATATTCTGGCAACTGTACAAGGTAATGTGTTTAAAGATCTCAAAACCTTGCTGATCACTACATTTAATGGGATGCCTATTCGTATTCATTCGCAGGCCAGAACGAAACTTCTCCCAATTTGGCAGGTACCCATTGCTCCGTAACGTCGTCATCATGCAGCGTTGAAATGCGTGATCATAGTCCACTGCTCCACAAATGCACATGCAGGAGACAACAATAATGTCACATCATCCCCCACACCCACTCCATCCCCTTCTACTGAAGAGCCAGGTACCTGTACCAATCTGCTTGCATGATCTGGTAAAATCAGGGTCGCACAATACGCAACGCAATACGCTAAGCTACGAGGGTGACAAGTCATATGGAGGAAATTTGCCTCCATTGCCGTTGGAGTTCTCCTGTAGTCTAATTACTTAATAAGAAATCTTTGCTTTACAGTGTGAAATAATAGAAAGGAAGTCCAGTGTCGTAGGTCACTCCACAGTGTAAAAATTAGAGCAAATAGAAGCAGAGTTAATTGCGAGTAAAGGCAAGTGAATTTTGAACCAGCGGAGCCCAGATCGCGACCTGTTTTAGCCCCATTGTGACGCCATGCAAGAGGATCCTTGCCTGGTTTTCTTCAAAAACTGTTGCTTGTGTAAAATTGCGCTTTGCTGCCGTGCCAAATTTTTTAAAGGCTGGGCTGCGTGACAAATTCACGAACAAGCATCAAAGCTCGGGACCAGGGCCAGTTCAAAAGAACACCATGCATCTTCTTTGACACACGCAGGACCTGATTATTGCTTATACAGTCGCTCTGACATACCTGGTAATGACGTAGATTGCGGCCAAACAGAATATAATGGCCAGCGTCGTTACTATTGCGAGTAAGTTTTCCTTATTCCACAGTGAGGTTCAGAACCATTTCTATTTGATACAATTCATTTGATGCTGATCACGCAATTGCTTGCTATTCCTGAATCGCTACCATCAGGCTGTCCGGTGACCTGTCTACTCTGGAGAGTAGCTGCAATGCAAACCCTACTTGCGTAGCCTGGACTTTTGAAGGGTACAGAGCATACCTCAAAACTGTTAAGGGACCAAGGCGCTACAGGGAGGGCTTCTCAGTGTTTGCTTAGCATGTGTGTGTAAGCATGAGTAATGTACCTTGATGGACCAGGTGACAGTGAAGTTTTAGACCACATGATATTTTGTAATTTGTACCGCGCTTTTAGCAGCCGCATTTTTCCGAACTACAAGTCCTGTCAACTTGAAAAAGATGCAGAGGGGGGCAATCGAGCAAGTGCCCAAAGCAGCATGCTCCTAATTAACACTTTAGGGGCAACCACCAACGCAGCTTCAAACTGAAGCAAAAGCATATCTTGTCAACTACTAATATTTCTACTCCATATCTTGCAATGAGTCGGAGTGTTTGTGTTGAAGGCTTCCCAAAACCCCAAGTACAGAAGTTGACGCAGTAGTATTGGCAGCAAATAGTGGGGTTTGTGCCATAACAAAAGCTTAAAGCATGTGGCTGCACCTAAGTTGTCAAGCTCCATTTTACACACACAGACAGATTCATGCTATTCGAAATTTGGAGCTTAGCAATTTAGACGCACATGATCAAAGAGCATTGTCAATTTACGCTTGAATAATTATTTGTAGATTGCTCTTGCAGGGTCCCTTTCACAAACTCACCCTGTTTCGTCAAACTCTGGGTTCATGCCTGCAACAAACACCAAGCATTATCTCACTTCAGTATGAGACATAAATATTGTCGTACCAGAGGAAACAAGCGGTAGATACAATTATAATTTTTTATGGGGTGAGGGGAACTGCAGAGAGTGCTATCTTACAACTCAACTTATGCGTCTAAGCTTTCTCTGCAGGGTTTGCCTCTTTGTAAAGGTGAGTACAAGGCGGTAATGCAAATTTTAACAAACCAATTTCGACTTGCAGATTAAAGAAGTCTGAAGCAGCAATTGACCACATGTCATCTACGAACTCGTGCCTAAAAGAATTTTAATAAAGGGAGAGCAGCTTGGTGTAAAATTTACTGGGGATCTATAGAGGGTCAGTAGAACTCTTGTGTGTGCACAGGGAACAGAGGGGTTTATGTTTCCTGTTCCTGAGTAAACAAGAATTCTTGGCTCTCTGCCTCTCTGGACACACCTGCGGCGGCCATTGCGCTCACATGGTGGCCGTACTCCACACCAATGTTGTAACGTGCTGAGCAGCCTGCAAATGAAAATGATACAAAAGGGCTTGAGCCTTGTTGAGTAGTAACTCATGTGCTATTGTGCACGTAAGGGATATAAATCCACCCAGGGACATAAACCCACCTGTGCGATCGACTTCAGTGTCACCTCCGGTTTTGCAGCAATGCTCAAGAAGCACACGCCACTTTTTGCGGCTTGCCTGCCAAGACATTGTGTAGAAATTGTGTGCAAACAATTTGTGTATGTTGAATTGCGGAAGTATTAAGAAGTAGACTAACAGTCCTGACGATAGAAAATGAAATAAGTAATGCTTGTTTGCAAGGAATCGTGACTTCCATCACATCTCCCCGTGCTGGTGTGCTTAATTTTGTATCTGCTCACCACAGCGTGTGGACTATCCAGCGGTTTTACGGGACCAACTGTGCCATCTGCTTGGCGGAAGGTGCGAGTTTGAGGCCATGGTTACGCCAAATCAGTGGCAGCGACGAACCGTGCGACAAGCAGTCAGTTGGTTGACGGTTGAGAGTTTCTGTGATGACTTGTTCAATAAGCTGGATGTGCCAGTTAATTGATAATCTGAGGCGCCTTCATACCAGGAAAGGCCTAGGCCTCCAAGGTGGAAAAACCATCCAGTAGAGGAGCTCTAACTATACGGCATTATTTCTTGTCCAGCCCCACCGTGCAGGTCACAACTACTTCCTATCGGCAGCAGTGCTGCCTTCTAATAATGTTGACTTGATTGACAGAGGGCAGAGGATTTAACTGAGGAGTTCAATATTGGTCTGAAAGAAAAAGAAAAAGAACGCAGATAGTGAAAACACTACCAGCATGTATTAGGAAAGGATGTTGTTGTGTTCTGCACCACTTAATGGATACAGAGACACACAGCATCCCACCTGGAGAACAAAAGAGGAAAGGTTTTTCAGTGGGGATTAGGTGGTTGGAAGGCGGAGGCCTGGAAACCACCAGGAGTATTGCTCAGATATTTGTAGGGGTTGTGTTCAATGTCTAGCCTCATCTAGAAGTCAGCCGACTCTTGTTGCGGACCTGATTGCTTGTAGGCTTTATTTTTTCATGAGTGTGGCCTGTAGACCAGTAACTCCGAGGCTGTGGAGTGGATTCCTTGTGTGGCTGCTGTAAATGGTGCATGCTGCTTAGGATGGTGTGAAGGGTTCTGCAGTGTCTGAGTAAGGGGCATTAGCAGCTTATGTTCTTCTTGTGCATATCTTTATGCTTGCTTGTTGGTTAGGGGAAGTGTCTACACAGTACTTAATTTCGATTAGATGTATGTCGCGTTTGTTTGGTTATACACCTCTTGAATTCATAGCCAGGGGGTATGGATTGGCAGCGCCATCTGTTAGGTAATTATGGGCAACTCTTCTTGCATTGTTGGCAGACCAAGTTTGATACGTGTTTGTGAGTTTCGTTTGGGGCGTGGTTGCTGGGTCGGAGTGACTATGATTGCATCTGGCTTGCTAAATTTCCGCCGCTGTTGCGCATTGAGATTGGAAGGTAAGAGCCAGGATGGAATCATTCCTGCCTGTGTTTCATCCGCGGGTCATACAATGCCTTGTTGCATGACTGCCTGCGTCTGCTTGTGCTAGCAGGCAGGCACCCTTTGCACCTTGTTGGATCGCTTTATCATTTGCCCAGCTGTTACCTATGTCATTCTCGACAATGCCTTCCTTGATCAATTCTTGGTATTTTGTGTAGCATTTTGTGGACTAATGGTGTTTGAAACCTGTTTTGATTTAGACCTAATTTGTGTTGGACATGCATGTATGCTTTTACAGCATCGAGATCTGAGAAAATGGAGAGCCTTTCTGCTGGAGGCCCTGGTTGGCAGGTGTTAAGAGTATCTGATAGTTAAGCTGGGGGAGGGTTTTCCAACCTTGCTGGCCAAAATATGGATGCATAAGGATGGAGGATGGGCGTCGGTTTTAATTGGACATCATGGCCACTTTGATTTTTTGTGGAGCACTTTGCTATAGCATCAGCGCACTTGTTCCCTAGGACGCCAGCATGAGCTTTAACCTTGTAGAGATGGATGGTGTCTTTATATTGCAGGATATTATGTACAATGGTTTCTAGGAGTTTGGAATGTTTATGCCGGTTCACGCACTGGGGGTAGAGGATGCTATTTCTTATTTGCCATAGTGCACCAGCGCTGTCTGTCGCAATGTGGGTGTATTCATTTATCAAAGCAGCAGCAATACCTGCTAGCTTAGCTCTGTCTATGGTTTTGTTGATGCTTGTCCCTCCAGGATTTGCTGTGATGATTTTGTTGGATTGAGGGTGGTAGACTCCAGCTCCAACAGACTGAGATCCGTTTTCTTTGTTTGTAATACAACTCTCATCCGTGAAGGGCCATTACTTCCAGTTATTAGGATCCTTGAGTTATAGCAAACGCTTTTGTTGTACATGATGGGAGGGGACTTGGCTGTTTAATGTATCGCTTATGTCGCCAATATTTGCATTGATAACTAAATTTCTTGAGCTTTTGGGAAGCCTACATATTTTTGCCATTCTTGACATTATCCTTTCAGTTGGTGGTTCAAGAAAGGGTATGGTGCCTGCATTTCTGAAATTCCAGATTGCCTCTGGTGACCAGTCTTGTTTTCTTTTTTCTTACCAAGATCGGTTGTTTGTAACAAGTTGCTCCCTGGCTGCTTTGTTCCATAATACTAAGACCGTGCGTATGCCCCATGTTGCTTCTGACAGGGGTGGTGTTTTGCTTTGCTGGTAGAGGAGTGACATGTAGCGCACTTTCTTCTTTGGGATATTTGTAAGAGTACAAGTGCAAACATCCTTGTTGTTAGTGCAAGTTTTGTATAAAGCGTTGGTCTGATAAAGGAGGTAAAAATGATTAGGTACATGCTTTGTAGCAGTGGCTCTTACAGCAGCTGGATACTGTGGGGTTTGAAGTTGAGTAATTTGGGGAGAACGTATTATTTGTTGTAGTGGTTCTATTCTGGCTCGGCTACACCGAATGTAGGAAGGGAATTTACACAAGGCCAACCATCCAGGCAGAAAAACTCTGCCCAAAATTCTGAGCAGAGGAAACTGCCTGAGAAAAACTGAAACACTGAACTGACTAACAAGAAAGTTAGCAGGCTGGGCCGTTGACACCCATACCTGCCAACAAAGCCAGCAAGAAGTGAAAGTCGAGAGGAAGAGGGAAAAACTAAACCTAATTGCTGACTAAAGACCAGGTGTAAAAAGGATGGTTCCTACAGCGCAAGCTGTGGCAAGACAGTTCCAACTGACATTTAGTTGCACTTGCCTCCAAGAACGTGAGTACTTCTGCAGCAGGCTGCAGAGTACTCTGTAGTTTATAGTATAACAACTGGTAACTTGAGGTGAAGTTGAGATCAAAAGGCGGGCGAAAAGGAGTTGGAAGTAGGTAGTTGAATGCTTGGCAGAAGAAGTTGGTCTATTTGAGGCTGAAAGTTCTTGTTATTCTTGAGGCTGTTTTACGTGCTCCCTATTGCACTGGAGCATATGTGTTTAACCTCCACCTTCTACATTCCTGTTGTCTTACTACACAACTTCAACTTCAACCTCTGCACATTTTTCACATTATCTTCCAGGCTTGTTTCACAAACTTTTCAGATTAGGGGGTAGCAGTTGACGTGATGTGTCTTATAATATGCAGTGACGGTAATAAAATCTGGCAGCTGTCACGCCCAGTTGGTGGCAGCGACGAATCGTGTGACAAGCAGTAAGTTGGTTGAGATTTTCTGTATGTCTTTTCAATAAGCTGGATGTGCCAGTCTTATTGATAACCTTTACCATACTCGTTTTATAGTTTTGGTCATCAATTGACAACGTTTGAGCATTATAAAAAGTAATATTCAAGGGGACCCTCAAGAGACCCTGTACCGCGTGAGGTCTCTGATTCTATTTGTTTGCCCAGTGTAGTCATATTAACAAGTAACACAATGAGACCTAGATGTCTGAGTAAACGGTCCAGCTCCTGGAAGGGGCAGCGGTGTGGCAGCCAACCAAAGATGAGTAGCACTAGCAGCAGAGGTTCCTTTTTTTTGGTGGGTGTTAAGCGTACCATCACAAATTGGGCTGTCTTGAGGGAGTGTGGACACGAGCCACTGCAGTTTTATTGGTTCAGGTCTGTGGTCAAGTTATAGCATGCTTAAGTCGAACAGTGAGACGTTGCTTTTAAGCAAGGGTGCTGAAAGCGGATATGAGCATACATTCACGTGACCCCTCCTGCTGGACTGCTTTTTTGGTCTCAAATGCTTTTCAAGGGTTGCAGTGTTGCAATTCATTTGCGCAAGCAGCGCGACAGGGTACTTCCATTTCTATTCAAGAGTTCACTGATGATCCCAGGCACAGAATACGGACAGTGTAGTGAGAAGATGTTGAGGGATTGAACCCACAGACACAAATAGCAAGTTGACAACATATCAATCTCTCTTTGCAGTGCCATTTGATCTAAGAGAAAAGAAAAAGAAAAACTACGCAGGCAGTAAAAGCCATTTCCCACATTAATTAAGGAAAAGGAGCCACTTTGGTACTGAGTACCGTACGTTTACGCGTAATAAAGCTCCTCCACCGCGAAAAGGAAAGGAAAAATTAATGGGGATCAGGAGGGTTGCAGGCTTGGCCTGAAACCGGCTCCTGATGAGAGTTGATAACAGTACTGGAAAGGGCACGTCTGGTATGAACAAGTTTAGCAGCAAAGTTCATACACACCCAAAAGGATGATGTGGAGAGTAACGGAGGCTCCTTGGAGAAAAGAAAAGAATGTTACAGAGGTCTTTGTCGTGCTGTTCCTTTGCAGTGAGGAGATCCAAGATGGAGCGCATGCCCTTTTGATGTGTGTAGAGACGCAGAGGCAGGTTCGTGCTTTAAGGAGAAAGTTTGCTTACCTATTCAGTCAAGCTTCCGGATAAATTTTCAGTACAAGTCAGTGCCCAGGTGGTTTATTCTCTTGCAACACAACAAAAACCTTTTTTCTTTTATGTCTGAGCTTATGGATTTATTGTTGACTGGCGAGGACCAGTCACAGGCCAATCAACCGAATAGTCTGGCTGAAGGTCCCCCCAGCCATGTAAATCTGTAAATCTGCACTAGCAGAGGTCAACAAAGAGTGCACAGGCGTGGATATAAAGAACTTGTATTAATATTAGGGACCACAGCGATGCAAATAACTCTCCTCTGCTGGATGTTTTTCCCACCTTGGATGCCTTTCCTGGCCCGAATTATTTTTGGTTGAAAGCAAACATGATGGCATTTTCAGGTTGAAGCCCTGTTCTACTGTTTCATCTGCGCAACCCACATTATTGTGATGCAGTTGGCATCACATACTTAACCCATTTTACAGGCTTGAACTATAAGCACACGTGCCTGGTACGTGTTTTTGGTTTAAACTACTAAGCTGCATTATTTTCAAATTTGCTTGTCATTTGCATTCTCACGATTACAAAACAGTCAATTATATTCCAGCAGCCTGCGGCATTTATACAACATTAGAAAAGGCCAAAAAGCAGTATTGTCGCATGCATCACAGAAACTATACCAGGAGCAGTTGAAAATAATATCCTGCAAATGGCAGCGTTCTGAATGTAAAGCAAAACATCCTGCCACATACAATAGAGACGATGCGCACCCATCCTGCATACAACGCTCTGCATCCTGCTCTGTTGTAAGCAAATAAAACTATGCTTGGAGTAGTATTCTAGCTAGTATTCTATAGATAGCACCACCTGCAGCAATTGCATAGCCTAAAGTGTGGTAGCTTGTACAGTTTTATGAAATACCTGTAGTCTTTGCCGCCCTGCTACTGCTTGCCCTGTCAAACTTAACTAAGCGTTGCAGACCCAACTAAGCTAATCTCCTAACTACTAAGCTAAAGAAAGAGTCCAACAAAGAAAGAGCTGAGAAAGAGCCCAACAAAGAAGCACGAGACCAAAGAGCATTCCAAATTGGGTCACAACAACGGGCCGAAGCCAAAAAGGCGAGCACAAACCTGGACAAGGATATGTATATATATATGTATATATGTTGGTAGCGTGTTGCTAGCAAACACATTCCTGTGATTCCAAGCTATAAATTCAAGCTTCAAAATCCCCTCATCGCACTACAGATCTCACCATCCTTCTCACTGCCAAAGAGTAGCATCAAAGAACTGTCGGGAAGAACGTTCGAGCCTCCCAAGGCGCACATGGCGGGCCCAACAGCTAACGCCTGAGCCCACCGCAAAATCTGACAAAAAACACAACAAAAGGAGCATTCGCACGATGAGGACTGCTCTGCATATCCCATACCATTATGCGGCTCTCTGTGTAGAGTTAAAGGAACGGGTGACAGAGAAAGAAAACAGGGGGTGGAACTAGCAATGTGCGTCGCATTCATCGTTTGCTGCTTCCTGAGGGGGGGCAGGTTCCCTTTAGGTAGGAGTCTTGTGCGGCTGTAAGCACATCCCAGCGGGCATCCTGCTTCGAAGCTAGACAGCGCCTGCGTGCGTGTACGTGTGCATGTGTAAGTGTCTCTCTAACCCATATATGTGCGTGTGTGAAACAGAATAATTGCATATTTAATCGGCACATTAACAAGCAACTTGTAACAAGAAAAACTGGAGGGAGCAAGAACTGTGCAGCAGTACTTACCTTATGAACTCCTTGCCTGAATCACTCAGCTCAGGCTTGGTTTTAGGAAAGTCGACCTGCTGGTGGGCATGATACGTACATAGGGTTGGCCATATCCATGCACAAGTATCTACCATACATTAGCTGTCCCTAATACTATTTTGGGTGGATGCGAAAATTTTAGAGAAGGCAGGGTCAGGTAAAGAGGCTTGAACACAAACCCATGTACGGTTTGGCAGCCTGGCACAAACGGTTATACAAAATTTTATGTGAGGCTGCATCAACAAACGGACATGCACACGAGGCCATAGCCACAGGATACCACAAGCATAAACACGAGGCTTTAGCCACTGAATAATTCAAAATGGTAAGAGTGTGGCTACAGAGTACAGTGTGAATTGCCCAACCTCATCGCTCAGCATTAGCCACTCCTGCCTCTGCTGGAGGGTTCCTACAAATTTCTGAGGCCCTTTAGTGAGGAGGCAAGATGCTGATGCAACACTGTTTATTTCCAACACTAGTGCTCAGCAAAGGAAGTTGCAAGGCACAGACACCCATTTTTCCAGCTGACTTATCACCTAAGCTCACCATTGTAGTAGAGAGCAGTGTTCCTGCCTCACCATTGTATCACCATTAGGGTTGGCCAGAACCGTATATTTACACCGCATATGACCGTATATTTGGTGATATCCTGCGAAAAACACTGTATATACACCGTATACACATGGTTCCGGCCAGCCCTAATCACCATTGTTGATCACCTTACCATTGTACCACCTCACCATTGTAGCAGAGACCCCTTGCCTGTACATTGCCTCCTGAACCAGTTTTGTTGATTGCCAGCTTTATTTCTGCTTACCGTTGAAGCATTAAGGAGTACGCCCTGCCTGGCCATTGCTTCCTGGGTCATACCCTCCCCAAAGGGACGGCGGCCGTACAGCATTTGGTAGAAAATCACACCCATGCTCCACACGTCCACCTATAACAAACACAAGCAGGGACAAAATGAAAACCTGTACAGCATTTGGCACTCATCCAAACATACATGCACTCATACAAACATACATGCACGCACACACGCACGCTCGCACACTCATGCATACACATACGCGCATGTATGCATGCACATACATGCACGCACACACACATACATGCACGCACGCACACATTCATACAAACCTTGTTTGAGATGCGAGGTGCAGTGCCCCCTCCTGTTTCAAAGCACTCTGGGGGTAGGTACCAGTAGGTGCCTGCCCCTTGGCTGGTCAGTTCCATGCCCATAGTTTCTCCGTCAGCCACCACCTGCACCGCAGCGCAGCCAGCAAGCTAAGCAAAAAACGACCGAGCTTGCCAACCCCACCACGGCCTACGTGCAAGACGGGGGCACTAGCTTATTGGATTACAACTCGCGTGTTAAATCGCTTGGTGGCAAAAAAGCCAGCTCAAGAAACAGGACGGAATCAAAGTGCAATGCACGAGACTATCAAAACTTACCTTGCTCTGGTCATGCACTGTTCAAACATGCAGTTGTATGCAGTCACCTGTTATCACCTGAACACATTCACCTGACCACTCAATCTGCTTCAACCACTTGCTCATACCTTTCCCCTAATTCAAACGCGTTTGCATCATATCTCTCTCTCTCTCTCTCTCTCTCTCTCTCTCTCTCTCTCTCTCTCTCTGTCTCTCTCTGTCTCTCTCTGTCTCTCTGTCTCTCTCTCTCTCTCTCTCTCTCTCTCTCTCTCTCTCTCTCTCTCTCTCTCTCTCTCTCTCTCTTACTCTCTCTCTCTACCTCACTCACATTGCTCTTTCCTCACCCCTACTTTACACCACTCCTGCTCAGCCACATCTATGCACGTACTCACCTTAGACAACCCAAAATCAGTAATTTTGGCGGCGCCCAGGGTGTCGAACAAAATGTTGGCGGGCTTCAGATCGTAGTGGATCACACGCCTGCCTGGCTGGTTCAGGTACACCAGGCCTGCAAACAGCTGCTGCAGCAGGGAGCGAGCCTCCTTCTCAGGCAGCATCTGCAAAAATGCCACACAAGGAAAGTAGTAATCAATTCAGTCCCAAATATCTGCTGTGGCATGGAGCGTGCAGCCTTTTCAGGCAGCGTTTGAATGCAAGTAGTACGACAGAAATGTTATTCACTGCAGACACGGCGACAGCAAGGCTTTGTCCCAGGCATCATCACCAGTTACAACTAAGGACTTGAAATCATACAGGTAATTTCCTTCCCCCTGGAAACTGCCAAATCCTCCTCCCTCTCTCAAAATGCCTCCCAGCACCCCATATGAAGTAAAGTAGGAATCAACCTGTCTCTCACCCTATGTCCCTCAGCAAGCTGTCGAGGTCTCCCCCCTCACATCATTTCAAATAAGGCAAGAGCAAACAGTGCCAACCACCCTGTGGTCCCTCAGCAGGCTGTCGAGGTCTTCCCCCTCACATTATTTCAAGTAAGGTGAGAGTAGTCAGTGCCACTCACCCCGTGGTCCCTCAGCAGGCTGTCGAGGTCTCCCCCCTCACAGTACTCCAGGACAGTGGCAAAGCTCTCGTTGCTGATCTCAAGCACATCCACGAGGCTCACCACGTGGGGGTGGCGCAATTGCTGCATACAAGGAACAGGTCTGGATTAGCCTACTATAAACCTTTTCCGTCAAAAATGCCCCCAGTGACGTCCTTTCCATCAAGCGAAACGATAAAGGAGCAAATTTCATGCATAAGGGAAACGCATTTACTGCACACGGAACAGGTCTGGGTTAGCCTACTGGAGTGAAGCACATGCGTGCATGCATGCCGTGTGGGTGGCGCTACCCTTCTGCCTTTCTTCATTGCAAGCGGTTCCCCCCCTCCCCAAAATCAGTACTTCACCTAACAAACCTTGTTCCCACCTTTTGAATATTGACTTCCCGAATTGCATGCTTCACGTAGCTGGCCTTTTTGGCTTCGCTCCAGGCCGGGCTCAGTTGATGCACCTTGGCAGCCACAACACGCATGTTCAACAGGTCGTAGGCCTGCAAAAACACACAAGGAGGAGGAGACGTGTGTAGGAACTCCACATTGCTGGCCTTCTCAGCACTTTCTAGGCTGGAAGACGTCGCTGCTCAATTGATCACAGTGAGCTGTGCACTTCATTGTTGCGTACACAAAGTGACTCATTATTGAGCAGCTTAGATGTTTGCACAGCGGCAGGCACCGTGCTCACGTTTTGCGACCATAGGCCTGCGACTCGTGGCGTAATATAGAATATAGTACAAACATGGCGAATCGAGGTCATCTCGGACTTGCACAAACGGAACCATGTCTTGCCCATCTAGCGTGCCATTCTCCACCTAGTGTCTTCAGATTGGAGGATAGAAAACACAGATGCCTACCTTGAACACCTCGCTGAAGCCACCCTTGCCCAGCATGCCCAGCAGCACAAAGCGCCCACCCAGTACCACATTGGAGTTTCCAAACTTGGAGCCGCTCTGCGGAGCAATGCACGACACATAGGGGGTGAGTAAAGTGGTGATCTGTTTCGTAAGAACTTTCTGTTATGCTACTTAGCAGGTTTGAGTTTCAAGACTTGGGAGCCGCCCTGCGGAAAGACTCTCTCAAGTAGGACAGATGACGGTTTGTAATGCCATGCTCGTACAACATTTGGGGACAATAGCATTGCGTTGTGTCAGTCTCTCATACGTTTCTTGCTTCTTAGGTACTACAACACACGCCACACACCCACACCCACACCCACGTAAGAACGGCACCTCCTCCCCACGTACCATTTGGCACAAGTAAAGCCCTGCCTCCTCCTCAATACCTAAGCAAGTCAAAACAAGTCACACACAAGCGCTCACACCCACACCTAAACCCCATTTCACATGAAACCTCTGCTGCTCGCGCTTGTTGTGGTGCTCTGCCTCTATGTCTCAGCTGCCACATAATGGCCACACACAAGTGCACACACTGACACTTCCACACCCCACATCCTCTCCAGCGCATGCACACGATGCTTTGCCTACTCACACCTGAACACACAACAAACACACTCACGCGCACCTCATCCCACATCCTCTTTAGCGCGCGCACGTGTCGCCGTTTCTCCATGCCCAGCCGCTCGGTTTCCTCCTTCACGGTGTCTTCCTCACGTTTCAGGATGGCCAGACGAGACTGCATATGGAAACCAGGTGTGAGCGGTGGTAAGTGTTGATCCCATTATCTGCTTAAAAGTACCTCCAGGGGCTACTTCACGTTTCAGGACGGCAAGACGAGAGAGACTGCGTGGATGCCAGGTGTGAGTGGTGTGAGTTTAGTATGCAAATCACAGGTATGCATCAGAAGCGACAGCATAACGTTTGTGTATGGTGAGGGTGAAATGAGGGGGGGTTACAGCTTTGGGAACGTATGTGCGCTATTTTTGGTGTGGAGCAAATATTTAAGCTTGAAGAAAGGTGCTATCCTGGACCAATTAAAAAATTAAAATGGGCACAAGCTTTAAAGGATAACAGAATGCGCCATCCCTTCAAATTTACCAAGCCCCTTGGTTTGCAATGACTCTAAAGAAATTAACACCCAAGGCAAGAACTCCGCAATCTTTCATTCTGCTGACCAATTGACACCTTAAGATAATTTTAATTAGCACCGCTAGCTCTGCAGCACACCACCTTGCTCTGCAACCTCTTCTCCATAGTACACACAAACACACACACACGTAGACACCTCGTCCACGTCCAGGCTCACTTTGCTCTGTGACCTCACATCCTTACACACGCACACACGCACACGGTCTCACCTTGTATACATCATCCAAGGCCACAAACTCCCCTCCCTCCATGGCACCCTCCTCCCCGCTGGTTGTGCTGCGATTGCTGCTCGGCCCTCCTGTGTGTGTGCAGGTGTTTGCGTACATATGCTTGTGTGCATGCGTGTGTGCATGTGTGCATATATGTGTGTCTGTGTGTATGCATGTGTGTGTGTGCTTTTGTTTGTATGTGTGTATGTGTGTGTACGCACGGGTGAGCATGTGCATGTGTAAATGTGTGCGTACATGTGTTTGTACGTGCAATTGTGCATGTGTGAATGCGCGGGTCAGCTCCAACTCTAAAACATGTGCGCATGTTACATTATACCTTTCTAGCCTAGATCGCCTTAAATATGCTCCAGGTAACAGCAAACATAGCCTATTATATTCTGTACAGCCAGTACACTGTTCTGTACAGCCAGTACACAATTTCTGTACAGCAGATGTTCTGTACAGCCAGTACACTGTTCTGTACAGCCAGTACACAATTTCCCTCATTTTGTGAAGAGGCTCCTGCTACCAGTACCTGCTGAAGTGGTGCTGGAGGAGTTATTGCCAAACGCACGAGCTGGTGGGGTCGGCAACTTCTTGCGCATGGCCTGTGACATGCACAACCAGTGTGTGTGCGTGTGTGAGTGTGTGTGTGTGCATGTATGCATGCATATGTGTACGTGTGTGTACGTGTATGAGAGACTGTATTCGCATCTGGTTTATGTGTCTGCATGTGTGTGTTTGTGTGGACGTGCATGAGAGATTAACACATTCCTGCTTATGTATGCAGGTTTACAGGCTGCTGTGCACGTCACGCAGCACCAGGCAGCGATCTTCACAGTGCGTGCTCAACCTACGGGCTGTCCCTAAACCCTTTACTTCAGAAAGCTCAGGCGTACTGCCTTCCTCTAGTCAGCCTAGGACCTGCTGCTATAGACACCAAAAACCATCCATCTGAGAACAAGTATTTCAATTGAATGGCTCACTTGTCTCCCGCTTCAATGCACATCTACGCTATCTTTTGACTTTGATACACACCTATGCTTATGCTCTTTATTGACTTAAACGCACACCTGCACTACTTCTTGACTATTTTCTTGCAGGTGAGGCATGCGCGGCTACGCATGTACCTGCTTCACAAAATGCACCTGCACAGCCACTTTCTGCTCGACACAGTGGTACAGGGCGCAGCGGCATCCTCAGTCAGTGACGCACTGTGCGTACCTTGCGTGCTGCCTCTACTCCCTCTTTTTGAGCAGCCAGGGACTGCTGCTTGTGCTGCAGGGCTAGAAACGCCTCACCATCACGCCATGCCTGCAGGGAAGGGAACTCGCCCGTGAATGTGCTTATATACGTACGCGTGAGCGCATGTGTGTGTGTACGTGCAGCAGTGTTTGTTTGTGTTACAGTGCATGCTTAAGTGTGCATTTGTGCATGTGTGTATTTGCTGTACCCAACCAGCTCGGCAGTGACACACACACACCCCTAGGTGCTACACACCACAAGTGCTACACACATACACACGAGCTACACAGCTTCACCTACGCACCTCTTGGAGGGTGAGGCCTGTGCGCTCAATGGCCACACTACCCAAACGCACACCCTGGGCTGCTAGCTGCAGCCTGGTCAGCTCACGCTCTGCACGCTGCCCCGTCTGCAAAGAAAACGAGAAAAGTGAGATGAAGGACGCTGCTCTTCTTTGATATTGCTTGTACGCTGAGTTTATATCATTGCGTTCACACACACACACACACACGCACACACACATGCAAACACGCAAATGCACCCAGCTCTGCACGTAGATTTGCATCTTGCTCTGACACTCCATCCTCCAGCTATGCACACACAGACTGAAAGGCACACACACACATTCACACACACCCCTACCTGCAAGCAGTGCACCAGCTCCGCACGTAGCTTTGCCTCCCGCTCTGCATGCCCCCTGGATTTGGTCTCAGCATCGGTTGCAGCCTCGGCTAGGCGAGCAGCCAGGGCTGCCACATCAGCGGTAGCAGTTGCCAGTTGACTTGACAGAGCAGCCTCGGATTGGCTGCATTGTTGTGTGGGTTTGTGTGCTTGTGCGAGTGAGCATGCTTGTGTGTGTATGTGTGAGACTGTCAGGGTGGCAGAAATTGCGAACTGACTAGATTATCCATGAATGCCTGTGCATCCGTTTGTGTAAGTGAGGTAGGGTCGCTCACAGATCACCTCCAAAAACATCTTAGATCACATGACACAGCTGCTTCAGTGGTACACAACGCTCTTGCTTTTGTTCTCTCCATAAGTAGAAAAAAAGCTACGCGCATCACTTGAGGAGCCACTTTGATACTGAAAGTACCACAATTCTTCTTAGCTGCAGATCAGAAAGAGATGGAAATCACCCTCCCTCTTTAAAGTGACCGCCTCCGCTCTTGCAAGACACTTTCAGTGTGCACCACGCGTCAGCTTGAACTCATGTGCTTGCTTATGGCAGCAATTCAACCGTACTGAAACGCACTTGTCAGGCAGTTGACTTCGCAATTTGAAGCATATGCTGGTCAAAACCAAACGCACAAACCGCACACACAATCTCTTGCAAGCTCCTCACCTGCGCTGCTCTTGCAAGGTGGCGATCTGGCGGTCTTTGCTCTCCAGCTGGGCTTGCAAGCCCGCGATGTGGCGGTCCTTGCTCTCAACCTGAAGACCACACACGCACACACGCAACGAGCCAGATAAACCTCAGGTCGTGATCGCTCAAAACATTATGCTCCATGTCGTTGCACACATTCTAAAACATGGGCCAGTTGCTGTCTAACTGTTGGTCTTTGCTCTCGCCTCAACGTTAGAAGTAGCACGTGCGATGCCATGAGAGCCAATTCCAGCTGAAAAGGTTGCGTTCCTTGCTCTTACACGCAACTTGTTCTCCATTAGAGACACGTGACACAAATAAATAAAGGCACTCTTTGCCTTGAGCAGTACAGGCACGCAACCTGCCTTGTACCTCACAACTCAAGCTCCCCGTTTACCATGCAATGTCATGCACACAGTATCATGCACACAAAACCATGCACACTTAACAGCGCCTGCTCTCAGCAGCAGACTGGCCTTAATGCTGAGAAACAGGAGCACCACCCACAGCCCCCGTACCCCCTTAGCCATGCACAGACAGACACACACCACAGCACCACACCCTCTCATTCCGGAACGCACGTCTCATTCCTCTCACTCACCAGCGCCTGCCTCTCAGCAGCAGACCGGTCTGCTCCTGGTTGTTGAGCAGCAGGAGCGCCTCCTACACCTCCTGCACCGCCTCCTACGCTTTCCCTCCTTCCGCTTCCTCCCACAGCTGTAAGGCCGCCATCTGCACCATTACTGTTTAGTCCATATCCTGTGATGTGACGTGCATGTGGAGGTGTAATGTGTGTGTGTGTGCGTATTTGTGTGTGTATGTGTGTATGTTTGTGCGCGTGTTGCGCTGGTTTGTTTCATTCAGGCATTCAGGTGCATGCACAACAACTCTGCCCAATGTAACCCTTCCCCTCGTATTTCATAAACACATCCCATGATACGTGCAATTCCATTCTCGTTTTGCCTACGGATCTGGCTTACCGGCCCTTCCTGTGAGGGTAATTGAGTACAAAGGAACACTCAAGTGCTCTGGACGTTTAAGATTCCAGCCCTGTCATACATCCTCGTACTCACCACCCCGCTATAATAAACAAACACAGATCACAGAGCACCTCTCTCGCACTGGTCCAGTGCACCAGCCTCACCCGCGTGTGTGCTAGGGTAGGAGGACGCACGCCCCAGGTTAGACAGCATGTGTGTGTGGCTGCCGCCGTGCTGTGGGGGGGGGAGGTGGTTAGCGTGACTAGGGTTGTTGTGGCCCACACCACCGCTGCCACTCCCACCCACCGCGTGGAAGTGGGGGGGTGGATGGGAGGGGAGCACGGTTGGGGGGGGAGGGGCTGCTGCGTTGTGGCTGGTGGTGATGTGGGGGGCTAGGTTGCTGGGTTGCTGGTGGTGCTGCTGCTGTTGCTGTTGCTGTCCAGGGGGGGGGGCGTGGGCGTGTGTGTGGTGCAGGCCGCCTGTAAGGACGTTGTGTAGTAGTAGACAAGCAGGGGGGTCGAGCACGGCCCTAACGCTGTGCCAATTTTCCACAAAACTCGACAAAATGAGTTCATGCAACCACTTCTATGGCCCTGCACGTCAGTCCGTTCTACCTGGGGTTGTGTCTGTTTGGTGGAGGAAGAGGGAGGATGACAGAGGAGTCAGGGGGAGGGTAGTATTTAATGTCGCCGGGTTTGCGTGGACGCGCACGCGCGTATGCAGCCCACCCACGCTTGACTCTTGTGCTCATGTGCAGGGTTGACATGATTGACTACATCCTGTACTTTGATGGTAGCATAGTAGCACACCTGCTGGCTGACCATGTCCGCTCGCGGTTGGGTGGCCATGGCCTACTCAGCCAGAGGGTGGCGTAAAAACAAGCATGCATAAAAGCTCTCACCTTGGCCTCCCGACAGATCAGAATCTCTGCTGCTGCTGTCCAGGACGGGGTAGAAGGAGTTGAGTTTGGTCTGCTGGCCGCGCGGGCCTTGCTGCTGTGCACCTACGCCTGAGGTAGGGCAGGGGAACATGGTAGGGTAAGACTACAAAATGCGCATAGAGTTGAGTACAGTGGTAGGTGGGAAAGCCGGCCGTGTGGGCGTCGCAGCTGAGCGCCTCCGCCTGAGGTAGGGTATCGTAGAGGCAGGTTTTATAATGTGCATTGGAGTTGAGTACGAGTGAGCAGGCAGAACGGCTGTTTGTACGGCATGTTAGCTGCTGCTGCTGCGTTATTGCACCGCCAGCTGAGGCAGATCAAGTGAGCGTGGAATAGAAAGCTCGAGTGACGCACGGAGTTCAAGGCAGGTGGATCAGGTATTTACTTAAGAAGTTGAGATCTTACTATTCACTCGTTTTTGCATCTAAGTAGCATAAAATCAGCCACATTTTTGGCACCACCTTGGAGGCACTAAGTCGCTTGATGTGCCACAATCTGCCAGCACAGAATACACAGCAGCAGGTAGCAAGTAAGACAGATGTTGTAACGAGTTGTGTGTCCCACCCACACAAAAAGGGTACCAATCTACTCCTTTTCAAACTCTGCATCTATTTGCAAACTCATCAAGACCTTAAACTGAATTGTTGCAGAGGTATGGGGCAAAAGCTGAGATACGGACGCCCATGCACACATGACCTACCAGGCTCCTACAACTGGCTTGCACAGCCTCACATTGCTTCAAATGTATGTTGTGGAATGATTGCACAACTGATAGAACCGTTAACAAACACCAACATTTTTTGCTAGGAAAGGAAGGTTCGGCATTCTCTGTGTTAGGAGTGTCAACACAGCAAGTCTTACACGTGCAAGGCCCCGGAGGACGGGATCTGTGGCTCTGCCATCTAGGAACATCTGGTTGCAGGCGGTCAGGTGCATTGGCACAGGTGTATGAGCATAAGCAGCAAAATATGCTGGAGAAATGGAACTCAAGTGAGGGGGTGCCATTGATGCTGATAACTAATTGTGTGTGTGCAGATGTGTGTGTAACGTGAGTGAGCGCGCGTTTGTATACGTGTGTGTATGCGCGTGTGTGTACGCGTGTGTATGTGTGTATACGTGTGTGTGTGTGTGTGCGCCTGTGTGTGTGCATGTGCGCATGTGTGTGCGTGTGTATACGCACATGTGTGCATGTGTGTGTATGTGTGCCTGTGTGTACACACGTGATTAAGCCTCTACCTGAGGTGCGGGTGCCACTGCCTTGCTTCTGGGCGGAACGAGGTTTAGACTGAGGAGGTTGTGGGTGCTGCTGCTGCTGCTGCTGCTGCTGTTGTCCAGTTGCTTGTGGTCCAAAGAGGCATCTCACTGGGGTGGGGGCACCTGGTTGCTGCTGTTGATGGTGAGGAGGAAGCTGGTGGGTGCTGCTTGGTTGTTGGAGGGGATGGTTGCTGGCATCGTCAAGCACGATTACGCCTGTGTGGGAAGGGCGTGGATGCAAAACTGTGTGTAATTGAGTTTGTGCGTGTTTATGTATGTATGTATGTGTGTGTGTGTGTGTGTGTGTGTGTGTGTTATGCATGTGTTTTTGCACAAGCTCTGTGTGTGTGAACGTGTGTATATGTGTGTGTTTGCACGTGTGTACAAGCACACGCAGGTTAAACCCAGCTGTCGGTTCCTAATTTGAAGGTGCTGCCTCCTCCATGAACCCAGCCTGCCCACCTGGTGAGAAGTTTTGAGGCTGCTGCTCAATGGGTGAGCTGTTTCTTGCACGCTTGGCCCCTCTGCTGTGATTGCTGTGGCCCTGAGGAATGAGCTCGACCCGCTGCCCGTGCCCTTGCCCGCCCTGCTGCTGCTGGATCAAACACTGCTCCTCAAACTCGAGAGGTTGTCGGGGGAGGGAGGCCCCTGGTTGCAGGGCTGCACCCGATTGCGGAGCAGCGACAGCTGCACTATTCCCTGTATTTGTTCCTGCCCCGACGCTGGGCTGCCGCTGCTCAGGCGTGCTTCGCTTCCTCCTGCTTGCTGAGCCTTTTTGTTGCTGTTGTTGTTGCTGCTGTTGCGGAGCACTGGACTGCTGCTGCTGGGCAGGTGCGCCCTGGGGATTGTGGGGAGGGAGGAGCAGGGAAGGATTGACAGCGCCCTGGTTCGACGATGCTCCGCCAGCATCATTCCCACATATCCTTCGCTCAAGCTGCATCAGTCTCGCAGAGTTCTGCACATAACCCTGTACCCCGGGCAAGCTGTTTAGAGGGCTTGCCGTCGACATCGGGGTTAATATGAATATAAACAACCTATCCAGCCGGATTTAAGATGAGAGGGAGACAGCTCCGCACAATAAAAATCCAAATCAGATTATTTATTCACATAAGCGAAGCGTTTGAGTATTCAACGTAGTCAGCCCCGTTGGTGTGCCACACTAGTCCTAGTCTCAGGCGTGTAAAACCTGCATGTCTCTCATTCCTAGCGCACATCTTTCGCGGTGAAGGAGGCCTTCCATCGAGGGCAACAGCAAAGCTTGCAAACGCACGTGCTCGTGAGGATCAACAGACCCTCCTGTACATGCACCTGCAGGCGCCAGGCAGGAGTCAAGCCACTGGAGCAGCAATTCACTCCATGTTTCCAGGATTGTGCCAGCATGAGATAGGGGTATCCGCATGCCTTGGGACTTCAAAAATAAAAAACACCCTCCTGGCCCAATAATATACAAGACAATTTCCCCCCCCCCGACGTAAGAACCAGGATCAGATCACTCGATATAAAGCACCCAACCTTAGGATCCATGATGTGTTTCATGTATCCTTGCTTAAGATTTACTTGAGGGATGGGCGTACTCAACCACCTCTGTTTTCTCTTTTTGGGTAGATGGAGAAGAGTACTGCAAAGTGGAGCGCATACTTTCACACCGAGTGCGTATGATCACCACACAACATGCTTCTAAACATAGAGCAAAGAAAGAAGCAATGACTGAATTCCTAATAAAATGGGAAGGTTATTCAGATCATCATAACACTTGGTAACCTGATGAAATCTTGAAGATTGTCTCACCGTTTCATCCTAGTCAAGCTGAGTTTGAAGTTGTAGTGTAGGCTACAAGGTGCTGTGTACCACGCGTAATACATTGTTATCTTCAAAAAAAGTGATTGTGTTGCATTCGAGACGGAGTCATGACCGGTCAACACAACAAATTGACTTTCTTACAACAAGTATAGTAATTCTTCTCTTTGGATAAAAACCGGGACAGCTTTTCATTCAAGGGGGGGTATCATGATATTGGTTATTCTAATCATCGCATAGTAAGGGCTTATAATTCTAGGGGGAATAATTTCAGGTCCTTTATTAATTTAGTATAATTTGAGTTCACCTGCGGAGGTAGTTCACGGGACAGAGCGAGTTGGAGCTCTGCCTACACACAAACCCTTTCCGGGACATTCACGCCAGGCAAGTTTGGCAGTCTCGCTGCCTTAACTTTGCCTGCTACATTTGGTATCGAAGCACACGTACCCCTGTGGAATCGGACAGTGGAGCTCCTTGATGAGAGGCTGATTGGCTCGTAATTGATGAGATTGTGGAGTTTTTGATGCTCCTCAAACGGCAGCTGCTGGTCTTCCTTCTGTTGCAGCTGCTGCGGCGGCAGCTGCTCAGATGTTAGAGAGTGTTGAAGCTTGGTCTGCTGGTGTTGCTGCCACACGTGTAATTGCGAGAGAGGGTGCTGGGAAATTGTGGCAAGTTGTTGAGCACAGTGCTCCTCCTGATGCGTTGACGGATGCTGCTGCTGGTCCTTCTGCTGCTTTGCTTGCATCTTGGAGTGCTGCTTCTGTTGATCTTGCTGCTCATGCTGCTGGCTTCTTCGGTTTCTTTCACTTTCTCTTTTGCGCCGCTGCAAGAGAGGTTGCAGTGTGACCGCTTCTTGCTGCTCATTCTGTAGCCACCTGCTGAAGTGGGGGGGGCCAGGCTGCGGCCTGCCCACTTTCTGCACTTGCCTCCCATTGTCTCTGCTGCTCTGCCCTCGTGTGCGAGTAAGGATGCCGGGTGGAATAAATGGTGGTGGGCATGGGGAGAGTAAAGTGCGTTCTTTAAAGCACGCTTGGGAGACAGAAACCGATCGCTCAGCTGCCTCTGATATACTGTCCATCATTAAGAGATCATTAGGCTGATCATATTTGGACTGAAAACGGTTGCATTGCTCCAGAATTACAGGGATGCGTTGCTGTGCACGGTGGCGGAGCAGAAGCTCTGCATGCAATTGGCAAAAATGTATGACACTTTGATCTTAGGGCTGTGTGTCAATGGGACATGTCGTAACAGGATTACGTTGCGTGCTTGGCGTGCGAGATTGTTGCGTGGATTTGGTGTGCTCGTGCATGCGCGTGTGCGTGTGTGTTTGTGCGTGTGTGTGTATGATGTGTGTGTGCGTGTGTGTATGGGTGTGTGTATGTATGTGCACATACATACATACACGTGCATGTGTGTGCGTGTGTGTGTGTGTTTGTGTGGGTGGGTGCATTTGTGTGTGTGTGTGTGTGTGTGTGTGTGTGTGTGTGTGTGTGTGCGTGTGTGTGTATGTTTGTGTGTGTATATTTGTGTGTGTATGTATGTATTTGTGCGTGCGTGTACGTGTGTGTATGTATGTGTGTATGTGCGCGCACGTGTGTTGCCCACGGTATTAGGGGTTGACCATGGTCAACAACATTTTGCAAACTGTGACTTTTCATAAAGTTAGTCACCTTTGCAAGATGGTCGGTAAACAGGCCCAGGAGGCTCACATAGCCTGTCCACTTCCACGAGGTGGTCCACCACTTGGTTGTTCATGAGCCGCTGAGCTTTAGCGTGCCAAACTATTCGGCCGATTTGTCCAGGTATTATAATGGATTTTGTTTCGGTTTGTGCCGTTAAGGATAGGACAGCTGTGTAAAATGCTTCGTTAATCAATCAAGGATAATCCAGTAATTATTTCCGGGAATTGTTAAATATGTATGTGATTTTCTTCGATTTGTTGATCAGCCTGCTCTTTCTCTGTCTGGAAGAGTTGCACCATTCTGTCATTATAACGGCGCGTTTACAACGGCGGGTTAAGGTTAAGTCAATTAACCCGACTTGCAATTTCCGAATTAACCGCGGTTGCTATTTTAACCCCGTTTGCATTTACAACAAACAGGGTTAATATTAGG
>Ga0307942_1000605_pt1:10000-25620 | contig 25620 bp, 29 predicted proteins | sample OrgLakmetagen175_FD_201846 | JGI IMG/M metagenome (GOLD analysis project Ga0307942, IMG submission 201846) | Saline water microbial communities from Organic Lake, Antarctica - #175 | ecosystem: Environmental > Aquatic > Non-marine Saline and Alkaline > Saline | place: Antarctica... | reverse complement strand
GGAAGCGTGTGTGGGGGGAAGTGAAAAAAGAGGACTTGTGCTTGCATGGCTAGATGAGTGGAGCAGTGGGGGGAGAGCAGATCGCGCGAGGCAGCAGGTGAAAGGTACGTGAATGTGTGTCTGCTTGTAATGCAAGCGTGTGTGGGGGGAAGTGAAAAAGGAGGACTTGTGCTTGCATGGCTAGATGAGTGGAGCAGTGGGGGGAGAGCAGATCGCGCGAGGTATGTCGTAGCAAATCACTATCACTGCAAAGTAATACACAACTAACCAAATCACACGATCCGTCACTGCCAACAATTGGGCGTGACAGGCAGCAGGTGTTACGTGCATGCGTGTGTGCTTGTAATGCACGTGTATGTGAAAGAGGGGATTGGGAAGTTTGGGGTTGTGTTTTGAGTGCACAGGCCAGGCAATTGGAGCTGAGGGGATTGCACTGCTTATGTAGGGTGGTGCAAGTTACATGCTTTTGCCTGCCTATATGTACGGTGTATATGTACGGTGACGAATGGTACAAAGTGTATATGTACGGTGTATATGTACGGTGTATATGTACGGTGATGAATGGTACAAAGTGTATATGTACGGTGACGAATGGTACAAAGTGTATATGTATGGTGACGAATGGTACAAAGTGTATATGTATGGTGACGAATGGTACAAAGTGTATATGTACGGTGACGAATGGTACAAAATGTATATGTACGGTGGCGAATGGTACAAAGTGTATATGTATGGTGACGAATGGTACAAAGTGTAACTCGTCCTGCTGCCTGAGCACAGAACTGTGAGCAGCAATGCCTCACAACACCTGCACGCATCTATATGTATGTGCTTTCTCGCTCATTCACACACACACACACATACACACACACATATACACACACTTTCAGCCATGAGACGCAGCTCAGGCCATAACATGGGTGGTGCGGGACGCACGCACTCACACACACATACAAATACAAACACACGCACACACTTTCAGCCGTGGGAAACAGCTCAGGCCCAAACACGGGTGGCACAGAACGCACACACTGACACACACACACAAATACAAACACACACACACACACACATACAGTCATGGGACGCAGCTCAGGCCCAAACACGGGTGGCACAGAACGCACACACTGACACACACAAATACACACACACATACAGCCATGGGACGCAGCTCAGGCCCAAACACGGGTGGCACAGAACGCACACACTGACACACACACACACACACACACAAACACACACACACACACACACATACAGCCATGGGACGCAGCTCAGGCCCAAACACGGGTGGCGAGCGGCAAGGCCTGTTGGAAATGATACAGCTGTTGACCAAAAAGGACCTCACGCCCGTTGCTGTGTTTTGCTTCTCCAAAAAGAGGTGGGTGCGTGATGAGAGCTTACGCGCCTTCTGCTGCAGTGTCAAACGACACAGCTGCTGTTCAGGCAGGCTACAACTCAGGTTGGCCAGAGCCACATATAAATAGATAAATAAATAAATAAAAATATATATATATATATATATATATTTATGGTACGAAATACATACGGTATTCTTGGCAGGCATTTCGTCATATACAGCGTATATACCTAAACAGTTCTAGCCAACCCTACACATAGCATGGTAATATATTTGTTGATTTCCCTGCCAAGAATACTGTATATACACCGTACATATATACATAAATACATATACGGTTCTGGCCAACCCTAGCTGTATTTCAGCTAGATACTTGTAGTAGCCACAAATTCCCCATTTCAGGGGAGCCAATCGCCTTTTCCTATGAGCTTATTCTAGCTCTATATAACTCAGCTTTCACAACTACATACACGCAGAGCATCGACTATTTCTAGGGATGTGTCACAATCGTTTACACGCATTCACACACACACACGTAGATATACACATATACACACACGCACACGCACTCTCACACACACACTTATAATGTACGCACACACAACACACGCACGCACAGCACACGCACACGCACACGCACAGTCTACGACTGTGTCTTAACAGAAACAATGGAACTGCTTGTGTCATCTGCTTACTCGCCCCCAACCTTCCTGATCTAATCCAGGTGTGACTCCAGCGCCCACAACCTCACCTCCTTGGACCTCACCACTTCTGCCGAAAAACACACTATCCATGTGTTTCTAGAAAAGTGCCTGTCGCGCTTAAAGGAGGCAGACAGGCAACTGCCTCAGGTGTGGTTGCTGTTGCCGTTATCTGTTCGTGTTGTGCAGCATATCGTATTAAGTTTACACTATTTGCGTGGGCGTGCTCTTTGGTGAACACGCAGATCGTACATGAAGCAGTGTAAAGGCAGCTGCCTCAGGCCTGGCGCTGCTGCTTCTGCCACGTATGTAATGTCCTCAATTTTTGACGCGGATTTGTGTGAATAGCAATTCCAACAAGGAAAAGGTTGATTGGGGGACTTCCATTGCTGTTTGTGCTGTATATGTTGGACTCGCCTTAATTACCCTGTTTTCAGCACTGCCCCTTCAGCTGTGCTTGCTCCTGTGCTGCCTCTGCAGATTTTGCAAATGCCCATGATCTGCCGCTTCAAGGCTTTTATCCACCATGCAATGCTGCATGCCTTGTTGGGTCGCGTGCCTCTTTTTGCGCTGCCTTTGCTTTAAGGCTCTATATCCACCATGCAACGCTGCATGCCTTGTTAGGTTGCGTACCTCTTTTTGCGCTGCCTTCACATCTGCAGATCCTGCAGCTGCGAGATCTGATACACAGAAACAAAGTGTTCATCGTGCATTGCTGTGATTTCTCTTTTGAACGTACACTCTTCTTTGTGCCGCCTTTCTATCTGCAGATCCTGCAGCTGCGAGATCTGCTTTGCCGAGGGCTTGGCGTGCATCACGCTGGTTTGCTGCCTATCATGAAGGAGGCGGTGGAGATGTTGGCCTGCCAGGGCTACGTGAAGGTGAGGGTGTTGATGACCTATGGGGAGTGGATGACCTATGGTGGATGACCTACAGTGAGTGGATGACCTATGGTGAATAAGAGGGTGTGGATGAAGGTGAGGGTGTGGATGACCTATGGTGACCTGTGATAACCTATACTACTTGCTTTGTGCAACAGTGCAATTTCTTTTGTGTGAAAGGGACGGCTTTTTGTTGACGTGTGCTGTGTTCAGATTGAGAGTGCGTCATCTGAATTGAAGGATTCTGACCCTTAACTTTATATCTTTGGCTATCAATAAAAGGATGCTAACTTTTCGTTAAAATAGATTACTTTCTGCAAATTAAAAGCACCAACGTGCTACACATCTACAACACCTGTATCCAAAACAACACATTTATCCAAACAACACGTCTATCCAAAACATCACATCTATCCAAAACAACACATCTATCCCAAACAACACACCTTTCCAAAACAACACGTCTGTCCTAAACAACACACCTTTCCAAAACAACACATCTACTCAAAACAACACACTTTTCCAAAACAACACATCTATCCCTAACAACACACCTTTCCAAAACAACACATCTATTTCAAACAACACACCTTTCCAAAACAACACGTCTGTCCTAAACAACACATCTGTCCTTAACAACACATACAGCAATCCTGGGGCTTTGCACTCTAACTCCCTAATGTCCCTTGCACTTTCTGGTCTTTTTCACGTTTTGTTATTTCTTAGTTGTCTTTGCTCACTCTGCACTGATCCCGAGCACGGACATGCCTAACCATGAGCAAATTCAATTGCATGGATTGTCATTTGAAATTTCGACTGGTTTTGTCAAAATGACACATTTTCTGTCAACATGATACGCCTTATTTACCGAAGTTATACACTGTGTGTGTCCTTATACACTGACATGCTTAAACACTGACTGCTTATACACTGACTTGCTTATACACTGACTGCTTATACACTGACTGCTTATACACTGACTTGCTTATACACTGACTGCTTATACACTGACTGCTTATACACTGACTTGCTTATACACTGTCCTTGCTTATACACTGACTGCTTATGCACTGACTGCTTATACACTGACTGCTTATACACTGACTGCCTATACACTGACTTGCTTATGCACTGACTGCTTATACACTGTCCTTGCTTATACACTGGCTGCTTATACAATGTCCTTGCTTATACACTGACTGCAAAAATGCGCACTCTCTTTTATCCTTGCTATCCAACACTGAGGGGTTTACAATGGGAGTGAGCGCCCCCCAAACTGCGTGCCGACAGTAGGCTCAGCTCAAAGATGCAAAATCTCTTTGCTGTGCACCTGCTCAGAGACACTTGCTCTGCTGAGTTGGTACTAGACTAAGTTCAAAGGTGCAACATTTCTGTGCTGTGCAGGTGCACAGAGATGTTTGCTCTGCTGAGTTAACACTAGGCTCAGTTAAAATGTGCAACATCTCTGTGCCGTGCAGGTGATGTTCTGCACAGAGAAATTTGCCACGGGAGTGAATGCCCTCCCAACTGCGTGCCGACAGTAGGCTCAGTTTTAATGTGCAACATCTCTGTGCCGTGCAGGTGATGTTCTGCACAGAGAAATTTGCCACGGGAGTGAATGCCCTCCCAACTGCATGCCGACAGTAGGCTCAGTTTAAATGCGCAACATCTCTGTGCCGTGCAGGTGCTGTTCTGCTTAGAGGCATTTGCCACGGGAGTGGACGCTCCCCCTTAAGCCATTGCCCGTTGTAGGTATAGCCTCAGATGCATCATTCCCGTTCTTGCAGGTGCTGTTCTGCACAGAGAAATTTGCCACGGGAGTGAATGCCCCCCCAACTGCGTGCCGACAGTAGACTCAGTTTAAATGTGCAACATCTCTGTGCCATGCAGGTGATGTTCTGCATAGAGACACTCGCCACGGGAGTGGACGCTCCCCCTTAAGCCATTGCCCGTTGTAGGTATAGCCTCAGATGCATCATTCCTGTTCTTGCAGGTGCTGTTCTGTACAGAAACCTTTGCCATGGGCGTGAACGCCCCCACCCGCACTGTCGTCTTCCACTCCCTCCGCAAGCACGACGGAAAAGGCTTTCGGTGCGTGACTTGAGGACTAGAGTACTTTGGCTGCACTGCTGTTTCAACGACGACTCTTTTACAACGATTCAGTCTGCCATCCTTGTGGCACTTGATTTGGTCTGATTTGGTCTGCCATTCTTGTGGCACTTGATTTGGTCTGATTTGGTCTGCCATCCTTGTTGCACTTGATTTGGTCTGATTTGGTCTGCCATCCTTGTGGCACTTGTTATATTCAGTGTTGTGCACATACGGCGTCATTCAAAAATGGCACCGTAAATAACAATCGTAAATAATAGCGTTACCGTCACAAAACTCTGACGATTGACGGCGTAATTTACTACTTTCACCGTCAATTTGACATGAATTACGCCGTCAGCGTCATTTACCATTGACGCCGCCAAGCGTCAGGTGCACAACACTGGTTATATTCCTTCTGATTTGGTTTGCCATCCTTGTGCCACAATTGGCCATCCTTGTGGCACAGTTTGGTCTGCCATCCTTGCAACAATTCAGTCTGCCATCCTTGTGGCACTTGTTATAGTCCTGATTTGGTCTGCCATCCTTGTGGCCACACTTGTGTGCCACAATTGGCCATTCTTGTGGCACAGTTCGGTCTGCCATCCTTGCAACAATTCAGTCTGCCATCCTTGTGGCACTTGCTATATTCCTACTGATTTGGTCTGCCATTCTTGTGCCACAATTGGCCATCCTTGTGGCCATCCTTGTGGCACAATTCGGTCTGCCATCCTTGCAACAGTTCAGTCTGCCATCCTTGTGGCACTTGCTATATTCCTTCTGATTTGGTCTGCCATCCTTGTGGCACAATTCGGTCTGCCATCCTTGCAACAATTCCGTCTGCCATCCTTGTGGCACTTGGTATAGTCCTGGCCATCCTCTGTATGTCTAGGGTTAGGGCTTAGGGTTACAGGCTAGGGCATAGGGTTTAGGGTTAGGGTTTAGGGCGTAGGGCTTGGGGTTTAGGGTGTAGGGCATAGGGTTTAGGGTGTAGGGCATAGGGTTAAGGGTGTAGGGCTTAGGGTTTAGGGTGTAGGGCTTAGGGTTTAGGGTGTAGGGTGTAGGGCTTATGGTTAGGGTTTAGGGTTACAGGCTAGGGCTTACAGGCTACAGGCTAGGGCTTGAAGCTAATACATGCGTGTTTGTGTGCCCTACTCTAAGTATTAACATGCATGAATGCTGTGCGCAGCTCCCTGAAGTAATAGACATGCATTGTAATGACTCTCAGCTCTTTGCAATTGATGCATGTTTTTCCTGCCAAGTGGTGACTCTGACGCTTGGCCATAGATAACGAGCACAGAATTGGCTGAGATCATATGAGCGTGTACACAGCTGTCTGGGCCATTGAGGAAGAATGGCGGTGCCTGTGCACCTAACATGAACGCTTCCTTAGTGCGGACATTCTAATGCACCTGGTGTGCACACTAGGTGCTTTCCAGTGTGCTTTCTAGTGCACCTAACATGAACGCCTCTGAATGCTGTGCACCTAACATGATCGCTTTGTAAGTGTGCTTAGTGTGCTTTCTAGTGTGCTTAGTGTGCCTGGTGTGTTTCTTGTGCACCTATAACATGAACGCCTCTGAATGCTGTGCACCTAATATGACCGCTTTGTAAGTGTGCTTAGTGTGCTTTCTAGTGTGCTTAGTGTGTCTGGTGTGTTTCTTGTGCACCTAAAACATGAACGCCTCTGAATGCTGTGCACCTAACAAGACCGCTTTGTAAGTGTGCTTAGTGTGCTTTCTAGTGTGCTTAGTGTGTCTGGTGTGTTTCTAGTGCACCTAAAACATGACGCCTCTAAATGCTGTGCACCTAACATGACCGCTTTGTAAGTGCGGGCACTCTAGTGCACCTAGTGTGCATACTAGGTGCTTTCCAGTGTGCTTTCTAGTGTGCTTAGTGTGCCTGGTGTGTTTCTAGTGCACCTAACACGAACGCTTCCTTGGTGCGGACATGCTATTGCACCTGGTGTGCACACTAGGTGCTTTCCAGTGTGCTTTCTAGTGTGCTTAGTGTGCCTGATGTGTTACTACTGCACCTAACACGAACGCCTCTGAATGCTGTGCACTGTGCACCTAACATGACCGCTTTGTAAGTGCGGACATTCTAGTGCACCTAGGGTGCACACTCCTTTTTTTTTCAATTGTGAGGACCCTTGTTCTTCGCAGTTGCGACTAGTCCTTGAAAGTAACTCACGTACACACACACTGGTCCTTGTAAGGAATCCACTGCCACTTCATGATGCAAACAAAGTAGATTTCACACGCACGCACACACATACACCACACACACACACAGGTTTCTCTTGCCAGGGGAGTACACACAGATGGCCGGGCGTGCTGGGCGCCGTGGCTTGGACTCTATAGGCAATGTCATCGTGGCTGCATGGGACGACATCCCAGGCGTGTGTGTGTGTGTGTAATTATGTGATTATGTCCACACGTTTCAGCTCGCCCAGCCGTACGATCCGCGTAACATTGTACAGGGTATTGTCCTTAGATTTTTTGTAGGAAGTGCCTGGCATGAAATAGATGGAACAGTTTTGCACGTACTGCCTGTGTTTGCACTGCTCCCTCCCTCTTCCTATTCTCTCCACCCTCTTTCTTTTTCCTTCCCACATGGACCTGCATGACGTATCAACTGACAAAGGAGTGAGCCATGCTACATATGGCGTATTGACTGACAAAAGATTGAGCCATGCTACATATGGCGTATTGACTGACAAAAGAGTGAGCCATGCTACATATGACGTATTAACTGACAAAAGAGTGAGCCATGCTACTTTTGTTGTCGTGTCCTCTGTCAAATAGATCCCCGTCCCATTTCAATCTTATTAAAGCACTGGCAATCTACGCATTGTCCTCCATGGCTGAGAGTGAGGAGGGACATGCTGCTCTTCCTGCCGTTTCCTCTGCTCAATTGTTTCTTGCACGCTCCCTTCCTCTTTTACACGACATAATAAAGCAATCTTCCTGACAAAAACTTGATATGAATGTTTTGATTTTCTTGCACTATTTCTCTGTTCAGACGTTTCCTTCCCTCTTTCTATTTTTGTAAGGAGAGTGACCTGCAGTGTTAAAACTAATATTAAATAAGGGTATTTTGCCGTTTAAGGCTCGCTTGTACCTTGGTTTCTCTCAATCAATCAACCAGAGAGGGTGGCCTGCATAGTGTCCTCACTGGCTCACTTGTACCTTCACTTCTCCCAATCAATCAACAGGAGAGAGCGACCTGCGTAGTCTCCTCACTGGCTCACTTGTACTCTTGTTTCTCTCAATCAATCAACAGGAGAGAGCGACCTGCGTAGTGTCCTCACTGGCTCACTTGTACTCTTGTTTCTCTCAATCAATCAACAGGAGAGAGCGACCTGCGTAGTGTCCTCACTGGCTCACTTGTACCTTTGTTTCTATCAATCAATCAACAGGAGAGAGCGACCTGCGTAGTGTCCTCACTGGCTCACTTGTACTCTTGTTTCTCTCAATCAATCAACAGGAGAGAGCGACCTGCGTAGTGTCCTCACTGGCTCACTTGTACTCTTGTTTCTCTCAATCAATCAACAGGAGAGAGCGACCTGCATAGTGTCCTCACTGGCTCACTTGTACCTTTGATTCTCTCAATCAATCAACAGGAGAGAGCGACCTGCGTAGTGTCCTCACTGGCACAGGGATGAGCTTGGAGAGCCAGTTCCGGTTGACTTACTCCATGATCCTGAACCTGATGCGCACTGAGGACCTGAAGGCAAGTGCTGCTTCTCTTCGAACTTGTGGTGGTATCTCTTTGAAGTGTTTGCCTGACCTGCTTTATGGTCTTTAATGTGATGCGCACTGAGGACCTGAAGGCAAGCCCTGTGTCTCTTCTAAATTATTGTGGTACCTCTTTGAAATGTTTACCTGATCTGCTTGGTGATTTTGAATGTGATGCGCATTGAGGGTCTCAAAACAAAGTTGAAAAAAAGAAAAACTACGCAGGCAGTAGAAATAATTGTTCCAGATTCCATTAGGTTTATTTAAGGTTAGAACATAATACCATATATAGCATACACCTGGCATCTACCTGCAGCAATGTTTTGGTATGTAGTCCTATGCTTTTAACATCTCCGCAATGCCCTTAACTCAAAAATTGATGTGCTATGATGGCAAGTGCCTGACAAAAATATTTGCCCTTTATTTGGATCTCTTGGCATTCCTCAAACTAAGGTGGGCTTCCGTATCCAAAGTGCTCTTGCCCCTGCTCTTTTCTTAGGTGGAAAAGGTGAAGACATACCTCGTTTTCTCAGCATGAGTGAAAAGCAATGCCTCACTGTGATCTGCTCTCTTTTCTCAGGTGGAAGAGATGATGAAGCGCGCCTTTTCTGAGTGGTGTGCACAGCAATGCCTCAAAGTGATCTGCTCTCTTTTCTCAGGTGGAAGAGATGATTAAGGGCTCCTTTTCTGAGTGGCGTGCACAGCAGTGCCTCATTGTGATCTGCTCTTTTTTCTCAGGTGGAAAAGATGATGAAACGCTCATTTTCTGAGTGGCGTGCACAGCAATGCCTCACCGTGATCTGCTCTTTTTTCTCAGGTGGAAGAGATGATAAAGCGCGCCTTTGCTCAGTATAGATGAAAAGCAATGCCTCACTGTGATCTGCTCTCTTTTCTCAGGTGAAAGAGATGAAGAAGCGCGCCTTTGCTCAGTTTTAGTGATAAGCAATGCCTCACTGTGATCTGCTCTCTTTCCTCAGGTGGAAGAGATGATGAAGCGCTCCTTTTCTGAATGGCGTGCACAGAGGGCGGCCCCCGCAGCCACTGCCCAGCTGCAGGTTGTGGATGAGAGCCTGGAAAGGCTTGCACGCATGCCATGGCCCACCACATACCTGGGGTGCATGTGAGTGTCATAGAAATGATCATAGTAATGATTGTAAGAGTCGTTCAAAATAAAAATTGTAAAAAGGGGCAGAAAAATATTGTGCGCCCTTCTGTCATGTTGTTTATTCCTTGGCCACCTGTTCCTCAGGTAGCTTTTTCTCACTGTATGTAGGGAGCGGTTTCACTGCCATTGTGTCACATGCCCTAGCCGCAGCGCACTGTTTACTGCCGCAGCTTTGAGTGCGGCACGTTACCATCAAGCACGTTAAAAAAACTCCTCCCTGCTTTGTGTGCGCATTAATCTATTGATCGCATGCTCGAAGACAGTTGATCAGGGTTGAGGTTCTCAATATACCTGATCGTGATTATTAGTGCCGGACATTTCTATGTCTGGACTGGAAGCGGAAAGGACAAGCTTGTAAAGCTCACGCTTGAGTTGATCGCGTCCTCAGCACCGTCTCTTGCCTTTTCCAATTTGCATGTGAGAGGATTGCATCAGTTACTTACGTAAGCCTTGATGGTTCTGTCACAGATCCGTCATAATTTTACCATCTGATCAGAGGAGAGGTAGAAAATACAAGCTCTTGCTTCTTCCAATCTGCAAATTAGAGCATGTCATTGGTAACCTTTGTCTCATAGTTGTGCCACAGATTTATAATAGTTCTGTCATCTATACAGAGGAGAGGTAGCGAATACAATCTCTCGCTTCTTCCAATCTGCAAATTAGAGCATGTCATTGTTGGTAACCTTTGTCTCATAGTTGTGCCACAGATCTATAATAGTTCTGTCATCTATACAGAGGAGAGGTTGCAAGCCCCATCATTATCAAATATATTTTGCACACCTGCGTTCTTCCAGGCGGGAAGAAGTGTCTGACTACTTTGACATCAATGAGCAGATTAACGCTCTCAGCCGACAAGTGCAGGTAGGCTTGGGCAATATGATGATTAATTGGTTATATGTACTGACAGCCAATAGATGCAGGTGAGACAGGGGAGCCAGAACATGCTGGTAGATGGTGGATGCAGGAAAGTGGGGAAGCTAGTTTTTTGTGGCCTAAACAAGTGCAGGTAAAATGGTGTAAGTAACCTGGTAGACGGTGGATGCAGGAAAGGAGGGAGCTCCGTGTTTTGGCCTTGACAAGTGCAGGTGAAATTGGGTGTGGGAGAGCTAATTGATGGTGGATGCAGGAAAGGGGGATAGGAAAGGAGGGAGATTTGTTTTGCGGCTGCGACAAGTGCAGGTGAGACGAGATTTAGGGATGATGGAAGATGGTTGTGCAGGAAAGGCGGGGAGTTGTTTGTTCTGTGGCTGTTTTTATTCGTCGGTGGGTGCTTCCTCATGCGTCACACGTAACCGGGCGCTAACAACAACAGAATGCATGTGCATGCACACACGTGCACACAGGTGTCTGTCATGTCCAGCAAGCCTGCCCAGTCCAGCCTCACCCCAGGCCGCATTCTCATCTACGCAAACCCCATCAACGGCCTGCCAGAACTTGCTGTGGTGCTGGGGGAAACCCCTCCTAGCTGCATTACCCCTCAGACCGCTATCACTTCTACCTCAGCCTCTACCTCAGCAGCAGGGGCAGGTACTTCACCCAACGGAGGTGAGTTGTGGTCACAATGGTTTCGTAATTTAAATGGTCACAATGGTTACGTAATGTAAATGCTTGCAACCGAGGTGAGTTATGGTCACAATGGTCACAATGCTACGTAATGTAAATGCTTACAATCGAGTTGCGTTATGGTCACAATGGTTACGTAATGTAAATGGTTACAATCGAGGTGAGTTATGGTCACAATGGTCACAATGCTACGTAATGTAAATGCTTGCAATGGACACAATGGATGTGAGTCATGGACACAATAAGGTTACGTAATGCAAACGGTTATAATGGCCACAATGGTTAGATCATGTAATAGGCTGCGATAGTCAAAACGGCTTCGTAATGCGTATGGTTACAATGGTAGCTTAGGGGTTGAGTGTTTAGCTAGGTTGTTTGGCTGATCAGCAGCTGTCTCTTGGTGCTATCTCTTAGTGTTTTCTCGTGGTGTTGTCTCTTGGTGCTGTCTCTTGGTGTTTTCTCGTGGTGTTTTCTCGTGGTGCTGTCTCTTGGTGTTGTCTCGTGGTGTTGTCTCGTGGTGTTGTCTCGTGGTGTTGTCTCTTGGTGTTGTCCTTTGGTGTTGTCTCTTGGTGTTGTCTCTTGGTGTTGTCTCTTGGTGTTGTCCTTTGGTGTTGTCCTTTGGTGTTGTCTCTTGGTGTTTTCTCTTGGTGTTGTCTCTTGGTGCTGTCTCTTGGTGTTTTCTCTTGGTGCTGTCTCTTGGTGTTGTCTCTTGGTGTTGTCTCTTGGTGTTGTCTCTTGGTGCTGTCTCGTGGTGTTTTCTCTTGGTGCTGTCTCTTGGTGTTGTCTCTTGGTGTTTTCCTTTGGTGCTGTCTCTTGGTGCTGTCTCTCGGTGTTGTCTCTTGGTGTTGTCTCTCGGTGTTGTCTCGTGGTGTTGTCTCTTGGTGTTTTCCTTTGGTGTTGCCTCTTGGTGTTGTCTCTTGGTGTTGTCCTTTGGTGTTGTCCTTTGGTGTTGTCTCTTGGTGTTTTCTCTTGGTGTTGTCTCTTGGTGCTGTCTCGTGGTGTTTTCTCTTGGTGCTGTCTCTTGGTGCTTTCTCTTGGTGTTGTCTCTTGGTGCTGTCTCGTGGTGTTTTCTCCTGGTGTTGTCTCTTGGTGCTGTCTCTTGGTGCTGTCTCTTGGTGTTGACCAGCCACAAACAAGCTTTTAAGCTCTGATGTAAATGAAATTTTTAAGTGGGGTGAGCAGGTGAGTCAAGGTGGGTTGAGCAGGTGTGTCAAGGTGGGTTGAGCAGGCGAGTAAAGGTGGGTTGAGCAGGCGAGTAAAGGGCCGCAGAGGTATTCTAAGTGCAGAGGTATTCTATGTGCAGAGGTATTCTAAGTGCAGGGGTATTTTAGGTGCAGCACCTAGCTGTTCAACCCCCACAAAGCCCAACATATGCAAGTGCATGATTAGGTCCACCTCTACCACCCATGATGGTCGTGCCTAACAAAACTGCATCTCTGTGTCTTGTTCACCAAATTCCTGAGCCACACTTTAACAAATCACACCTCTGGACGCAGTAGACATGAGCGGACAAACGCTGATGGGCATGTTCCCACTGTAGATACTGTACCCTGTTTTGGGCTGGCCAGAATCGTATATACACGCCGTATATGACTGTATATTTGGTGATTCCCCTGCCAAAAATGCCGTATATATACACCGCACATATATGGTTCTGGCCAACCCTCACCATGCAAGCTCACCAGCTGCAGCACATCAACCCAGCGTGCCTCCTTGTGATTAAAAATTTTGTTAATAAATGACACATTGATTAAGCGTGCGTCCTTGTGATAAAAAACTCTGTCCAAAAGTTGACACATTGACCAAGCGTGCGTCCTTGCGATTAAAAAAGCTCTGTCTAAAGTTGACACATTGACCAAGCGTGAGTCCTTGCGATTAAAAAAACTCTGTCTAAAAGTTGACACATTGACCAAGCGTGCGTCCTTGTGATAAAAAAATACTCTGTTAACAATTGACACATTGACCAAGCGTGCGTCCTTGTGTAAAACTCTTGCTCAATGCACTTTCTTGTCACAATTCGCATGTCTGGCTGCAGCGGCGATTGGGCGATTGGCGCTGCTGGTGCTGCACCAGCCAGGGGGTGTGGACGAGCGCCATTTGTTGGCTGTGAGAGAAGCTGCAGCGGCAATGCCACAAAAAGGACCTAAGCCTCAGGCAGCAGCAGTGCCCGGTGGGTGTCAGGTTGATGACTGCTACAGCGAAACATAAGGTGCAACATGTGGTAAGTGGCCCTTGTTAGGTTTGGTGACTGCTTCAACAAAACGTAAGGTGCAACATGTGGTGAGTGGCCCTTGTTAGGTTTAATGACTGCTGCAACAAAACGTAAGTGCAACATGTGGTAAGTGGCCCTTGCTAGGTTTGATGACTGCTGCAACTAAACATAAGGTGCAACATGTGGTAAGTGGCCCTTGTTAGGTTTGATGACTGCTGCAACTAAACATAAGGTGCAACATGTGGTAAGTGGCCCTAGTTGGTACAGTCAAATGAACTGACTTCAGCTCACTGGCAAATTCCAAATTGACCTCAGCTCACTGGCAAACTCCAAATTGACCTCGGCTCACTGGCAAACTCCAAACTGACCTCCTCTTGGACAACAACGGAGAAGTTCACCATGTTGTTGACACACACACACACACACACACACACACACACACACACACACACACACACACACACACACACACACACACACAAAAGCCTGCTGCTTTTTTAAACGTGCCACTCGCTGCTGTGGGAGTTGCCCCACTGATAAGCTCTAACACGCTGAGCTCGCAGCAGGAATTTCTGTGTTGTACTGTTCTATCCTGGAAGGTGTTGTTTGTTTGCTGCCTGCGCTCTTTCAAGTATCACTGCTGCAGCTGCTGTGAGTCGCCTCACTAACCCAAGCAACTAAGGGCAACACGCACACACACATATTATATATATACACATACGTACATAACAGCAGTCGCCCTGCTGACCACTTAGAGAGTGAGGGTGAGAGTGAGAGTGAGAGTGAGAATGGGAGTGAGAGTGAATATTCTTCAATATTGAGAGTGCTGTTGAGAGTGAGGGTGAGAGTGAGAGTGAGAGTGAGAGTGAGGGTGCTACTGGAGCGACCTTCCTGGCCTCATACCATAGCTCGCTGCTATTGTCTGATCCCTTCTAGAGTAGCAGCCAAAAAAATAGTTTAGAGATGTGCAATAAGTGATTTGTACGCTACATATGCACTTATGCATGTTGCAGTCCTTCCCACTGATTGCTTGTGTGCTCAGCATAACCGCAAGGTTTTATTTGCTAAACCTGTCTGTAGGCGCCACAGACGGCCCTTTAGGTCATCTTAGATCCCGAAACTCAATCTGTGATCTCGCTGATGATCAGTTGTTAGTGTGCCGCCTGATCTTGGGCGTCCTTTAACCACGCAACCAAGGACAACGTTCCTGCACAGCGCATGTACATGCACACACACATTTTCACACAAACATACATACTCGCGCACACACACATCTCTACATATTTTCTGCCCGCAGACGAGTTTGCGGGCATGGTCGCCTTGACCAAAGGAGGGGGCGGGGGTGGATTTGGAGGGCGAGGCACTGCTGCTAAGAGGGGAGGAGGAGGCCCAGGTAGACTTTCTGGGCTCATAACTACATTTGTGTTGCGTTACACAAGTTATATACATTCTTGTTATATATTATAGTGTACATGCATTATTGTTATATACATTATTGTGTTGCGTTACACAAGTTATATACATTTGTTGTTGCACATGTTATATACATTTGTGTTGCGTTACACAAGTTATATACACATGTGCGTTACACAAGTTATATACAGTATGTGTTACACAAGCTAAGTACATTTGTGCCTACACAAGTTATATACACAAGTGCGTTACACAAGTTATCTACTTGTCCACTTGTAAGCAATTAGAACGCATCAATGAAGCGTGCTTTGTTAGCACGCTGTCATGAAAAACGGTATGTATAGTTATGGAAGTTGCCCTGCAGCAAGTTGGTGCAGGGTGTATGACATGTTTCATACACATCCACACACACACACGCACACACACACACATGCTCATGTGCTGCATGGGTGTGCTACCAAGGCATGGACATGTTGTGATGGAAGCTAAGCTCCTGC
>Ga0307942_1000605_pt1:0-7500 | contig 25620 bp, 29 predicted proteins | sample OrgLakmetagen175_FD_201846 | JGI IMG/M metagenome (GOLD analysis project Ga0307942, IMG submission 201846) | Saline water microbial communities from Organic Lake, Antarctica - #175 | ecosystem: Environmental > Aquatic > Non-marine Saline and Alkaline > Saline | place: Antarctica: Organic... | reverse complement strand
GGACTGAAGCTGAGGTTCAGAGCAGCTGCACAAACAGCACTTTGCAGACAATTAACACATTTAAAAAATCCAGGAAGGGTTACTGATGTGCTCTAAGGGGTTTGGGGCTGAAGTTCAGAGCAGCCGTGCAAACAGCACTCTGCAGACAATTAACACATATAAAAATTCCAGGAAGGGTAATTGATGTGATCTAAGGGGACTGACGCTGAGGTTCAGAGAGCAGCCGCACAAACAGCACCCTGCAGAAAAATAAACACACATATAAAAATCCAGGAAGTGTAACTGATGTGATTTAAGAGGACTAGGGCTGAGGTTCAGAGAGCAGCCGTGCAAACAGCACCCTGCAGAAAACTAACACGCAAAAAAAAAGGGTAGCTGATGTGATCTGAGGGGTTTGGGGCTGAGATTTGAACCAGCCGTGCAAACAGCACCCTGCAGAAAATTAACACGCAAAAAAAAACAGGAAGGGTAACTGATGTGATCTGAGGGGTTTGGGGCTGAGATTTGAACCAGCCGTGCAAACAGCACCCTGCAGAAAATTAATACATATAAAAAAATCCAGGAAGGGTAACTGATGTGATCTAAGGGGACTGGGGCTGAGGTTCAGAGAGCAGCCGTGCAAACAAACAGCACCCTGCAGAAAATTAACACGCAAAAAATCACAGGAAGTGTAACTGATGTGATTTAAGAGGACTAGGGTTGAGGTTCAGAGAGCAGCCGTGCAAACAGCACCCTGCAGAAAATTAACACGCAAAAAAGAAAAGGGTAGCTGATGTGATCTGAGGGGTATGGGGCTGAGATTTGAACCAGCCGTGCAAACAGCACCCTGCAGAAAATTAACACGCAAAAAAAATACAGGAAGGGTACCTGATGTGATCAAAGGGGACTGGGGCTGAGGTTCAGAGAGCAGCCGTGCAAACAGCACCCTGCAGAAAATTAACACGCAAAAAAAAAGGGTAGCTGATGTGATCTGAGGGGTATGGGGCTGAGATTTGAACCAGCCGTGCAAACAGCACCCTGCTGACACTTAAAATAGGGTTGGCCAGAACCATACATATGCGGTGTATATACAATGTTTTTGGCAGGGAAGTCATAAAATGCATGGCCAAATAGGTGTAAGCGTACGGTTATGGCCAACCCTACAATTGAACACACACATTTTTTCAGGAAGGGTAATATGTGCTCCAAGTAGACTGGGGCCAAGGTTAGAGCAGCCATACAACAGCCTGCAGACAATAAAACACGCACACACACGCACACACACGCACACACACCAGGTGGAGGCAGATGACATGCTCCAAGGGGACTGGGGAAGTAGTCCAGATGGCCAGCCGGACGTGCAAGCACAGGCAGCCTTGGTGTCTGCGCTGCGTGCCTTGCAAAAAACAAAGGTGTGGAAACAAAATTTTTATATATATACATGTGCAAGCACAGGCAGCCTTGGTGTCTGCGCTGCGAGCCTTGCAAAAAAAAAAGGTGTGGAAAATATATATATGTGCAAGCACAGGCAGCCTTGGTGTCTGCGCTGCGTGCCTTGCAAAAAACAAAGGTGTGAAGTGTTTTGCTGTGCGATGCAACCTCGATGCTATGGCGCATGTCGTGTGCACGCCCCTTTGTGATCTCTTTTGCACGGCCTGCCTTGCAAAAAGTGAAGGAGAAAACAAAGGAAACAGTGTATTCGCTTTTCTACAGCCTGCCTTGCCGTGTACTTGTTGGGTATTGGGTGTGCTTGTTGGGTGTTGGGTGTCCTTGTTGGGTGTTGGGTGTCCTTGTTGGGTGTCGGGTGTACTTATTGGGTATTAGTATCTTTGTTGCTATTGAGTGTACTTGTTGGGTATTGGGTGTGCTTGTTGCGTATTTGGTGTACTTGAATCCCTTACTTTTGGTCACTAGTCTCTGATTGACGGTCCTGCAGGATTCCTCCCCTGAGGGCCTCCCCCTCTTAGACCCACGGGCAGACCTCAAAGTCTCAGACTTAGACACAGCCTCCGCCCTCACTGAAAGGAGCACCCTCATTGCACTGCGTAGCAGCAGCAAGGCCGCTGCCGACCCCTCTCTTAGGTGTGTGTGTACGTATGTGCATGTGTGTATGTATGTGGATGTGTGTGTGTGTATGTATGTGGATGCGTGTGTATGTATGTATGTGGATGTGTGTGTGTTGCTTAATGATGATCTGTTAAGTGTGAACACTCTTTTAGGTTTAGGTAGGTGTATTTGTAAGGCATGTATTTGTATGTCTCTCCTAGGTGTGTGTGTTTGTGTGAATGCGTGTGTGTGCATGTGTGTATGTGGATGCATGTGTGTATGTATGTGGATGCGTGTGTATGTATGTATGTGGATGCGTGTGTATGTATGTATGTGGATGCGTGTGTATGTATGTGAATGTGTGTAGCCTAATCAGTGAAGTGTGTGCGGGTGGTGCTTAAAAAATGGGTCGGGTGTATTTTAAAAGGTGTATGCTTGAAGTTGGTCAACTAGGACGAGTCTGCTGCACTAAAATGTAGGCATGGGTGTGCACAGTACAAGCGCACAGTACAAGCGCACGTTTCAAGCGCACAGTACAAGCACACATCATAAGCACCCAGTACAAGCGCACATGCCAAGCACACATTCCAAGCGCACATTACAAGCCCACAGCACATGCGCACATTTCAAGCACACATCACAAGCGCACATGCCAAGCACACATCACAAGCGCACATGCCAAGCACACATCACAAGCGCACATTACAAAAGCACATTCCAAGCGCACATTCCAAGCGCACAGTACATGCGCACATTCCAAGCGCACAGTACAAGCGCACATGCCAAGCGCACATCACAAGCGCACATCACAAGCGCACATTTCAAGTGCACATCACAAGCGCACAGTACATGCGCACATTGAAAGCGCACATTACTCATGCGCACATCACAAGCGCACATCACAAGCGCACATTGGAAGCGCACAGTACAAGCGCACAGCACATGCGCACAGTACAAGCGCACAGCACAAGCGCACAGTACAAGTGCACAGTACAAGCACACATCACAAGCGCACAGTACAAGCGCACAGTACAAGCGCACATCACAAGCGCACATTACAAGCTCACATCACAAGCGCACATTGGAAGCGCACAGCACATGCGCACATTTCAAGCGCACAGCACATGCGCAGGACTGTAGTAGCACCCCCCATGATGGAAGTGGCTTGTGCACACGTGCTAAACATGTGTGCGTTGACGTGCCTGATTTCCTAATAGCCCTCCTGGCATGCATAACTGGTATAGCAGCCTTCCTGACCCCACTAAAATATTTCCCTCCTTATTTTGTGGTGGATCGGTTCCTAATTGTTTTTTTCCCCCTTTCTACTTTCTATCTCACAAACCGAGTAGCAAGACCCGTTTCTTCAGCTTTGCTTGCCAACAATTAGTTGCCATTAGTTCTCAGATGAATGAAGCCACAGAGTGACGTTCATCTCATGCCTTCAGAGTTTCGGCAAGCATACACACACACTCACACACACACATACACACACGCACACGCACACACAAAACACACACACACGTAGGAGCATTGATCAATGTGCCTGTGCCTTGATGGGCAAATAAAAGTACCAAGCATATGTATCGGACACAGGCACACATACACACATATAATCACATATGCATCCAAGCATAAGCATGTGTACGTGCACTCTCTTTAACACACACACGCATACAAACACACTCACGCACACACATACAAATACACATACGCACACACACTCACACACACACACACTCACACACATATTACTCACGCGCACACACACAAATACACATACGCACACACACTCACGCACATAACACTCATGCGCACACACACTCACACACAACACTCACGCGCACACACTCACGCACACACACACACACTCAAATACACAATTACACTTGCAGTGAGGCGTACGCACTGATACGTGGTGAACGTGTGCTCCAAGCGCAGAGGCGGGACCTGGTGCATAAATTGTCTGACGCAGCGCTGCAGGTGCGGGAAGGCATGCAAGCGTTGGTGTGCAAATGAGTGTGGTGGTTTCTATATGTTTGCTGTCTGACGCAGCGCTGCAGGTGCGGGAAGGCATGCAAGCGTTGGTGTGCAAATGAGTGTGGTGGTTTCTATATGTTTGCTGTCTGACGCAGCGGTGCAGGTGTGGGAAGGCATGCAAGCGTTGGTGTGCAAATGTGTGTGTGGTTTAAATGTATGATATATGCTGTCTGACGCAGCGCTGCAGGTGCAGGAAGGCATGCAAGCGTTGGTGTGCAAATGAGTGTGTGGTTTAAATATGAATATGTGTCGTCTGACGCGGCGCTGCAGGTGCAGGAAGGCATGCAAGCGTTGGTGTGCAAATGAGTGCGTGGTTTCATTATGTTTGCTGTCTGACGCAGCGCTGCAGGTGCAGGAAGGCATGCAAGCGTTGGTGCGCAAATGAGTGTGTGGTTTCATTATGTTTGCTGTCTGACGCAGCGCTGCAGGTGCGGGAAGGCATGCAAGCGTTGGTGTGCAAATGAGTGTGTGGTTTCATTATGTTTGCTGTCTGATGCAGCGCTGCAGGTGCAGGAAGGCATGCAAGCATTGGTGTGCAAATGAGTGTGTGGTTCAAATATAAATATGTGTCGTCTGACGCGGCGCTGCAGGTGTAGGACAGCATGCAGGCCTTTACGTGCTATGTGTGTGAGGTGTAATTAATTATCGTCTGACGCAGCACTGCTGGTGTGGAACAGCATGCAGGCATTTACGTGCAAATGTGTGTGAGGTGTAATTATTTATTGTCTGGCGCAGCACTGCTGGTGTGGAACGGCATGCAAGCATTTTTGTGCGTCGATGCTGACATGGCGCATTTTTAATGGTACCTAGCCTAAGGCACCCACACAAGAGCAAGATAGGTGCTACAAGAATTTCGCCTTTCTACATGACAAAGACAATGCAAAGTATTAATTATAAATTCTTGTTTATGTGTTGCTGACGTGACTCAGTGTGATACAGAGCACTGTAAAAGCAAATGATGAAACCAGTTGTACGTGTGTGTCTGAACAAATGGGCTTGCAAAGGTGCGCACCCACACGAATGCACAAATGTACAACCCATTGTGTGTGTGTGTGTGTGTGTGTGTGTGTGTGTGTGAACAAATGGGCTATAACGAAGCTGTGCACCCACACCCGAATGCATGCACGAATGATGCAACCAATTGTGTGTGTGTGTGTGTGTGAACAATTGGGCCATATCACAGGTGTGCACCTACACACGAATGTCTGCACGACAGGCGCTACCAGAGTTCCATATACGTGTGGCCGTGCTCCAGGACATGGGCTACCTCGACGCGGAAAAATCGGTGGAGATCAAAGGCAGAGTGGCCTGCGAAATCAACTCCACGCAGGTGAGTGAGTAATTGTGAGTGTGTGTGAGCGTACGTGTGTGCGTGTGTGTGTGCATATCTGAATGGGTGCGTGTGTGTGCATGAGTGCATGCTTGTGTTTGTGCAATGCATGCGTGCATATGTGTACGTGTGCCTGTCTGCATGCACGCAGCCACACCATGGGTGACATTTGTGTGTGTCTGTAATATACTGCAGCCACACCATGGGTGACATTTATGTGTGTCTGTAATTCACTGCAGCCACACAATGGGTGACATTTATGTGTGTCTGTAATTTACTGCAGCCACACCATGGGTGACATTTGTGTGTGTGTGTCTGTAATTTACTGCAGCCACATCATGGGTGACATATATGTGTGTCTGTAATTTACTGCAGCCACTCAATTGGTGACATTTATGTGTGTCTGTAATTTACTGCAGCCACACCATGGGTGACATTTGTGTGTGTCTGTAATTTACTGCAGCCACACAATGGGTGACATTTATGTGTGTATGTAATTTACTGCAGCCACACCATGGGTGACATTTGTGTGTGTCTGTAATTCACTGCAGCCACACAATGGGTGACATATATGTGTGTCTGTAATTTACTGCAGCCACACCATGGGTGACATTTGTGTGTGTCTGTAATTTACTGCAGCCACACAATTGGTGACATTTATGTGTGTCTGTAATTTACTGCAGCCACACCATGGGTGACATTTATGTGTGTCTTTAATTCACTGCAGCCACACAATGGGTGACATTTATGTGTGTATGTAATTTGCTGCAGCCACACCATGGGTGACATTTATGTGTGTCTTTAATACACTGCAGCCACACAATGGGTGACATTTATGTGTATGTAATTTGCTGCAGCCACACCATGGGTGGCATTTCGTTTTCAAATGGCAGCGTTTTCCCCTTCTATGCCCGTACCCACCGTTTTACCTTCCACTTCATGCACAAGGATCTGGCGTGCCTTCTGCCATGTGAATCCTCTCTGTCCGTGCCCACCTATGTGCTCAAAAACAGGCATCATGCTCCTTCGCAAAACATATATATATCGCAGTGCTACGTACGTATAGGCGATGCCATTTAGAAATGAACGCTGTCACTGATTGAGCCACTTATGAATGAACGCTGTCACTGATTGGGTCCACGGTAGTTTTTCTGTAGGACGAGCTGCTGGCCACCGAGCTGGTGTTCTCTGGCCTGCTGTCACTGATTGAGCCACTTATGAATGAACGCTGTCACTGATTGGGTCCACGATAGTTTTTCTGTAGGACGAGCTGCTGGCCACCGAGCTGGTGTTCTCCGGCCTGCTGTCACTGATTGAGCCACTGTTAAAAAAACGCTCACTGATTGTTTCTATAATTGTTTTTCTGTAGGACGAGCTGCTGGCCAGCGAGCTGGTGCTCTCTGGCCTGCTGTCACTGATTGAGCCACTGTTAAAAAAACGCTGTCACTGATTGTTTCCATAATTGTTTTTCTGTAGGACGAGCTGCTGGCCACCGAGCTGGTGTTCTCCGGCCTGCTGTCACTGATTGAGCCACTGTTAAAAAAACGCTGTCACTGATTGTTTCCATAATTGTATTTATGTAGGACGAGCTGCTGGCCACCGAGCTGGTGTTCTCCGGCCTGCTGTCACTGATTGAGCCACTGTTAAAAAAACGCTGTCACTGATTGTTTCCATAATTGTTTTTATGTAGGACGAGCTGCTGGCTACCGAGCTGGTGTTCTCCGGCCTGCTGTCGGACCTGAGCCCTGCTGAAGCAGTGGCCCTCATTTCATCGCTAGTGTTCCAGGTACGTGACATGAGGTGTACAGTTGGCCAGAACCATATTTATACGGTTTACATACGGTATTTTTGGCTTGGAAATCACCAGGGATGGGTCATACGGACTTTTGAGACGTTCCATACGGATTAATACGCCATTAATACGACATACGCGTATAACACGCAAACGTGCTTTTGCTATTTTTAGGGGTACCCTGGGCTTGCACCAACCACCCCCCAACCACCACCGGATTGTCCCCCCAGCCTCCAGAACATTATAATGTCTCCTGGTAAAGACCCTGAGTGGCATCGTGTTGTTGTTATGGGACCGAAGGGGCAGATTTACGAGA
>Ga0307942_1000603_pt1 | contig 25707 bp, 26 predicted proteins | sample OrgLakmetagen175_FD_201846 | JGI IMG/M metagenome (GOLD analysis project Ga0307942, IMG submission 201846) | Saline water microbial communities from Organic Lake, Antarctica - #175 | ecosystem: Environmental > Aquatic > Non-marine Saline and Alkaline > Saline | place: Antarctica: Organic Lake... | reverse complement strand
GGTCAAGCTTTGGAAGTTGTGCCCACCTGCCCAGGTGGTTGTACATGTCCACTTCATGCTGAATGCGTTTGACAAAGTCGGGCTGCAGATATTTGCCCAGCATGCGCTTGACTGCAGACTTGACAGCGAAACTGGATACCATGGATGTAGGCAGGGCTAAGTTTATATTTGAATAATCCATATAAACGGATAGTGGAGTGCCTCTGAAGCTGTGCAAGTATGCACATGTGAAACAGAATGATGTATCAATGCCACGCAACAGCAACAATGAATGCTGAAGAAGCAGGAGGGTGGTGTTGCTGCAAACTGACCTCTCACCAGAGGCCCTGTGCTTTGCAACGTGCACAGACCCAAAAGTGCCACTGCCGATCTGCCCCAAGACCTCGTACCGCTCTTCAAATCCTTGAGCAAAACTGTGAAAAAATTCAATTGCAAGTCAGAAAGTTTGTCGTGCTTCTCTTGGTACGTGTGCATACACATACGAGTGTGGGTTTGCAAATGTGTGAGCATGTGCAAGTGAGTATGCGTGTGTGTGCGTGTGCGTGTGCGTGTGCGTGTGCATGTGCGTGCGTGTGTGTGTGTGTGTGTGTGCGTGCGTGCGTGCGTGTGTGTGTGTGTGTGTGTGTGTGTTTGTGTGAGTGTGTGTGTGTGTGTGCGTGTGTGGGTGTGTGTGAGTGTGTGCGTGTGTGTGTTTGTGTGTGCACGCGCACGTACGTACGCGTATGATTCTCACCCAAAATGGTCTAACGTTGACATTTTGCGCCGCGCAGCTGGCCTACCCTGGGAAGCAGTGCTTGCTGGCGCGGCTGATCTACAGCAAAGCTGCCTGGCTGTGTCATGCCTTGCAAACAGAATGGTGCGTGGAACTATCATTTGGTTAGGTACCTAGTGTTTTTTGATATTAAGCGCCAATCTAATCATCTATTAAATAAAAGTAGAAACTATGTCGGGAGAGGACATTGAGAGGCAGTACGCCTTTCACCTCCAAGATTTGCTCCATCCGGACTATGCAAAGATAAAGGTGTTGCGTGAGGTGGCAATTGACCACAGGCACAATGCCTCCCACATCGTTGCCGCCTTGACCAGGCACATTTACACTGTGAGTATTCAAACCAGTCGAATAAGCATGCTGGAGTGAGTCAAGGTGCCAGCAGCATTTGCACACCTCTTCCAATTAAACTGTTAAAACAGCTGGGTTGCATCAAGATGCGTGCAGCACTTGCACACCAATTTTCCTTTCAGCGCACAGCAGGCCCTGGCAAGCGTGTGAAACCACATGCTAGTGCCCCACGTTTTTGCACATTGCAGTGCGCACCCTCCATGCGCCTGGCAGCAATGTTCCTGGTGGACTGCCTCCTGAAAGTGGTGCCAGACCCCTACAGAGCCCTCTTCGAGCCAGACCTCCTGATGGTTTGTGTGTTGATGATGGACAGCATGGAATTTGTGCATCTACTATCACCCATTCATACTACAGCTTGGGTAGAGCACAGAGGCTGGCACAAACATGCCAAACATGGGGATGAAGGAAGGGGGTGTTTGGAGAGAAACATCTTTGTTTACAGAATGCCCCCTTGAAGTCACATTGACAAGCGTATAAGATACCGCCGCTAGCTGACACACTTACAGCTATATAGACTCTTTCGCTCCTTACCCTACACTCAACTCGCATGCCTGTGCCAAGTTTCTTATTCCTCTGATGTGCATACGCGCAGATCTTTCGTTTTGTGTGGAATGAAGCCGCCAGCGACCAGGGGTTGCGCAAGAACCTGACCAAGCTCGCAAATTTGTGGGAGGCACAGCACACCCTGCCTGCTGCGCTCATGTCTTCCATCCAAGCCGTAATCAACCCGCCTGCAATACCCGCAAACTCATTGTCAGCCCCCTTGCCTGCCCCGCCCCAGCTGCTCTGGTCACCATCACCCCTACCAACCGCGTCACACCCACATCAGCAGCCCATTCTCCTCCCTCCTCTTCAAGTGCCTCCGCCTCCGCCCAATTTCTACTCGGCTGGCTTTCAAGCCTACATGGCAAGCCAAGGGTGGGGTAGCCTTCCCATGCCAGCACCTCATTTTCTGAGTCAGGGCTTCCCCACCCTCATGCTGCCTGGAGGCCATACGCCGCAGGTCCCGCCTCCAGTTCAGCCTCTACCGCCCCCTGCTCAGCAGCCAGCCGCTCCCCTCCCACCGCAGGCACCAGACCTCGCAGCGACGCTAGAAAGCTTGAGCAGGCAGTTTGGGGTCAATTACAGCTCCCTGCTTCCTCAGCAAGCTGCCAGAGAGGCCCCGCTTCCTCCTCCCCCCCTCTTAGCTGCACCCGCAGGCACCCAGCAACCCATAGTAATCACTCAAAACAATATCAAGGTGAGGCTGTGCAATCCAGCAAGAGGCAGCCCAACCAGAGGTGCATGGCCTAGCTCTGTAGTGTTTAGAAGGTGTCAAGTCTGTTTCCAGCGAGGCTCTGGGAACGGAGTAACAGGCAACACAAGTGGGTTACAGGTGTGTGTGCAGGTCCAGCAAGCAGCGAATTAATCATAGAGCCGTTTGCTTTAGTCGTGTGTCATTCCATTTGACATTTGCGGCTCCCTCAGCGCACTTCTCAGACCCCCTGGCTGACCCCCCTGAAAAGTCAGTATGCTGTGAGATGCTCTTTGACCACTTTCGCAGTCCGTGGACAAGCATTTTCTTTACATCAATGGATTCCTCACGTTCCAAACTAAAATTGGGGTCAGTAGAAATTATTGTCCCGGACTGCGAACACAACAAACTAGGCGCCTGAATAATATAGAAATTATTGTCCTGGACTGCGAACACAACAAACTGGGCGCCTTATACATTCTGTCACTAACGTGCCGGTATCAAGGCAGGGGACAAAATTAAAAAAACCTCCACCTGGACCCCCGCACGATGGATCACCTGAACGAACATGTTGGCGATCTCTCAGAGGTTCTTGCGTGGGCCGATACATAGATCGTTCAAAAAATCTTCCTCTTCCTATAGAGGCGTCAAAACAGCTCGTATGAGCCCATTGCTGTGTCATTTGGGGTCTGATTTTTGTTGCGCTGTGTAGTTTTATTAATTCATGACATCCTGCGTTAAAAGCATGGCAATTAGTGGTCTTAGTGGTGAGGTATCAGTGGAGAAAGATCAATGCTTGCTTTGGTGCAGCGATTCAGCTGCATTCCGAGTGTCCTTATCTGACAACGCATCCTCCCCCTTTAAGCAATCAGGTAGGGGTTTGCCTCTGTATGATGCTGTGAAGCGGTAGGAGCACAAGAGGCAGGAGTCTTGACCGGCCATCACATAAGAGACCTCACACTTTCACTCCATCGTGGCCCACAAGGCCCAAGTTAGGAGCTGGCATTCTGCAATAATATATATGCTTAAAATTGTGTTAATTGATTATATATGCTTAAATTTTCTGTTAAATTTCAGGGCAGACGGTGCAGTGTGCAAGCCAGAATAGCATCTCACAGGTCAACAGCCCCTTTTCTTGCCAACTTCCGCCCGGCCAGGGGGGTCTGCACAGTTTTTCTTCATGAAGAAGTTGTGGAGCATTGTTTGCGTAACATTTCCTTGATGTTGAAACGAAGAAGAAGAGCGCCGACCAAAATTAGGGTGTGAAAAGACTAGGTCTCGAACACCGAAAGACTAAATTATAACCAAAAACGCATTTGAAATTAAACAGCAACGAGTGCGTACGATTAAAAAAATTGCGCAGGAATATCACCAGTCGGCTGTGGACCAGCTACTCGCGGCATCAGACGCAACCCGCAGCAAGTTCCTCGACCTGCAGTTCCTGCGCAACCGGCGAGCCAAGAGCTCCACCCACCGTTCCCGGGCCTGGTTTTCTACAGTCGACCACTGGCTGGAAGGAACACGAGCAGACCAGCAAGAGGACGGGATGACGTTCTTTCCTGAAGAGGTGTGTTGTGCAAATTTTGTGTGCACTCGTCAGGGCATCGGGCGCTTATGCAAAAAATCTCGATCAATTATTCTTGCCAGAAAAATGCACCTCCAGGTTCACCCAATGAATGGGAGGGAGTCTATTTGAAAGTTTTGCTGGCTTGGCTGATGCACGTGTCCGCTCTGTGACATTGTTTTTACATACCTTTTCTAAAACACCCCGCATAATTATTGTTTTTGCCCTGCGGGGTGACTGCGGTAAGCATTAAATTAATATCTTTTTGGACCCTGCGGGTGGGTGTGGGATTGCAAGCAAATAAAGTTTTTGGGTTGCTGCAAGTCACGAGCGACGAGAGGCCCCCCGGCCTCCTCCCCGCCCCAGCAGCAGCGACAGCAACAGCAGCTGGCAACCGACCGACCCAAGCTACTGCAAGCAAATGTGGAACGGGCTGAGCAACAGGCGCAGGAATTCTAGCAATGAAAAGGCCTCCTGGCAGGCCAAGAAAAACCTTCGTTTTGTAGGACCAAGCTGCAATGCTTGCACACGCTGAGCAGATGAGAGAAGCCCAGCAGCTAACAGATGAGCAGGTGGGGCAGCTAATGCGGAAAACAAGGTCACGCACCGAGGCTGCCCGCACCCAAGCCGCCGCCGCAGCAGCAGCAGCAGTAGCGGCAGCAGCAGTGAGGTGAGGGAGGAGAGCGCCAGCATCAGTGATAGTGGCTTGAGGAAGCGGAAGCTGATTTGGGGGGGGGAGGAAGGGCAAAAAAGGTGCAGGGGAGGAGAACAAAGGGGGTCAGGCTACAACATGCAAACAGCATTGTTTTTTTTAATTTCCTTTTTGGCAGGGATGGGTCATACAGCGTATTTGTGTAATATGCCGTATGGTATTTAACGCGTATTTTACCGTATTGAACAAATTGGGCTGTATTATACGATTGCAAACGTTGCCGTTTTTGCCGTTCTTTGGCCTTTTTAGGCAATCTCCGTCCCATCAACGGCCTTTCTGTGAGCTTCCAGTGCTGTTATATAATTTATTAGAATTGGAATTGAATTGGGAACGTTTTGGGTGAATTTGGGATGAATCGGGTCCATTTTGGGTCAAAAATCGGCACTCCCAAATTGCATAAAATATGGTACCGTATTATATGCGTATTGCGTATTTATTGCGTATTTCACCGTATTGAACGTCTTTGAGGTCCGTATGACCCATCCCTGCTTTTTTGTAATCTCTTCCAATAAAGCTAACTGGGCTAAAAGTCCTGCAGGATGAAAGCGGTAAGGGCAAAAAAGTGTGTTGTTGGGGTGCGGGAAAGTGCGGGATTTAATATTATTTCTGATTTTTGGGGTGTGGGATAAGTACGGTAAGGTACGTTATATGCTTACATGGAAAGATATTTAATTCTAAGCTACCAGTTCTCGGATCTGTAAAAAGTGCAGGCCAAAGCTCAACATCTTGCATCCGTTTGCCACACGGCCCAACCAATCAAAGTCTTGAAATCCGTCTTTTTTCATTCTGCTCAAATGAATGGATCATGTAAGCCCTCGGACAGACAAGGTGCACAGAGTTTGTCTTCGGCTCAAAAACTTAGGAGGAGTTTCCATTCAGGAAATGAAGTGATACCGGTAGGTGTGATTTCCTTGTGCAAAATATTGTTTATTGCATTTGAAACATCATGGTTTAGTGCCGTAAGGTAAGATTACATCGCTATATATGCCTCTGGGGGGCATCTGAGCAGAAGCTTGGAAAAAGCCTGAAACCAAACCAAAAAGATATTGGGAAAAATTAAGGGAAAAGGGCTAGGCACTTAGCTACAAAAGAGGCCACATCAAAATTATCTGGTTGGTTCAAAAAAGTCCTCAAACGAGTTAGGCTATCTTCATACTGAGGTGGGAAAACCAGCTGGCGGTGCTGTGTGCGAAGTCTAACAAGATGTTCATGCGGACAGTCCAGCAAAATGTGTTCCTCATCCTGAACAGATTGCCAGTCACGTTTGTCACAGATCCTGAGCTCATAAGGCCTTCTATTCCTGTTGACACATTCTTTGGACCAGAAAGTTATGGCCAGAAAGGCGAAGGCAAGAAAGTGCACGGCTGAGGTTCTTGAAAATTTCTAAGCAAAGGTAGGTAGGTAACACAGGCTTGTGATTTCGTTTTCTGTCATCCCACCAGCCAGGAGCAATCCCCAAAGGTACACCAAAATGTGTGTAATAAGTCCTCATAACTCTGCTGGAATGGTGCTTATCATGTGGTGTCAAATTGTCAAGCTCTCTCCAGCTCCCGATGATACGTTCTTGCAAAGTGAGCTTGAACTGTTTCAGATTGATGGATTTGCGAGATTGTATGGCATTCAAAAATTGCTGAGATGCAGGGAAATCTTGGAGTGCGTGCAGAACCTGATAAGTCCATGTATCACTTCTATTTGCAATAAGAAGGTCAGCCCGCACAACTTTCTCAAGAAGAGGATTGTTTGAAGAGAGTAAACTGTTCCAGAATCGTATGATGCATCTGAACCAATAGAAAAAAATGGGCATCTGACCTGTTTCGCGGAGTACGCAGTGAGTTTCAGTACCTTTCTTGACACCCAAAAGTCTTTTTAGGAAGCCCAGGTCAAGGACATGTGTGGGGGTGATTTTTGAGGTATCATATGTCAGAGAAGAAGTAACCCATACTTGACAACCGTAAAGACCAGCTGTCAAAGCAAAGACCTGGAAAAGCCATAGCATGGCATGTTTTCTGTGCATGATATCCTTGCTGTCATTAATTCTGTAAACTAGTGCCTTATGATTGCCTTATGATTGCAATCTCGGCAAGCTGCCAAATACTCTGCAATTCCAAGACCCTTGAAACACAAGACAAGTTGCAGATTTGTGAGAATGTCCCTGCTCTCCTCCCCTGTGTGTACTTGCATCTCTGTAGATCCTCTCACAGCCGGCACAACCAAACGTGGACTCTTTGGTCCCAAGACATATGGCTTGAACTGTTATCCACATTTTGTGCATACAATTGGATGGATCCATCGCTGTGCTTCAGCGAAATTCAGACGACACCTGTGTGATTGCTTTGCAAGGACACTACTCCTCGCAGGCGCCATCACTTTGTGCCACTTCTGGTGCCATGTGTAGCTTACTGGCTGCATCCAGATTTGGCGCAGTCAGGGTACTTTCGGAGCCCTGGGGGATTGTGTGTGGCCACCTTCACCTCCCACAAACTCAAGGAGGAAATGGGAGCTGAAAGAATAAAAATAACCAAAGAGCTGCAAGATTCAATTGATAGCAACCTAATAAATTGTGTTTTCACAATATTATATATCAAGCCCCACTGTGCATCTGCCACCCTTCTCCTTCCTGTTGCTCCACCCTCTATTCAATCACTGCCGTTGTCACTCTCGCTATTGCTGTCACTGCTGCTGCTGCTACTGCTGCTGCTGCACGCCTTGCTTGTGCTTGCTTGGGCGTGAGCTGTTCGGTTGCTACACCTGGTCTTGCACAATTTTTGCAACACCTGCTCCTCTGTCAGCCTTTCAGCTGCCTTAGCTTGCCGCACCGGTGCCAACACTGCAGCCTGTGCTTGCACAGCATCCACGCCTTCATCCCACACCTCCTCCCCCTCATCCTCTTCATGCTGTGCTGGTAGGGGCTGCCCAGAGGGCACCTCGGCCAGCCGCTGTTTCGGCAAAGACAGAGGGACGTCATCTTTGTCATTGCCTAAGAGGGAAAGGGGAGGGGCAGACGGAGCGGGGGGGGGCATCCTGTCCGCTCATCACTCCACTGCTTAGAAATAAAAATTTTCACTTCCGTCCCCCTATAGAAACCTGAACCGCTCCCCCTAGAAATAAATTTATGATTTAACACTGTTTCACGAGTAATCTGTTACTGCCCCCACCAAAATACAATTATTTGGGGCGGTGATATACTTTATATACGTATGTAGGCAGGAAGCTAAACAACACAATTTGGGTGTGCCACTCATGCGGACGACCAATGCAATGCCTGGTTTACATTGTTGTCTGAATAATTTGTAGCATAGTCCTCCCTTCCTCCTCCATGGTAATACCTGCTGTGATCTATTGGGTTTCAAAGCCCACTGCTCTCTTGCCCCCCACGGCTGCCAGGCCCTCTACTGCTGCTCCCTCCCTACTCTACCTTAGCTGCAGCTCTGCCACGTAAGGGGCTAGCATTCCATCAGGGGGGGTGTGCCCACAGGCCTCTTCACTGGAGAACGGACGGTACTCGTAACCTGAGCTTTGGTTGATGCGACCAAGGTCATGTAGCGATGCTTGCTCTGAAGGAGACCAAGGTACAACCTCAACGACTTGTTAGCTTTTGGCTGAATGATCGTGCAAGAAGCCTGGATGTTTGACCGGTCACTGCAAAACAACAACGCGCATCAATAACGTGCACAAAGCCATGGAACCCAGAGGATCTTCAGATAAGTCAGGGATGATGGGCACTGCAGGCCCCAAAGTTGGCGCCTCTGAGCAGCTTGCAAATTTGCACGTAATTGTCATGGCTAAGGGTGACCTCGCCGAGACTCGCCGAGTGTGAGGCTTGGCGAGCCTCTTTCCCGGTGTGGAAGACACTCGTCGGCCAGCGAGGGTGTCCACTTTTTGGGCGGAATCAGCCCCATCTCCCCAGAAATCCCCAAAACTTTTCAAATGAACTTTGCGTGGCTGATTTAGCTGACAGGCCCATCTTTAAAAATAAGTTCTTCATAAATAATATATAACACCAGGAAGAATTAAAAGGGGTATGCAAAAGGGTTAACGAAAACCGAAATTTCCTGGCTCACACGCCCATATTTTTCACCCGGTTTCAACGTTAATATTCATTAATATATATAAGCGAACAACAGAAAATGTTTCGGCTCAATCCGTGCAGATGTATGAAAGTGATTTTCTAACCTTAATGCACCAACTAGGGCCTCCCCAGCGAGTGCCGAGCCTCGTTGAGGCTCGCCGAGCCTCGCTGGCAAAACCAGACACCCTATTTACCCACCCTTAGTCATGGCACATCCAAGACACCATCAATTGTCAAACCTGTTACTCGACTGCTATTAGGCCTACACTAACGTGTGCTGGCATCGTGCAAAATGTTGCTCCACCAACTCTTTTGCTGGGGGGCGTGAAAAAAGTGGCCCCCATCTTGACACTGCGATTGGCCAAGAGCTGCCTTTTTGCTTTATCATGTGCGAGCTGCGTATAATGCTCTTGCGCAAACCCTTGCAATTTTTCTTACTTGCACAGAATGAGCAGGGAGGTGCTGGTGCTGGTGGCCCTATTGCAGAGCCAGAGCCTCAGCTCGTGGAAGAAGACCCCTCGCAGCCCACATGTGCCATCTCTGGCGAGTCTTTTGAGCGCATGTATGACCCAGACACTGACAAGTGGTACTACGAAGATGCCGTGGTGCTGTCGGGCGAGCAGGCTGCGAGTGCAGGCGTCATGGAAGGCAGTATCGTGAAGGTGCGGTGGTATGTCAGTGCAAGGTTTGACTTGTTATCTGCTTGCTGTAGAAGCTATGAGGTATCATTCCAACGTCTCTGTCAATTTGCATACGTCCAAACCTTTGATGTCTGCTCATTGGCAAGTTTGTTGCATCAGTTTAAAATGCTTGCAAGAAGGCTAAAACAGATGTACTTTGCAAGCTGGGGACGCTTAGCGTAAATTCCTTTTGTTATGAAGATGACGGAGTTCTATAGCAGTTTGTCCAAATGTGATAACCAAAGAGGTAAAATCTGGATAGAAATTCAAGGTTAATGCTGTAAACTAAAGAAATGTCCTAAGCTGAAAGAAAAAGCGTGGTCTTGCACGTTTCTTGGTGTGTATTGTTCTTTTACATGCAGGCATTACTTGCGACCGATGTGACGGCATCGCTCCTTGGAATATTTAGATCGATGACTTGCTTAAGAGAGGCTATATCTCATACACTTGATTGACACTAAATGCCTCTTCACACGACAAATGCCCCTCGCAGGGACACAACCACTCGTATTAAAAACATGCTGAAGCCTCATAACCCTTTAATTCAGTTGTTGGGATCCTCACATGCGTTGGCTCAGCCCTTTGGCCAGGATAGGTACTCTGCCACTTGCTTTTATCTTTAATCCAACAAGCTCTGCCTTTTAATCTGCACATATACTATTGTAATCAGCCATACACCGTAAAGTTTTGGCCAATATTCGTGAATCTCTTCTGTGCAGGTCCATTGTTTGGCTGGATCGCCCGCGCCATTATCATCAGCCAGTCTAGGTGTAGGACTAGCACAGCAAGGGGATGATGTCACGCCAGCCCTAATGAGTGCAGCAGATGATGATGATGCTAAGCCAGCTGCCACTCTAGCAAATGGCGGTGATGCTGGTGCTAAGTCTGTAGACCCTGGCAATCCTGATCAAACGCAGAGCCAGGTCACAGGAAGCATAACAGGCTCTGAACGTCTTATTGCGGGGGGAAATGGTGTTTCAGCTGCAGCTGTGCCTGAGGCTCTTGCAGCTAGTATTGTATTAGAAAAGAGGAAGCAAATGAGTGAGGGTCTACCTCAAGAAGTTCACGAGAGTTCAGCACTTGTTGCTCAGCAGCAAAGAGAGGCCGCATTGACAGAGCAGCCAGCCTTAAAAAAGCTCAAGGTGGACCATTAGATGTTAGTACTTTGGTATTGGTTGAGCTCTTATATTTTGCTGTGGCAGTGATTGACCTGGCAGATGGCGTGCTTCAAATTACGTGCGGTTGTGATTCTGTCATATTTTTAATTAGTAGAACTAGTATATTTGACCAAATTTCCTTGCAAAATTGATTTGCTAATCGTACGGGGCGGCTTAGAACTGATGGAAATCAAGGTCGTCAGCAGCGGCTGGCGAAGGTGTGGTGCTGTTTACACTGTTCAGTTGAGTTTCGATTACAAAGGCCTCCAGCCTGGCATGGCTGCTCAATCAAATTCAATCAAAAAGATAGACAATTGCACTTTTAAACCTGGAAAAACCTTGATATCACCATTAGATAGAATATCATCAAGTACCTGCTTGGACAGGTGCCGTAGATGTTTGATGTCCGTGCATAAAAAATATTTATTTCTTATCCCAAACACCCCCGCTATCAAAATTTTAGCAAACACGAGACCTCCGGTCTGAACTTCTGCCAAATGAGCTAGTCTCACACTTGAATCCATGACCTAGACAAAGAAGAACTACGCAGGCAGTGAAACCCGCTCCCCACATTGATTAAGGAAAAGAAAGCCAATTTGGTACCGAGTACCGTAAAACTCCGGTAAAACTCCTTTACCAGCAGACAAAAAAATCCCGTTCAAAAAGGTCCAAACAATACCAGAAGGAGAAAATATGTCACAAAGAGATTAAAGTACCAGCCTCAAACGAGTAATAGCACCAGCCACAAAACTGCAGAGCTAAGCTAAGGGTCTAACAGACCACCTGTCACGGCCATTGCCAGCCTCCATGACCTAAACCAGTCCTTAACCGTGCTACATTCCCCATAACATTCTTCCTCAGAGCCGATTTTAAGTACCCTGGCAATCCAAATGGACTCCTCAGAGCACAAATGTCGGAAACCTATTTAAGCGGCAAAGGAAACCAATTGTGATACGCCACTGGCTTTTTGAAAGCAACAGGAAGAAGGATCTTCAAGACGGACAAGTTGTCCGTGTGTGCCTCGCTCTCTTCAAACTGCTTGATGCGGCCTGAGTCTCAAGTCAAAGGCGCAAGTTGGTAATCATAAATATCCTGCAAAGTAATAGAGCATTTCATAAGTGGAACCGTTCTGTGAATCACCAACAAAATTCTTCATCTGCTTAGTCCAGCAATTTGTGGCACCATAATTTTCTTGGGACAAGTCAGATTTCCTTACAAAACAGAAAGTGTTGCTGTTTGATTTAACCATCCTGTTCCAAAATTTGGCAGCTAACCTAAGCCAGTAAAATTGCAAGGATTCCTGCTTGCATTCTCGTACTAGCACACACCAGTCTGCAGAAGTGGATGTAATTCTCAACACTCTGTTTTAAAAGGCCACGTGTGCGACCTTAGGTCGCAGGCTGCAAAAGATTGCTGAAGACATCATTCTCATCAAAATGTTGCGTAAACCAAATCTGCCTGGCATACATGCCAGGTGACAACGTATGTGTCACTATTAAAAAGCCACAACATAGCATCAGGCCTATCAGAAACCATTTTCTCAACACCAAACTGTTCCACTCTGTGTATAGCTGCATTCACAGGCCTCAAATTAAGGGACGCAGCATGGTGTAAGTTTGTAAGCTTGTCAGCAACAACGATAACAGTGATAATAGGGGATCTGATGGGGGGGTGGTAGAGCAGCTGGCTTCAGGAGGGCTAGGCGCAGGCCGAATTGCATGGATGACGACAACCCGCCGATTCCTCATCAATATCTGGCTGTTGTTTCTCTTCTTTTGAATTTCGGTGGGGCTCTGGCTAGTGTGAGCCAATTTTCAAACAACACATTACACTCTGGAGTTTAGTTGGGTGTAAGGGAATGACTACTCCAATTGTCCCATAAGAGAGGCTTGCTTACGCTTACCTAACACCTGCTGATGTCCCTAATAAAACCAAGTGCATCATTAAGAAATCCTGAACAGGAACTCGGTACAATCAAAAGTCTGGATTAAGCGCTGATTTGTCTAACTTGCCCTTTCTGCCCTCAGCTAGACGACAGTGCCCTACACATTCTCTCTGGGTGCCAATGCACACAAATAAGGAATATGATACTAAAATCGTTGAAAGGCACAACTTTTTTCTATTTTGACAGTATTACATAGCATAGATCAAGCAAGGGCAGATAGCAAATTCCCTACTAAGATAAAAGCAGAAAATTTGAGAAGACAAAATGGTAGCAAGAGGGGACGGTTGGACAAAAAGAGGAGGTAAGGGGGGAGATCTTAGGGGGGGGGGGGGAGGTTCAGGCGGAAAAAGTTTGATTTAAAGAAACCACAGGAAGCTGCGCGAGGAAGACTACTAGAGCAGCAGAGCAAAACAGAGGGTCAACTGAAAAAACTGAGGCCATGACTGGTGCGCCAAGACAAGCTCCAACAAAATTCTCCCTAAAGAAACTGACACCGCTCTAAGGCGCAAAATTGAGGCCTATCTAAACAGAACATCCTCACGGAAAACCTTTAGGGAAGAGAGTATAGAGAAGGATCCTGGGCATAGAGCAGCGGTCTACAACCTACTCTCCCCAAGACTACAAAAAAAAGCTAACCCTACTCTCAACATTACAAGTTACGAGCCCATAGTAAAAGCAGCAAAGAAAAAACAGTGAACTAGGAGGCTAGATCTCAAGGCACGGGCTCCTCTTAAGAGCCGAGGACAACTTAGCCATCAGCAGTAAAAGGTTCCCAAGGATCCTGCTTCTGCTCCATGGGTGTAGGCAGCAACGTGCGGCTGGCTATGCAAAACCTTAAAAGGTGGCTCATTTCCTTATTTATTGCGGTACGGTGTTCCAATGTCACACGCGGCAAAATTAAAGGGTCTGAAACAGAATGAAATAAATAGGAGCGATTTTGGCTTACACACAGTCAAATACGTGTACGCATCCTGAGCTCCACCCTGATGATAATGACACCCTGATGACTTTCATTTAATTTTTGATTGATCAAATTTCAATTTCACAGAGTGAACCATTGGAACACCCCTACCGCAATCATGCGGGGAGTGGATTTCACTGTCTGCGTAGCTTATTTGTTCTTGTTTTGCCTTTTCTTTTTCTTTGCAAGACCTTCAAACTTCCTCAGACAGCTGAAGCTAGGATTATATCTAAGTGGCTCTTTCCACCCTGCACACTGTTCAGGATGAGGAGCACATTTTGCTGGACTGTCCGCAAATTGTTTGTGTCAGGCAGCCTTCGCACATAGCACTGCCAGCTTGTCTTTCCTCAGTATGGGGATAGCCCAACTCGATTGAGGACTTTTTTGAACCAGCCAGATGTGTGCATGGTGTTGCTTCTTTTGTGGCTGAGTGCCTAGCCCTTCTCCCTTGATTTTTCTAGCACCTTTTTGTTTGGTTAAAGGCTTGTTTCCAAGCTTCCGCTCGGATGCCCCCCTGAGGAATATATAGCGATGTAACTTTACCCCTCCACCCCGCTTCTCAGACAAAAACAGGTTTACCTCCAGCCGGCCAGATGCTGTACTGGTTGCCCCCACCTCCGCAAAAACAAAAAGCAACAAAATGAATAATGGAGGGGGGTGGGTTCTTCGGAGTGGCAGGGGGCAAGTGAGGGAGACAGCAGGGAGCACCACTGCAGCAACGCCGGCCATAAAAAAATCCTCCTTCCCCAGACAGAATTAACCCAAAGACCTCAGCATACTTCGACGTGACATTCACCTCGTCGAGATCAAGTACTGTGAGGAAAGTAGACCTCAGAACCAGCCAAGTGCGCGCAGGAACAGCACAAAGGCCTCTGCACCATCCTTCAAGGAATCTCCGTTACCCTCCACACCATCCTCTTGGGAGTGGGTGGCACCATCTACAACAATCACATGCTGGAGCCTTTTAAGGAGCTGGGTCTTGATTCTCAAGGAGTCAAGAAACTTGCTTCCAAGTCATGTTCATTCTGTCAACTGCGCTGCTTGCCCAGTATGGATCAGGAGGGTTGCAGGCTTGGCCTGAAACCGGCTCCTGATGAGAGTTGATAACAGTACCGGAAAGGGCACGTCTGGTATGGACAAGTTTAGCAGCAAAGTTCACGGAGTGCACATGGAGCTTGGAGGTGAGCTTCTTAGTAACTCGTTGAGAATCAAGACCCAGTTCCTTGAAAGGCTTCAGAGTGTGAGTGTTGTAAATGGTGCCGCCCACACCCAAAAGGATGATGTGCAGAGTAACGGAGGCTCCTCGGAGGATGTTGCAAAGGTCTTTGTGCTGTTCCTTTGCGGCGTTCAGCTGGTTCTTCTGAGGTCTGGTGTCCTCTCAGTATTTGATCTCGACAAGGTGGATGTCACGCCGAGGTATGCTGAGGTCTTTAGGTCGGTGCTGTCTGGGGTTGGTGGCTCTACTGGTGGTTGGCGGTGCTGCTGAGGTGCTCCCAGTCTCCCTCAATTGCCCCCTGCCACTCCGAAGAACCCACCCCCCTACATTCGTTTGTTGTTTTTGTGTTTTTGCAGCGATGGGACTAACCAGCACAAAATCTGGGCGGCTGGAGGTAAATCTGTCTTTATCTGGGAAGCAGGGTGGGAAGTGCCATTTGGGAACAGTCGTAGGAGCAGCTTTGCAGTACTATCGTGAACAGTCATAGAAGCTGGTCTTAAGTCAAGCACGCAACCCTCCTGACGATCCCCTTTTTCTCTTCCTTTCTTTCCTTATTTGTGGTGGAGGAGTCTTACGTACCTAATACCAAAATGGCTCCTTATCCTTTATTATTGTGGGGTCAAAATCAAGATATCATCTCATAATTAAGGGTGTGCCAGCCTCTCGTCGAGGCTTGAAGATGTCATGGGGTTAAAGTTTACAAGGCAGCAAGTCTCAGCAACGTAGAACTGTACTATCATAACATTCACACGCGGTTATCCATTTGGCACAGGACAGCTTCTAACCTATCAGACCATAACTCAAGGTTTGTCGTTGGTCAAAACAAGTAAACACGTCATGCCTTCCGACATGGTGTCAGATCAAATCACCGTCACACCCTAATGCTTCTACCAGTTCTGTACATCCACGCCTGTGGGCTCTCTGCTCATACTCGTGTGTCCATCTGCTAGTGCTACTACTCATCTTTGGTTGGCTGCCACACCACTGTCCCTTCCCGGAGCTGGGATTGTTTACTGACATTTTACTTGGTTTGTTTTGAGGTTTACCTCGTTCTCATAGGTTGAGCAGCCATTCCAGGTTGAATGCCTTTGTAATCCAAACTAAACTAAACTTACTCAGACATTCTCGGCCTCATCGTGTTATACATTAATATGACTAGGCGATTAACTAGAATCAGAGACCTTACTACACGGTACAGGATCTCTCAAGGATCCCCTTTAGAGGTACCCTCTTAGATTGCTCACATGTTGCCAGTTAATTACCCAAACTATCAAATCTAGAAGATAAAGGTTGTCAATAAGGCTGGCACATCCAGCTTATTAAACAAAACACACAGAAACTCTCAATTTTTAACCAACTAACTGCTCTGTCACACGATTTGTCGCTGCCACTGATTGGCCGTGACAGCCAATGGTGAACTGAACGTAGGTACGGGATACTGTAGATGCAGGGTTCTTGTGCAGTGATTGCGTGGGGACCTGCAATGAAGCATACTTGCATTGCGGAGGGGCCAGGCGTGGGGATTGATACACCTAGACAAGATGATGTGCTGCTCATCTTGGACATCATCAGGCAAACCACATAAATCACACCCAGAAGCATCGCTCTGCCTGTTTAGCTCAGTGTGCGTGTGTGTACACAGAGCCAAAATCTAGCCACATTTCTTAGTACATGGTGCAGCAGATCCAAAAACTTGTAATGAATATGTTGCTATAGGAGAATGAGTGGCATGTGCGCCATGCACTAGGAGAGCAGACCATTGGTGGTAGTTGACTTTTTTCCTATTCTATTACGGCTCCATTCCATCAAATGTTGGAGGGGGACCCCTTATATTACACTGAAGGCCACAACCACAAAACTGACTCAAAACACCAAAAGAAATACTAAATTGGCTGAAACCGTTACATTACACCTTGAGGCCCCAAGCAAAAAATGGCTCATAACACCAAAAAGAAACACTGAATTGGATAACACCAGACCTCCTGGAAACGAAAAAGGGAGGCTGGGCCGTTGACATCCATACCTGGTGCTAAGAGAGAGAAGCTGGAGACAAGAGACACAGTAGTAAGGAAAAAATTACACCTAAACGTTGCCTAGAGCCCAAGCATACAAATGATGGCTTCTACAGCGCAAGCTATGCCAATTCAATTTTAACTGACATTTGGTTACACTCGCCTTCAAATACTCGAGCACTTCTGCAGCTGCAGAGTACTCTGTTTTCTATAAAAAATTGTTGAACTGCGTAGTAAGAAAATTGTCTGCATCTGAGATCCAACTTTTATTGTAAACGCTGCCTGAAACGAGCCCCTTTTTGCGTATTGAAACTCATTGCATCGGAGGATACCGCCATTCTGCTGCATTGTAACAAGGCAGCTCAGATTCCAGGTCCATCGTCCCGAGGGAGTCGATGATTTTGTGTGCGGACTGGGATCCGCTGACACTTGACCCAGCATTTCTTTTACCTAAAAGTGCGTGGGCTGCAAAGCATGACCACAATTTAAATGGTGTGCTTCAAAAGTTTGAGAGGTAACAGATTGCAGTGCATTTAAGATGGAATACTAAGTCCAACCCCTTATTTTGGTCACTGGCGACGACCTAGTGAGATACAACAAATTCTGACCTTTTGACAGAGGCAGGGCAAATCAAGACATTTGAGCTACGGCAGTGCTAGGAGTTTGAATGTATCAGTGGCTGAGACAAGGAAATAGAACGCAAATGAAAGGCCTTGATTATGGATTACCATACAATTTTCCTACCATAACAGACAAAGTAAGGGTAAAGCAAAGATCATTCAAAGGTACATGCACAGCACACTACTTTGCAACGCTCGTAGGCTCACTACTGACCTTTTTTAATTTGAGGCATGTGGTTGTAACAACATGCTTTGTTGGCAGCCACCAGCTCTTCCAAGACAGGCTGCACAAGGTGTCAAGAGGAAAGAATAGGGCACTGTAGAGCTAGGTCTGGCCCGACTAAGTATGCACACGTGATATGACAATATGACCAATATGTGTGGTAGTTTCCCTGCTTATAACAGTGTAAGTACAACATATATTTAATATTTATGCTTATAACAGTGTAAATACAACATATATACAGCACCTACACCACTGCATACCATGAAAGCTTCCAACCATATCGCAGTGTGTTGCGAGTGCTTTAACAAACAATTACAAAGGATATGGCTGGCATTGGTGCTAGCAAAATTTTACAGGGGTACTTGGTTCGGAGCCTGGCCAAACACTTCAGAATAATCAGCTACAAAATGCCATATCACTGAAGTTCTTTGCTTCTCAAGAAATGCTATATCTTATTTATGCCTTTTATGTACATGCAGATTTCCTCCTTGCTTACCGTACAGACTTTATATCACCGCGCAAAAATATCGTTTTTTGCCCTGCGGGGTGACTGCGCGCACGGAAAATATCTATTTATTTTGAGGGTGCGGGATTGAAAAACGTGGGTTTTTGGCGTATTTTGGAGCCTGTCAGGCAAAAATCTCTGTGCGGGGTTGGTGTAAATTAAATATTTCCAGGGTGCAAGGTTGATGCGGGAGTGTGAAACTAATATGTTTTTTTGGGGCTGCGGACTGAACCCAAGTCTGTACGGTAACCAGGAAAGGGGCATTAAGACCTTGCGGCGACCTCATCGGGAAAGAGGATGGGAAAGTACAATTTTGCTTCAGTATATACCCCAGTTCTGCCCTGAAAAACAAGTTTTCCTTGAAGCCTCAGATTAGATTGGTACGCAGTTTTAAGCATTTCCCCCTTTTTGGAGGAAAATTCAGTTTTGGGGACAACCAACGAGGGATAAGGGTCAGGCCAGGCTTCAGCAAGCCAAGCCAAACATATTTGCCCTCCTCGAAATCCCCCCTCGACAGTTGTTATCAATCTGCCCATATTTTGCTCCCCATGCGTCCACAGCTGCTGCAGCACACAACTTACATGTTCCCCCCGGGCAATAGCAAAGGAACGCTGATGTCAAACCAAGAATGTAAATTCTCAGATTTACAGGTTTATGCCCCTTGACCTTACAGCTGCTTTGTGTGGCACTCATATGAAACCAAAACTAGCGACAGTGGCTTTGATGTGCTTGCATCAAGCAGACTCCGGAACAGCCCACACATTCACAAACATCTCAGACGCCTAAATCGTTCAGTTGATGGCACATGAGTACGATGTTGGCATTTCTTTGGACGGACGCATGCTAAACCAAAGTAAGCACGTCGGCTTAAAACCTGGGTACAGTTGGGCAATTCAGACGTTTAAGAAGGCTATGAAAGGAACCTGGCTCTTACCTGGAGCTGCTCTTGGCAGTACTTGACGTAATCAAGATCAGAAAAAGCGGCGAGTGCATACTCCTGCTGCCGTCCCAGCTCGCCTTGGAGCCAGCAAAGCTCCTGCTCAATGCCTTCCATCTGCTCGTGCAAGGCCTGACACTGCTCAGCGTGCAGGGAGCCTTGAAGGGCCTGCACAGGGAATTAGCAGGACAGGGCACAATGAATGAAGTATAAATTGTGCTCCTGCAACTTCTAACTTTATCTATTCTGGACATGACCCAATCATCACCTACAGAGGATTTTTCCAACACAAACGTACAGCATACAGCATACATCATTTGACTCACATCATTCCACCACCCTCTGAGCCTTTGAAAGTGCCGGCGGCAGCGCCCTGCCAAGGAATGCATCGTTTGCTCGACCTGCTCACAGTACAAAGAACCATGCAGAGTAGGTCACGGGGAAAGTTTGCCTCAGACTAAAAATTGGATACATATTCATATCATGGTTGATCAGGCTTGCTTTGCTGCACACGCATTGTCACGCACGTTGCTGATACCCAGCTTGTCTTCCTTGCTTTCAATAATGTTAGGTTTGAATAGCGCTTTCCTACACTGTTGCTAGATCAAAGAGTCAAACCCCCTCCCTTTGACATGCAGTTGGGTTTCGTGTGCCTTTATCACGTACTGATTCATCAAATGTGTGCAAGGCAACAAGTTGCAACAGCCAAACGTGCATCCTTGATTTATCACTCGGCCTGGTGGTGACCAACCTTACAAATAACTTGCCCCTAAAGCCTGTATGATAGATCTCTTGCTTCAAGGGCGTGCATGGTACGGTCACCTTGCATCGTTGAGAAATGAGGTGCTGCAGCGTGGAGGGCTTCAGCTTATGATACAGCTTTCGAGTGGGAGGAGGTAAGTTGCGGCACAGGTGGAGGATGAGCGGGCGCTGCCACGGTCGGTCTGCCTCGTGCATTAGACCCCAGAACTTGCCCAGACTCAGCTGTGACAGCAGGAGCAAAGGCAGAAAACAATGGGAAGTCTTCCTAACTCCTCAGCACGCATATGCTAAAAGGGCTCCAGACCAGTGCTCTTCTAGCTGGAGGCCCAAAGATAATGTCTGAATGTACTCTGCAGTGTGTGTGCTTTTCTTACTGCCTTGTGCTGGAATGAAAAGAAGAAAAAGGCAGTGCAGGCTTTGCATTGGATTTGTGCGCCAGCAATGTGAGTGTGAGGTTGGGTGCATTAGAACAAGGATGCGATCCAATCGCAGCAACGAGAAGATCGGGCTTTACAGCAGTGGAGCAGAAAGTGGCATTAAAAGTGGCTCTGTTTCGAGGCACCTGACCCTGCAGACAGATGCATCCGGCGCACTGAAGCGCACATCCTGTACACACGAAAGGGCCCCGGTCTAAGGCACCCTAAGCCTTACCCGCAAGCGCTCCTCGCCCACGTACTCCTGCTCCTCCGAAGTGAGCTCTACAGTGCTCAAAGCCCACGGACGCCTTGCAAGCTGGTTCAAAAAGTGCCTGTGCTCCTTCACCGCTGCACGCAGCAGCTGCTTGTCAGGGGGCAGCATGGGGGGCTCCAGGCATCTATCATCATGCTGTATAGAGGGCGGGTGTGTGTGGGTGCTTATGTGCGTGCAGAGTGCATGCGTGCGTGTATATGTGTATATAAGTGACTAGGTGTGTGTGTGTGTGTTTGTGTGTGTTTGTGTGTGTTTGTGTGTGCGCGTGAGCGTGCGCGTGGGCACGCTCACGTCGCATGGGCATGCTCATTTGAATGTGCGCGCGCACTGCTACATGCGTGCAAAAGCGATCGTGCAGAATTGTAATGAGAGAAATGCTCACTTCTGCGATGCCAATGCCAACTCCAAATGGTGAGGGCCCACCATGGCTGAAGCGAAGTGCACACGTGCGCGCAGATGTGCATGGAAGGGAGGGCTTGTTTAAAGAGTAAGGCCCTTTCAGTTGAAGCATTTACATTGCATTCACATTCGTGTCCTCATAGGCCAAACTTAATTCAAAATTGATTGCAGTGACCACATTTTAAACCAAACACTAACAAACTAAGTATAATGTTTATTATCAAGCCAGCTCATTCACCTCCCTCAGTCTGTCAGGTTCAACACGTGAGGCAGCGTGCCCCGCACGCACAGACACGCAAACACACACGCACACACGCACACATACACACACACGCACACACGCACATACACATGCACGTACACACACACGCACGCACACACATGCACACATACATACGCACACATACACACACACATCCTGCACACATACACACACATGCTGCACGCACACATACACACACATACACACACATCCTGCACACATCCTGCACACATATACACATCCTGCTACATACACATACATACACACACACACACACACACACACATACAGACACAAACACAAACACACACAAACGCACCAGACAGATGAATTTTGAATAGGAGATTGTTCCTGCAAATAACATGCAGGACCTCGCCGTAGGCTCTTCGGCATTTGAGAGCATCCATTGGCGCACTTCTGCACCTCCTCCTTTGCACCCCCCTCACAGACCTACTCCAGGACACACAAGCGCAAGCTCACTGATCAACGCATCCCACGCCCCAGGTCGACAGGTCAGAGCTAGCAGACCTGCATGTTCCCTCCATCCTCAACCTTTGTTCTTCAACTGACAGACCGGGTTGCCTTTGCACATCTTCTGTTGGACGTCCAAATTGAGTTTGTGATACGTACCGCTCACGAGCTGAGCTTGCTGCCTCCCTTTTAAAAAACCTTATTTGCTAAGACAAACGGATTAAAAGACACAGCTATAGGTGGCCACGTGCCGACATAGAACCGCACTTTCACAACAGGCACATAGCGTGCATTCAGGTGTTGCAGCCTCAGGCAAGGCCTACATCAAAGTGGAGTGCGTTTCTGGACGCAGAAAACACATTCGCCTCCAGCTCTTACTGCCCCACCTCTGCCTACAACCCCTTGCCAGACACGCACAACTCATTACTAAGGGCAAACGAGGAAGGAAGAGGACAATCATCGGCAAGGGTGGAGCTGGACGTCAGACAACACCCTCTGGTGTGCTATGTATGTTGCAAATATTGATGGGAACAGCGGTAAATGCAAATGTGAGATCAATTTTCGTGTCTGCTTGACTTGTACATTTCTTGGTGGGACTCTGGCTAACGCGAGTTTTTCTGTCCAGGGAGCCCGCTTTGCTGCGAGCTTGTGTCCCTGGTGCACGGATTGATCTTCATCAGCGTAGACTTTTGCTTCTTCTCGTATGCGTGCACCTTTCCGATGTGCCTCACTAGACATTGAACGGGGAGAACGTGATCCTTGTTATGATGTGCGCAGATGTTTGAGGAGCGCGCGGAGCTTTGCTCTCAAATCATCTTATGTGTCCAAGGAAGGTTGTCTATAAGAGGGTTCTTTCCTACACATTCAGGTGCTTGATGCCTCCAGCACGGAGAACCTGCACCTCCTTCAGTCTGAGCTGGAGTCCTGTGATGCGTGCATCATAACATACGTGGAGACAGCATCTCCTCCTTTTCAATTCTCAGGTGCACACGTGATAACTCCTTACTCCACTAGCTCCTTTCATCGCCTTCAATCTCCACAGTTGAAACCTCCAGGAGGAAAAGACTCCCTTCACCAGGAAATGTAAAAATATCTGGCACACACGTCGTGCGCATCGATTTTAAGCCTCTGGTTCAAACCTTCCTTTAGCCCCCTATGCCCCCTTCCTGATACTTTGCTATAATAAAAAAAAGGGTGTCAGCCTGTTTAGAATTTTAGTAGGTATCTGCCTGCTCGATTCTCATGCCAATTTATCAGGGTAGGCCAGAACCAAATAGGGCCAGAACCAAAAAGGGCTGTATGGTTAATATTTCTTTAAAACTGTGCAGCAAATTTCCGGTATTTCTACGGTTTACGGATTTATACGGTAAATGGTACATATGTATATATACGGTTAATACGCATCATATACGTTCCTGGCCGACCTTACAAATGATGTAATACCTGGAAAGCCATTGGGGGAAATGTGTTATGCACATACTCTGACTTGCATTGACCACCTGTCTAGTGCACAAATCTAAGCCACGTACTACCTTACTTCATTTCTGTTCTTGTACAAGATACATGATATTTATTACATGATACCATAGTACCAGTACACACATTTACTGCAATTTTGGGTTATTTTTGCTGGTTACTCCCCAGAACACCCCGCGGCTACGTGGGGGCATCTCATGCATTTTTAGATTTTTAGCTAGGCACGCCCCACCCCTCCGTTACACTAATTGTAGCTAGGCACTAGCTGTAGCTAGGCACGCCCCTCCGTTACACCAATTCCAAACAATGACGCCTATCCACTGAGCTTCAGCTGAGGAGTTAAACACGCCACACACTAGACTTTAACAAAAGTAATCCAGAGTAGTTTTAGGCGCTAACAGGATTGACATTTGTCGACAATAAGTTATGAAGCTTGATGCTCCTGCCCTCACCCAGGAATGAAAATTCAGGAGCTGTCCATCACCAAGCAAAGCTGTTTCAATTTTTGGTATGTTCTTGGGCAAAATCTGTTCTTAGGGCTTAAGAAAGGAGCAGGTTTTGGACAATGGGTGCGCTCTTACCAAATGTAGTGTGGCGGCCTAAAATGGTTAACCGGATGAATTGGACAATGGGTGCGCTCTTACACAGGATTGCGCTGTTATTAATTTGCAAGGCGCGTGTATTGCACCAAGGAATATTTAAAAGCCCTGAGCAGGCTGGTTTTTAAAAGCATGCACGAGGAGACGTACAGGTGCGCTCGTGCTCACATAGAGCACCACTTCTTTAACAGGAACATGGCTGATTGTTGTGTTTCAGCACCTGTCAGGAGTTTGGATTTGGTCTGTGAGTGTGGGACCGGCCTGGTAAGGGCAGGTTGTAAAGATTCAAGGTGGCACATATCAGACGTTTGAAGTACCCAGAATAGTGGTGTAAAACGGTGGAGAAATATGGGGTTGAACAGGGTGGGTTGCAGGTCATCTTTGCACTGCTGTCGCGCCCCGAGCACCTTACCATGTCCTCTTGTTCGTGGCTCAAGTAACACACACCTACATGACCCAAAAGCTTCACCATAGAGGCTCATGCTACCAATGAAGCAGCAGAACGAGCCCTTCCTGTGTTTAAGAGCTCCCTCCTTCCAAAATTCAGTAAATGCAACGGACGTACATGTGATGATGTGATCCTCATAGGACGGACCCTTGGCGTCTTATGCATACCAAAGCATCCCTGCGTGGCGGCGCCTGTATTTGCATTACCTCTATGCTCCTCCAGCCCTGCACTCAAACATGCTCTTGAGCTGCTGGAGCGCCTCTTATGGAGTGGCAGCCAGCAGCACCAAAGCAAGGAAGCAGTCCAGAAGCAGCAGCAGCCGCACAGGAAGCTTGGCACGTGTGAAACTCCTCTCATTGTGTCTTGTCACTCCCAAAGTGTAATTCACGCTTTGCTCGCTGCTGGTGTGGCGCTGCCCTCGTGCTTTAGTATGGTGGATCCGCTGTTGCTTTGGAGCAGATTTTTCCAGGTCAGTTTTTACCTAAACACACACAATTATCTCCTCTTGTCTTTGTTTGGTCAAGTCATTTGTGACAAGCTCCTCTTGTCAGAAACATTTCACTTATGCTTTTTCCTTTTTCCTTTTATTTTGCGTTCATTCACCAGGGGCAGAGTGGCTTGGCACAGTCAACCTCATTTTCAGAAGTGTTGTCCACGCAGCTGGACGTATTGTGCCATCAATGTGTACAAATTCTGCACAGTTGCGGTGCACAGCTTTACAGCAACAACATCCAGCCAAAGGCAATTCAGCTTGAAACGCAGGTATGCTGTTGCAAAGGAAAAAAAGGGAACCAGGGATATTTCATACAGACTTTTTAGACGTTCAATACGGTGAAGTACGCGTTAAATATGAAACACGGCATATGGAACAAAACCCTAAGGGAAACCATTAAGATTATCGGCTTGTCCATTGTAGGGATAACAGAGGGAAATTAAAGGGAATCTGAAAGATTGCAGGCCTTGGCAAATGCAAAAAGGTAAAAGTGGCCGCAGGCTGGTCTGCTGCAGAGGGCAAGATGAGTCACTAATGCAAAAGGAGAAAGTGGACTAGCGATAGAGTTATCTCCCACGGCTCTATTCTGTTGTTTGATATGTTGGTAGAGTAGCACAGCAGATTCATTGCTGCAGGGCTGGCTGAGTGGTTTTTATTGAGGCTGGCAATGGCCGGGGCGGGGAGTCTATTAGACCCTTAGCTTAGTTCTGCAGTTTCTGTGCCTGGCGCTTTGCCTGTTTGAGCCTGGTACTCCAGTCTCTTTGTGACTCTTTCTGGTATTTTATTGGACCTCTGTGACTGGCCTTTTGGGTCTGCTGTTAAAGGAGTTTCACGATTACTCGGTGAGTCGGTACCAAAGTGGTATTCTTTCCCTAAACAATATGAGGAGTGAATTCCACTGCCTTTCTTGTTGGTGGCTAACAGCATTTCCTGAGCTGTGCCCTAACCCATTCTGGGCACAGCGACAAATGTGAAGATGTACAGGAGGCGTCAAGGATCATAACTTGTTGACGTCACGTGTCAAATAAAGAATAAATTACATATTCAGAATCCTGATGTTGAGAGCTATCAATTGGTATAGAAATGAGTCGATTTTGAGGGGTCGGTTGGTGGGTGGTCATTTGGGGGGGCTCAAAAATTGGGGGGGGG
>Ga0307942_1000602_pt1 | contig 25718 bp, 24 predicted proteins | sample OrgLakmetagen175_FD_201846 | JGI IMG/M metagenome (GOLD analysis project Ga0307942, IMG submission 201846) | Saline water microbial communities from Organic Lake, Antarctica - #175 | ecosystem: Environmental > Aquatic > Non-marine Saline and Alkaline > Saline | place: Antarctica: Organic Lake... | reverse complement strand
ACCATATGTTTTCCTTTCCCTCTCCTCACAATCTGGCCTGGAAGCCGTAGATCAATGTGTGGTAATGAACGCTGGCACGAGAAGCGGCAAAGAAGTGGCCTGTGGTCTGCTGAGTCAAAATCACTTAAAACTGAGTCTGTGCTTCAAAACTACAAACATGTTGGTGGCGTCTAGTGTTCAAGTGCAGGGCAGCAGCTGGAAATGCAGTGTTGATATAGTGCTATAGATGCTGTTCCTCTGTGAACCGAACCGAACCTCGAACAGAAATTCAAGGTCGTGCTAACGTATCTACACCTTCATTTTTAGAAGAAACTACCCCCCAATACACAATCCAATGCTCGACCCAGGAAACGCACAGCACATGGCAACATATCCCGCACTGAGCTCCCCCAAACACAACACTCCCTCGCCACAACGGTGGAAGGGCATCCACCTTCACCACGAACGGAACCCCCACGCTCACAACGCTACTCACAAAGGGTATCCAACCACAACTCTATAAGCACATCGCCAATACCACTGCCACAAACTACAGCTATTACCTGCCTGTCTGAGCCTTCACCCACTAACCAACTGGCCACTCTCTCCGAAGTCCAACAAGCAAAGCGTGCACGGCATACACAAGATGTCCTCCCCGGTACCAGAAAGAGGACACGCAGCCAAACAGAAGTTCAGCAACATACGCCCCTGACTCAAATCATAGACACTGTTGCTTTAAACTCACAAATAGTAATTTAGCCTACTGAACTACAACCTACGAGCAGTCAGCCAAACAAACGCACCACATGCTCACAAATCACTAGCCACAACCATCTTGCGACACAAGCGTTCACACAAATAATCACTCCTCCCACTCAGCATATCAATATCATCAACCCGATAACTTACCAGATACACAATAACCCAACCTTTGAGATTGCACACCACCCAGCACTATCATCACAGCGTAGAACCCAAAGGAAAAGAAAACGTGAAGTCCTCGATATACCCCATAACCTTCCTAGCCTAAACCTGACCCCCCTGCGCACCACGCATATTTAACAAGAACTCTGGACATACAAGAAGGACAAGGCTTTTTCAATGACACCCACAGAGGCCATCAACACACTCTACTATGATGATATGGACTTCCTGCACTTAGATAATTGGAGGTTCTTCCACCCCAAGAAAAGAGACAGATGATACACCCCAAAGACAGAAACAATACCACACTTACTATGCCCCCATGAATATTGAAAGATGGGCCCTACCCCTCTTTAAATCAGTTGGACTAGTGCCCAAATCCAGTAAGACTATTGCCCGGAGCCAAATTAAGTGCGCAAGTTGCGAGATTTGCTCCTACCTTCTAGGACTTGAGTCTCCAGACCTCTCCCCACCTTTTAAAGACATGTACATCTGTGACGTCTGCAACCGTACCTACCACTGGCAATGCTTGTACAAACAAGCTGCTGCAACGCCATTGAAAGGGAAGCTATTGATGCCAATAATTCATGGGCCTGCCCTGCCTGTATCAATCTGAATTAAAATGAAAAGGAAAGCCGTATCCACTTTCAGAAAAGAGAGCTTGTGGAAGTCTCATGAAACCCAACCTGGGAGCCAGAAGAACTACAAAACACGTGTGAAAGCTTCAAGCAGAGCCTCAATAAGTTTGAAGAGCATATCGCCGCACCAAACTTATCTCAGCCTGCACCAGATGAACACCAAAACGATTTTCGAAAACAAGGGTTCTCTGCCATCCAAGAGGGCAACAAGAACCAACCCTACAATGTCAATCTTCGAAACAAAGATAGCTTTGACATATTACCCACCAACCCACAGGCTGACATCACGGCCACATGGCATTGTGAGTACTGGATCACAACCATTGATCTCATGGAGTATCAAGAGAACCCTATCCTCCCCAGATGACACTATGATTTCTGAAGTGTACACTGACACAGTAGCCTGTATTTACAATGTCGACGGAAAGTGTAAAGGTATGCTTACTCCCGAGTGCCTTAACATACTACGAAAGGCCTTTGACAGGGCAAAATTCAGCGGTCTACACAATCACGTCCAACCTCCTCCCATTAGCTTTGCATCAGAACTTGTAGGCCTCATTGCACGTAAAGACACCTCTGCCTCTAAACATACGAACAAAAAATCAAAGACTCTTTCGCACGGATACTCCCCTCCCACATCACCGCCGCCTTTCAAAAGTGGTGGTCACTAAAGAAAAAATGGCATCCCCCCTGACTATGACCCCGAATCCCCCCATTACTGGAGTGAGCACCCAAGGGACAAAGTGTTTAGGGCAAATACCAACACCTTCTCCTCCCGATTTTCTGGGTTCTCCATCTGCCATCCTATTTACCATGAAAACACCATGCTCTTAGCAACAAGACACGCCATCTACTCTGCTGCTTTCAGCACAGAGGAAACAGCAACACTCATGCTGCTCCCTTCCTGGAATTAATAATTAACACAAATCCCTATGCATCACTCTGCCGCAAATACCCACACATATAAAAATTCCTGGGCACCATCCCATCAGACCAACTCCAATATGCGAAAGTGCCCTTCTGAAAAAACTACAAATACCACTTTCCAAGCACTCCTGGGAATTGAAGATCATTGCCATATGGAACACCAAGGACAGGGTCTGCCTCGATGCTCACAACAAAGACTGGCTAAAAGAACTTGCCAAAGAAATCCCTGAGGCAAAGTGGGAAATTCAAAACATACATAACCATCCCTACCAAACAGCCTTAGGTTCCGGACAACACTCAGGACTACAAATTTAATAAGCTACCCAATAACCACCCTCAAGCCTCAGAAGGCCCAGATAAAACAAGTACCCTGATTAGCACTGACCAACCTCAGAATTGTAATACCGACAAAGCAACCCAAAACAGCTCCAGCCAAAACCTAACCCGTAAGGTAAAAGATTGGCGGGATTGGACCTACACTGATGGCAGCCTCCAAAAGAATGAAGTAGGGCAAGACACCGGATCAGGTGTATACCGCCCTCACTTAACGCTTTCCCACTATGTAAACCCAAAAGGCTTGGGTATAACCAACACCATCTCACGGGCAGAGCTAGCAGCTATAGCAGCTGCAGTCATACACGGCTACTCACATATAGCCACTGACAGCCTTACATCACTGCACCAAATTATAAAAGAGCTCTCACACCCGAATGTCCATCGCCACCACATCCAAGGAGATGTCCTCCCATCTATTGCTAAAGCAATCCGCCAATCACCATCGCCCATCCACTTCTTCAAAGTAAAGTCTCATGCCGGTATTATTGGTAACGAACATGCCGACGCCCTTGCTGCAAAGGTCAGCCACCACCTACGCCAACATTGCTGTCACCTCCATCAGAACAGCAGGCCCTGAGGGAAATCCCTTCCACAACATCCACTGGCTTGCAAAAGAAGACATAGAAAACCAAACACAAACCCATATTTATACTTACACAACAAACATTGCACATTCTCCTCCCCCAAAGCTTCGGTACCTACCAAACCACCGTGACGCCCTTCAAGCACACATGCATCTTCTTCATAAACCGGGAAATGCCAAAGCTGAAGCGAACTACCATGCGTACTACCAGACCCTCATAAAGGACGGCACTGCCAATGGAGCCACTAGCAATGCTTACCTAACATCATCCGATGTCCCCTTTAAGACCAAATGTATCATTCTGAAATACAGAACAGGCACCCTATACAATCAAAAACATGCGGTATTGTTCAAACTCTCAACAAGCCAAACTTGCCCCCTCTGCCCACAAGTAGACAGTGCCCTGCACATCCTCTCTGGGTGCCAACACACGCAAATAAGGAACATGATCACCGAAAGACACAACTTAGCATGACGCATGATATTTTGGGCTATCAGCAAAACAGGCTCCTTGGGATCATGCATTGTCTCCAAAGATATAGGCAAAAACGAACGGATGACCATGCAAAATCTCCAGATTCCTGACCCTTTCCAGTACTGTTATCAATTCTCATCAGGAGCCGGTTTCAGGCCAAGCCTGCAACCCTCCTGATCCCCATTGATATTTCCTTTCCTTTTCACGGTGGAGGAGCTTTACGGTACTCGGTACCAAAGTGGCTTTTATTCCTTAATTAATGTGGGGAGTGGTTTCACTGCCTGCGTAGTTTTTTTTCTTTTCTTATGGGATGGTTGGGTACCATCGCTACTTATGCCTCAGGGGGGCATCTGAGTGGAAGCCTGAAAAAAAGCCAGTAGTGTCACGCCTGAGTCTGGCAGAGGCATGTATTTGGTCCAGGGTAGTTCGGTCGGTAAACGATTGGATACTTTTCCTTGAGTTCTACTGGCAAACCTCCATTGGTGGCGCTATCTGTCTAAGTTTTGGACGCAGTCTTCAAATGCACGAAGAGCATATCACGGCACCAAACCTATCGCAACCTACACCAGACACAAACCTGAATGATCTTCAAAAAGGGTTCTCAGCCAACCAAGAACGATTACAATATTACAAGAAAAAAGGCCTGCAGTCAAGAAGTATGACTGCTCGCCACCAACCAAGAAAGAAACTCCTACCAGCCCTATGACATCAAACTTCGGGACAACAGCCAATTTTGAAATCCAGCCCACCAACCCTCAAGCACACATTGTAGCCACTGGGCGCTGCGAGTACTGGATCACTCACATTGATCTCATGAAGCACCAAAGACAAAAATCTTAGCTCCTCCACCTCAGCTCCTACACTTTTACAGTGCGTGCAGCGACAAATTTCCTCATGCAGCCAAGCCAACAGCTAGGATGGAAGCCTGGCAGCAATTCACACAGTCAGCTATTACCCTAGCCGCCCCCACCCAGCCGCAAGAAGAAACGCGCCCCACAGCCCTGGCTATCACAAAGGCGCTCCGAGCGCAAGTACGCCAAGTATGGAGGCTCCCATGGGAGAATAACTGGAAGGAAGTTTGGTGGCGCCTACTCCAGCATGGTGTGATGGGAGCAGGGGGCCACGGATGGCCCATGAAGCGGGGGACAGCTTGCCCTTGTGGCTGGCAACACTCAGCCGCATCGCCACGTGCTGCACAGGCGCTACAGCTGCGGGAGCACGTCTTTTGGACTTGCACAGGAGCTTCAGCCATCCGACGAGCCATACAACACAACCTCCCAGTTTCCGTGCAGCTGCTACCACGGAATGTGTGGCTGCTAGAGCAGCCATGCCAAACAGTGAGGAAGGAAGTGTGGTATGTTGTGTGCCTAGCTGCCCTGACTGCCATGTTAAGAGCTAGGGGTTTGATGTTTAGCACCCTAGCCATGACAGGCTTAGAGCCCGCAGTAGTAGAAACAAAGGCAGTTGATCTTCTCCTCGCACCCTTAAAAGACTTTGCAGCCTGCCAAGGTAGTGTCTCCAGTTTCTCTGACCTAGGCCAGGCTCACCCCTTTGTGTATGCTAGGCCAAACGGCTCCTTGGCTGTTTCACTGCAGCTCCCTGCCTAGCGTGTCTACCGCCTTGATCAAGGTATAGGTTGGCCAGCTTCCCCTTGCCCTCGGCTCCTAGTAGAACAACCCGACTCTTGTTATCTAAACCTTTAGTTCACTGTACTCCTTTCGTGTCTCCCTAGTATGAGCTCGTAATGCTGAGAGGACGTGTTGGTGCAGCTGCGTTTTCTGTAGAGGAACTCTCTCTTCTCTTTGGGTTGTGTTGGAGTTGGTTTTGGTGCACCAGTCATCGCAACGGCTTAGCTGCTTTTATCCTGGCTAACTCTTAGCTTCCCTAGTTTTTCATGTTGAGTGCCTCGCGGTGGTAGCTAGATCGGCCCGTTGCCTTTTCTCTCTTCAATAGCCCTGTCTTCCTAAACCTCGTTTTTTCTACTTGGGCACTAAAGTGTGCAGGCTTTCCTTCCTTCTTTCTTTCCCATGCTTGACCTTCTCGTATACTTTTTGCCCTTTTTCTCATCACCCTGGTTGTCTCCCCTACTTTCTGTTATCGCCTCCAGCCTGCCTCTCTTGCCTCCCTTTTATTCATTAACTTTCAGTTTCGTTTCAACCTTGTAGTAGGGAGTTTGCTATCTCCCCTGGACATATGTAAAACGCCATCATCAAAATCTCCCTCAGACGACCCTGTACTTCCAGAAGTGTACACTGACACAGTAGCTTGCATTAAAATGCAGACAAGAAATGCAAAGGCATATTCAACCCTGAACGTCTCAACATTCTACTCAGGGCTTTTTGAAAGGCTAAATACGACGGCTTGCATGACAACATTCACCCGCCCCCCATGGGTCTTGCGTCGGATCTTGTGTGCCTCATTACACGCAAAAATACTGCTAAATACTGCAAGCCAAAGATTAAAAAATCGCTCACGGATGCTTCCCCCCCACATTATCACCGCCCTACAAGGTCACTAAAGAAAATATGGCATCCCCCCTTGACCATGACCCCACACTCCCTCAATACTGGAGTGAACACCCAAGAGATAAGGCCTTTGTGGCAAACTGCAACGCCTTCTCCTCCAAGTTCACTGGTTTCTCTTTCTGCCATCCCCCTTACCATGAAAACATCATGTACTAAGCAATAAGGCATACAATTCACTCTGCTGCACTTAGCACAGAGACAACAGCTACCTTGATGTTTCTTCCCTCCTGGAATAAAAAAGGATGACCACCAATCCCTACGCAATGCTCTACCATAGATCTCCGTGCATGTAAATTCTTGGGCTCCATACCATCAGACCAACTCTAATATGCAGACACCCCTTCCAAAACACACTTGGGAAATGCAAACATTGCCATATGGATTACTCAAGGCAGAAACTGCCTCAATGCTTGCAACAACCACTGGCTAAAAGAGCTTTCCAAAGGAATTCCTGAGGCAAATTGGGAAATCAATTACATTTAAAACGCCCCAATTCCTCTGCATTTAGCACTGAAAAGACTCCTGGCCTAAATAAAGTAAAGAAATCACCCAGCGATCACCTTCATCAAACCCAACGAGGGCCTCTATATGAAAAATAGTACCCTGGATCCACCTCAGAGTTCTGACGAAGCAACCCAACACAGCTCTAGCCAAAACTTGATCTATAAAGTACAAGATTGGCAGGACTGGACCTACGCTGATGGCAGTCCTAAAAAACACGAGAAGGGCAAGACACAGGATCAGGTGTATACCACCCTTGCTTAAATGCATCCCATTACATGAACCCTAGAGGCGTAGGCATAACCAATACCACCACCTCACGTGCGAAGCTAGCAGCTATAGCAGCCGCAATCATTCACGGCTACTCCCATATAGCCACAGATAGCCTAACCTCAATGCACCAAATTAAAAAATAGCTCTCACACCCAAACCTCCACCGCCACCACACCCAGGGAGATGTCCTCCAATCCATTGCCAAAGCAATCCACCATTCACCATCGCCCATTCATGTCCACAAAGCCAAATCCCACGCAGGTATTATAGGCAAATAATATGCTGACGCTCTTGCTACAAAATCAATCACAAACTACTCTGACGTTGCGGATACCTTCATCATAACAGCTGGCCCTGAGGAAAATCCCTTCTACAACATCTACTGGCTTGCAAAATAATATGAAAGACCGACTTTTACAAAATCTCACCCAAACACAGCCCAGTCAAGTACCTCAAGGCTTTGGTACCTATCCAATTACCACGACGCCTTACAAGCACACATGCACCCCCTACACAAACTAGGAAATGCCAATACCATAGCAAACTACCATGAATACTACCTGACTATCAAAATTGGCGCTGCCAATGGAACCGCTAGCAACGCATACCTGACAGCGTCCTATGTCCCTGTTTAAAACCTCTGCCCTCAACTAGACAGTGCCTTGCACATCCTTTCTGGATGCCAACACACACAAATAAGAAATATGATCATTGAGAGGCACAATTTAGCATGCAGCATGATCTTCAAAGTTGTCAGCAAGACAGGCTCCCTAGGATCCTGCTTTGTCTGCATGGATGTAGGTAGCAGCAAAAGGCTAGATATGCAAAATCTTCAGATTCCCGATATAGCTGGCTAGTGCTTAGACCTCTACCCTTGCTCGTAGTACCCATGTCCTTTTTTGCTCAAAACCATCTTCAAATACACCGGCAAAACAAATGGTGCATGTACATCAGAAACCGGTCTCCCAGGCGAAGCAAACCAGTCGTGATAAGCCACAGAATTTTTTTAACAAGAGCAAAGGTCTTGACCATGTGCCTCTCTCCAAACTGCCTGATGCCTGAATCTCAAGTTCATGCGCAAATTTGAAATGTGCAGCTTCCTATAACGTAAAGGGCCACTTTTAGTAATATTGCGTCTTTCTGCAAATAATCACTAAAGGCACCCTTCGTCTGTCTAGTCCAACAATTCAAAGCAGAATGTCCAAAAGAATATCTGCTTTCAACAACTTTTTAAGTGTTCCTGTTTGATTCAACCATTGTATTGTAAACTCTGGCAGCTGGTCTGACTCAGTCGGAACCAGTAAATTTGCAAGGGTTCCTGCGCGCATTCTCAAAGCACACACCGGTTTGCAAAAGTAGATTTAATCATCAAAACTCTCTTTACAAAGGCCATGTATGCGACCTGCAAGGATTGCTGAAGACATTGTCATGCTCCAGAAATTACTTAGACCAAACCTGACTGGACCATACGTGCCAGCTGACAACGCATATGTCTTGGATAGCCACAACATCACATGAGGCCTGTCAGAAACCCTTACTCAATACTAAACCCTTTCACTCTGCGTATAGCTGCATTGAAAGGCCTCTATGCATGGGACGCAGCATGGTGTACGTTCATGCGCTTGTCAAACAACATTCCCAAGTCGGTGAGAAAAGAAACAAAAGACTCCGCTGGTAGCTGGTAGTGATGACACAGCCAGCATAAATAAGGAGGGGTTTACTTAGGTGCCCGCACCAGGCAACCCCCCACCGCGCAAACAATTGAAAAGAATGTGGGTCAGGGGGGTGGGTTCTATCGAGGGAGACTGGGAGCACCTCAGCAGCACCGCCAGCCACCAGTAGAGCCACCAACCCCAGACAGCACCGACCTAAAGACCTCAGCAAACCTCGACGTGACATCCACCTTGTCGAGATCAAGTACTGTGAGGACACCAGACCTCAGAACCAGCTGAACGCCGCAAAGGAACAGCACAAAGACCTTAGCAACATTCTCCAAGGAGCCTCCGTTACTCTCCACATCATCCTTTTGGGTGTGGACGGCATGATCTACAACACTCACACTCTGAAGCCATTCAAGGACCTGGGTCTCGATTCTCAAAGAGTTAAGAAGCTTGCCTCCAAGCTCCATGTGCACTCTGTGGACTTTGCTGCTAAACTTGTCCATACCAGACGTGCCCTTTCCAGTACTGTTATCAACTCTCATCTGGAGCCGGTTTCAGGCCAAGTCTGCAACCCTCCTGATCCCCATTGATGTTTCCTTTCCTATTCGCGGTGAAGGAGCTTTACAGTACTCGGTACCAAAGAGGCTCCTTTTCCTTATTTAATGTGGGGAGTGGCTTTCACTGCCTGCGTAGTTTTTCTTTTTTCTTTTTTTCAGCCCAGACCGAATCCTTGACTGTTGTTGCTTGTGTTATATTGCAGTGCATACCTTGTTTTTATGAGTGCAGATGCATGTCTGATGGAGTGTTTTCAGTTTGTCAGTTTTTTAACCTTGCTTATGGTGATCCAGATTAGGGTCTGCCAGAGGTTTGTCCGTATAATCTTTGTAGATAGTCCCCATAGCTCCAACAATGATATAGGAAGTGGCGAACAGCTGCTTATACATGATTAGATTTGCATATGCATGATTAGATTCTCAATAAAAATAAGAGGAATGTACCAAAGTGGCTTCTACCCCGCTTCTCAGCCAAAAACAAGTTTACTTCCACCCGTCCGAATGCTGTATCGGTTGCTCCCATCCATTTCCACAGAAACAAAAAAGTGACAGACAGCTAGTAATGGAGGCTGGTGAATACTTAGGAGTGGCGCCCTGTCAGGGGACACATGTGGAGATGACTGGGAACGCCTCTACAGCACTGGAGATGACTGGGACTGGAGATGACTGGGAACGCCTCTACAGCACTGCCAGCCATCAGCAGATCTACCATGGCCTTTCCTTCCTTTTGTCATCAAGTCTTTGTGGGAGAAGAACAGTACCCGGTCTCACGGTATCAAAGTAGCTTTTTCTTTATGAGGAGGCAGTTATACTACCTGCGCTCTTTCCTTTTCACTTCTGCCTCATACTATTTTCGCTTTACGGGTAGCTGCCCTGAAAGCCTAGTGGCCCTGCCCTGTAAAACGTGTACACCATGAGAGCCTAGTGGCCCGTGTTCAGGCCAGACTCTTCGGGGTCGCGGGGTTTGAATCCGCCTGGTAGCGTGAGTACTTCGCTGTCCGACAGCTTCGCTTCCTTAATGCTTGTGGTGGATTACCCCTTGCGTATTTTTTATGAAGCAGGAAAGCGTATTCAGTCACAAAAATGTGAAATCACAAAGATAGAAGTACAAGCATTCAGACATATTTCAATCTCATCAAACACATGACTGCTGCTGCGTAAAAATCGTTCTATTATAATACAAACTGAGCAGTGTTCAATCTGATCAGGGAAAAGCCAATTCAGTCAAGTACACTTAATTCAAAACAAGAAAAACCAGTACACGTCCAGCTTAAGCTTCATCCCATACTGCTCTTTTGTTGGTCCACATTGAGGCCAGTGCAAGCACAGTCTAAGGCAAGAGGGAAATTGTGTACAGTTGTATACACGTACAATTGTATGTTAACACACTCAGGTAATCCATACACGCTTCAAAGACACATTTATGTATGCGTCAGGTAGAGAGGCACACTTACAAATATACAGGCGTTAAGGCCAGCACTCAGACTCACATAACAAATATACAGGCGTTAAGGCCAGCACTCAGACTCACATCACAGATACACAGGCGTTAAGGCCAGCACTCAGACTCACATAACAGATACACAGGCGTTAAGGCCAGCACTCAGACTCACATAACAGATATACAGGCGTTAAGGCCAGCACTAGGCGTTGGAGGGAGACAGGAGAGGCGGCAATGACGAGATAGGCAATGACCTTTCTGAAGGTGTCGTGCGCTTTAGAGGCATACTGCTTAGGAACTACAAACACTCAGTGATGATTAATGAAATTAAGAGGGGGATGTGCGATGCAGAGACACACAGTCCAGCAGCCACGAGTCAACTTCTGCCCCAGCTTTCATGGTGCCACCCGAGGCCGCACGCTTGAGGGCCACAGCTTCAACGTCAAAGCTTTCTGACGAGGCTGATATCCTCAGGTAGCCGTTCACATTTTCTTCTCCGAAGGCCAGCCAGTCGGGCAGCGGGTGCGGAAAGCCATGTGTGAACTACGGACAGGAGGTGCGTATGGACGTGTGCGTGGGGGGAAGGGTGTGGGGGTAGGGGTGGGTGTGAGGGTGAATGAAATGCACTGCCGCGAGTAGTCAAAAGTGTGTACTCGTGTCAATTGTGTTAAAAGTGTGTACTTGCGTCAATTGTTTTGAAAGTGTGTACTTGCGTCAAATGTTTTGAAAGTGTGTACTTGCGTCAATTGTTTTAAAAGTGTGTACTTGTGTCAATTGTTTTGAAAGTGTGTGCCTCACACAGTTTCCTTTACAGGATTTATGGTGAATGAAACTGCTGAAATACAGATATTACAGATAATTTGATGTGTATTCGTACTGACCTGGCCGTCCCTCTTGCTGACATTCTAGATGCCAATCCAACTGCCAATCCATCCTGCTGACGTTCTACATGCCAATCAAAAAATTAACTAAGCACACAACTCACCCCTGCTCCGGCATTCCCTGACAGCATGTAAATGGGCGCCCCGGCCGGTCCAGCATATCGATTATTGCACACACTCTCTTGTTGCTGCTGCTGCTGCTGCTGCTGCTGCTGTGGCAGGTCTTGGTTCCTATGTTTAAAAGCCTGTTCTTGGACCTCACGAGATGCGTCTGGTTTGATCACATGCTCTGTTGTTGGGGCCAGATTTCCCCCCCAGGATTCAGTAGCTCTACGACCAAGGAGGACCTTTCTGGAATGGCTGCTGCTTGTTAGATGCGCGGAAGAGGACGGGGAATTGGAATGGAAGGAGGAAGCAGGAGGGACGGCAATGCGCTGATCTTCTACACATCTACCGTGTTCATAAGGGCACGTTCGGGCGTACGCGTGCTCGTGCCCTTGGATAACCAAGTCCACCTGTGCATGTGTGTATATATGTGTTTGTGTATTTGCGTATGTTTGTGTGTGTGTGTGTGTGTGTGTGTGTGTGTGTGTGTGTGTGTGTGTGTGTGTGTGTGTGTGTGTGTGTGTGTGTGTGTGTGTGTGTGTGTGTTTCTACTAGTGTTTGTGTGCAAACACAGCTAGAGCAAGCGTACCAGAGTGCAGGTAACGACTAGCTCAACGTTCTGTCTGAGTCTTTGCTCCGGCTTTACACAAAAGGACATACGTAATTCTAGCAATTCTAATTGCACCGCACTCATAGCCAAGGCTACAGCAGCAGCATGCCCAACCCACACACTTGAAGGGAGCTGTGGCGCAGCTGGATGCATTTCAAACTGCAGGGTCAGGTCCCTTAAGATCTAGCAAACAGTATCAAGGACCTATCAAGCATTACCAAGGATCTATCAAGCAGTATCAAAGATCTAGCAAGCAGTATCAAGGATCTAGCAAGCAGTAGCAAGGATCTATCAAGCAGTATTAAGGATCTAGCAAACAGTATCAAGGATCTAGCAAGCAGTAGCAAGGATCTATCAAGCAGTATTAAGGATCTAGCAAACAGTATCAAGGATCTAGCAAGCAGTATCAAGGATCTAGCAAGCAGTATCAAGGATCTAGCAAGCAGTATCATAGATCTAGCAAGCAGTATCACGAGACCTTTGCAAAGTTGCTTACGTTTTTCATCAACGATACCCACTTTGATTGTAAGTGCGATTTTGTGAGTAAGCCCATGCAAGCCTCACACAAGTTTACCACCGACTACTCCCACTTGAAACTGCAGATACAGGTCCTCATTATATTCAAGAAAGCAGGTTCCATACAGCCTCACAAACATGCTTACTTTTTTCACCAACTAACTACTCCCACCTTGAACTGCAGGAACAGGTCCTCGTAGTCCTGCTGCAGGCGCTCCATGTTATCCACGTCGCCCACAACTTTACGCCTCCAGCTGGCAGGGGCAACCTGCAGATGTTGCGTATCAGGAATTTTCGTGAATTAGGAAGGAGTCATTCATTGTAATATGCAATTTTTGTGGCGTATCAAGAATTGTGGCGTATCAGGAAGGAGTTGTTTATTGTAATACGTCATTATCATACATAATCTTCATCAGCGCTTGTGTGATCATCATGCATGATATAAGATTACATCATATATGATCTTCATCAGTGCTTATATGATCATCATATATGATATAAGATTACATCATATATGAGCTTCATCAGCGCTTGTGTGATCATCATACATGATATAAGATTACATCATCATATATGATCTTCATCAGCGCTTGTGTGATCATCATACATGATATAAAATTACATCATCATATATGATCTTCATCAGCACTTGCTTGATCATCATACATGATAAGGTTACATCATCATATATGATCTTCATCAGCGCTTGTTTGATCATCATACATGATATAAGATTACATCATATATGCTCTTCATCAGCGCTCGTGTGATCATCATACATGATATAAGATTACATCATCATATTTGATCTTCATCAGCGCTTGTGTGATCATCATACATGATATACGATTACATCATCACATATGATCTTCATCAGCGCTTGTGTGATCATCATACATGATATAATATTACATCATCATATATGATCTTCATCAGCGCTTATATGATCATCATACATGATATAAGATTACATCATCATATATGATCTTCATCAGCGCTTGTGTGATCATCATACATGATATAAGATTACATCATCATATATGATCTTCATCAGCGCTCGTGTGATCATCATACATGATATAAGATTACATCATCATATGTGATCTTCATCAGCGCTTGTGTGATCATCATACACGGTATAAGATTACATCATCACATAACCGCTGATGTCACACAAACGCACTTGAAGCTTATGTCATGGAAAGCAGGAAGCAAGGCTCTTGCACCCTGCTTTTTATGACATAAGCTCCCACCCTTTTTATTATGACACAAGCTCCCACATGCTTTTTATGACACAAGCTCCCACATGCTTTTATGACACAAGCTCCCACATGCTTTTTATGACACAAGCTCCCACATGCTTTTATGACACAAGCTCCCACATGCTTTTTATGACACAAGCTCCCACATGCTTTTATGACACAAGCTCCCACATGCCACGATTTGATTTCCAACCAAGCCTGCCTGGTCATCCTAGCGATCTCAGCATACATTACATTTTGCGCGCGCAAAATCTACTCATCCGTGGACACCGCAATAAAAAAACTAGGTAAACAGGCAGTGAAAAACCACAATAATAAAGAAGGAGCCACTTTGGTACTGGGTACCACACAACTCCCTCACAAACCAAAAGAGAAACAATGAGGATCAGGAGGTTTGCGAGGACCTGCACCGAATACTTACACCTTGCATTCATTACGTAGAGTTGTAGAACACACACCACCATCATGTGCATTGAAACCACAGCATTTTGTCAGCTACTCTGAAACGCTGCACTTGCTAGCAGCTGCTACACACATACACACACACAAACACACACACACACACACACACACACACACACACACACACACACACAGACACACGACACACCCCAACGACCCATCTTTTCTGCATAGATGTCACCACCCACTTTCAGACTGCGCTAAAGGCAGAGTGCTTTTACTTTGCAAGTATTCCTTTATGAACGCACCATCATTCTACGCTTTTTTCCCCTTCCACTTTGTGAACGCACCATCATTCTGTGCATGGATACCACCACCCACGGAGTCACGGATCGATCCACGGTGGCGAGGTCCTCAGCCACAAACCTGTGTGCACAGAGCATGTGAAGTCCGACAAAGCTTCGTGTCATCATGAATCAGTTGGGGACACGTGTGCAAGACCAGGCCGTGCGAACGCAAAGCAATTGAAGGGCATAGGTGACGCTAAATGAGCCAGAAACAGGCAGGCGCTAGAAATCAGGCACGGGGGTTAGAGCTGTAGCTAAAAGAAGCACAAGGCAGTGTATCTGAACATTGCAACAGGACTATACTTGTTTTGTAGCTTACGTCTGGTGCAAAACACAACATAACTGGTTCCTTTTTCTCAATCATTGTAAAAAAACAGCTTGCCTGCATAACCTTCTTTCTTCCATTTGTACTGACGTTAAGGCGGAGGGTGCTCGCAGGCACAATGACAAGGCAAGGTGTATTGTCAAGGGTTGGCCGGAACCATAAATACACGGTGTATATACGGCGTTTTTAGCAGGGAAATCACCAAATATATGATCATATACAGTGATCATACATGCGGTTCTGGCCAACTCAATGTGTTATAGCAATTAGCAATGCAGCCGAGGAGGATGTAATAACACACGCACGCAATAACCACGATTACTTACTTTTTAAACGTTATATATTCTTGCCTTAAACTTCAAATAGGCAGATTCAGCTCGACCGCCTTTCTCAGGCCTCCCTACTCTTCTGAATCAGACCTACAATGGGCTTTGCCAACTTTCCAGCACGGCTTGTGACAAGCCTAACCACAATCCAGTTCCCTGCCTGAATCACCTAATAGCCCAGTGAGTCACTCCTGTGATTAGGCCTCCCTACTCTTCTGAATCAGACCTACAATGGGCTTTGCCAACTTTCCAGCACAGCTTGTGACGATCCTAACCACATGCCTATTCGCTCCTGCGATTCAGCCTGTCACGATTTTATCTAAGTCAGTAAAGAACAGGTTCTTTCCCATTCGTACAGCAAAGGATGTGAGCAGCTAGTGCGTGATTATCACTCACACTTTTGTGCAAGACTTACTCGATATCACACTCGTGCCTGCCTTGATCACTTGACGTAACAGTTAATTATATTAAGCAGAACTACATCTGATCACAAAATGTCATGGATCATGCCGTGCGCACATGCATACACTTGCCTGCCTTGTTCTGATTCTGGGTTGCTGGGTACCTCGGAGTCCAGGATCAAGAAGTGCACGGGGCCCATGCTGAAGCTGTAAAAAGACCTGTGCGTTTATGTGTGTGTGCTTGTGCGTGTGTGTGTGTGTGTGTGTGTGTGTGTGTGTTTGGCAGTGCCACCATTCCCCCAAACACTGGCGGTGTCACCTTAATTCATAACAAAATTTTCAAGTATCTGGGAAATTCCCAGCCATTCAATGGCTTTGTTTTAAAGAACCTTGACATAAATAAGTCTGCTAAACATGCATCCCGTCCTTTTCTTGCCTCTGCCTATAGAGTAAGTAGATTTGTGCATGAACAAGTATGTTATGGCAGACCGCACGCTTCATTGTGGCTTGCTAAGACATATGTTATTCCTGCTGGCACGTATAGTAGCCAAGCTGAGCTGTTTTTGGTTTTGCAGGCAGGGCAGAGAGTTATCTGCGCTTCATTTGCAATCTTGTTTTTGTTTTTTTGAAGAGCACGCTACGTGGGAAGCGGACTGATTGGGCTACACTTCATGAGTGTGGCCGTGAGCCAGTGCAGTTCTGCAAAGTGGCACTGCTGGTATAAACAAATTACTGTAGTTTGTTTATACCAGCAGTGTCACTGTAGTTTGTTTATACCAGCAGTGTCACTTTGCAGAAGGCAGTCCAGGCTGATTTCAATCTACAGCCTTGTTCATGTGCCTATTGGACTGCCCGATTCCTACTAAGTGCATTTGATGAAATGAGTGGGTGTGCGTTGCGCGTACGAGCTGTGAAAACTGGGTGTAGTATCCGTGCAATAATTCACTACAAATTTGAAGCATAGGATGAGAGGTGTTTAAAGAGATGCTGAGATGGTGGATCTTGACATGCACGACGACAAATGGACCACTTCTCATTCTTGGTTGGCCATCCCTTTTTCTAGTAATGAACGTATACTAATATTGCTGGGTCAGGGTATTTTCATCTTGATCAGTTATGCGCAATGTCAGTAGGTCCCGCTTGCGTACTCATACTTTGAAGGTGGAGGCAGCCTTTTTCTATTTCTTTTTTCCTTTTGAAGCCGTAGGCAGCAGCATGGCTTGCAGGCAGTACTTGCACGGCTTGATGGCTTGCAGGCAGCTTGCATGGCTTGCAGGCAGTACATGCGTTGACCAATGCACTTGAGAAGATGAACATGTCCAGAACGAGGTGCTAACTCTAATTTTTGCCAGGTTGTGAGCTGACCAAAAACACTCCTGTTTAATTGAACCTTTTTCAGGGACTAACCAGCTGTCTGACCTTATTTGCTACATCAAATCACCCACCAGCTTTTTCTTAGTTTCCTTTCCCTGCAAAATAATAGACTTCTTCTGCTTAATTTTGAGCATGTGGGTTCATTTGTGACTGGCCGAGACCAGTCAGCAGCCGTTCAGCCATACAACCTGGCTGGTCGTGACCTCCTATTGTAACCATTGTATGCATGTGTGTACTGTGATCATTGTATTGTAATCAATGTATGCATGCGCGTGTATGTGTGTCAATGTGTGTATGTGTGTGTACGTGTGCGCGTGCACTGGACGCGTGGTGTTTTGAACAATGAGCGATTTGATTGTTGGGCTGTGCACACTGTGCATGCACTGAATACGTGGCATCTTGGTAACGTGCGTAGCTCACAAAGAAGTGTGTACAGCAATTGTGTGGTGGCTTGGTCAATATATTGACTGGCGAGGATTAGTCACAGGCTGATCAGCCGAGCAGTCTGGCTGGGGTACCCCAATGTACATCTATATCTTTTGGTCAATGTGCGTAGCATGCAAGGCAGAGGGTGATGACAGCTATGTGGCGACCATCAAGGTGAGCTTACTTGATGGGATTGCGGAGAATGTTGGTGTACGTAGCATGCTAGGCAGAGAGAATCATCAGCTATGTGGCGGCCATCAAGGTGTGCTTACTTGATGGGATTGCGGAGAATGTTGGTGTACGTAGCATGCAAGGCAGAGAGAATCATCAGCTTTGTGGCAATCATCAAGGTGTGCTTACTTGATGGGGTTGCGGTGAATGTGGGTGTACGTAGCATGCAAGACAGAAAGGAATCAACAGCTACGTGGCAATCATCAAGGTGTGCTTACTTGATGGGGTTGCGGTGAATGTGGGTGTACGTAGCATGCACAACAGAAAGGAATCAATAGCTACGTGGCAATCATCAAGGTGTGCTTACTTGATGGGGTTGCGGTGAATGTGGGTGTACGTAGCATGCACAACAGAAAGGAATCAACAGCTACGTGGCAATCATCAAGGTGTGCTTACTTGAAGGGATTGCGGTGAATGTTGGTGTACGTAGCATGCAAGGCAGAGAGATTCATCAGCTATGTGGCAACCATCAAGGTGTGCTTACTTATAGAGATTGTGGTGAATGACGGAAGGACTGTGGGAAACTTACACATATCACACATCACTTACTTGAAGGGATTGCGGTGAATGTTGGAAGGACTGTTGGAAACTTACACATATCACACATCACTTACTTGAAGGGATTGCGGTGAATGTTGGAAGGACTGTACCAGCGCCACATAAATGGCACATTGCACTCCCCACCTGCTTGCATTTAGCAGTGCATTACACAGTGCATTACACAAAGTGCAATACACAAAGTGCATTTCACAGTGCATTACACAGTGCATTTCACAGTGCAAACAGAGGTAAGCATGACGAGCAAGAAAAGCAAGAGGAAGCACATTGGAGAAAAAGGAAGAAAAAGCGTAAGTCGCGCTCTCCACATGCAATTTATGCAGTGCATGGGGCAAAAAGCAGTGTGAGCTGGCGACCTCAACTCATGCTTGGGATGTAAGTTACAATGCAAAGCAGAGGGCTGCCAGAGCCATGCGCACCCTAACTCGTGCTTGGGAAGTGAACTACAATGCAAAGCAGAGGGCTGCCAGAGCCATGCGCACCCTAACTCATGCTTGGGAAGTGAACTACAATGCAAAGCAGAGGACGGCCAGCGCCATGCGCACCCTAACTCATGCTAGGGAAGTGAATCGCAATGCAAAGCAGAGGGCGTCTAGAGCTGTGCACAGCGCACATGCAGAAAGTTTGGCTGAAAGTTTTCATAATATTGGACCAGCATGTGGTCCAGGGTAACCTCACTTGATGTTTACACACACACACATAGACAAACACACACACATAGACAAGCACACACACACACAAACACACACATAGACAAACACACACACACATAGACAAACACACACATAGACAAACACACACACCATACACACACGCACGCACACACACAAACAACACACACACACAAGTGTCATGATACGGGGGGGAGCTGAGTGTGCGACACTCCTGCCTGACAAGGTACAGAGGTTTGTACGAGTAAAAGGGGCTCAATGTAGATCACAAAAGCACAGCCACGAGTCATTACAAACGTCAGACCAGAGGTGAAATCAATCAGTTTATGAAGTCATCAATGTATGAAATCAATCAGTGTATGAAGTCAAAAACCAATCAGTGTATGAAATAAAAAACCAATCAGTGTATGAAATCAAAAACCAATCAGTTTATGAAGTCATCAATGTATGAAATCAATCAGTGTATGAAGTCAAAAATCAATCAGTGTATGAAGTCAAAAATCAGTGTATGAAATAAAAAACCAATCAGTGTATGAAATCAAAAACCAATCAGTGTATGAAGTCATCAATCAGTGTATGAAGTCAACAGAGTCATGCAATAGCACGCATGACTCGTTTGCCTTCACATCACACTACAAAAGAATGACTCCCATTATCTTCACACCTGGCGGCCATCCAATTAGGAAAAATTAGAACGTATGATTACGAAAAGATACTCCCATGAGCATTCCCAGGATCCTTGCAAATGAGCAAAGTAAGGCCCAGGCATTGTAACAATGCGTTTTTAGCACTACAACCAGATATACAAGTGCTCTCCTCTTGTTCAAATACCGATGCTGTAAATAAGCTGCAGCCCTGGCTTCTCCTCTTATTTGAATAACAATGCCGTTTGAATAACAATGCTGTTAAACTGCCGCCCTGACGGATACCCACTGGCTTGGAGTTTCACACAGGAGTTTCACACTCACCTGAGTCCATCCAATTAAAAAAAGAGGCATAAATTGCAAGCAGCGACAAGAAAAACAGTGGACGCCTGCACGCCCCACGTTTACTTTGAAAAAGGAGCAAACATAAAATGCCGGGCACCATACGCCTGTTTACCATACCGTGTGTCACCACACCGTGTGTCACCATACCGTGTGTCACCATACCGTGTGTCACCATACCGTGTGTCACCACACCGTGTGTCACCAGACCATCTACACCATACTGTGTTCACCAGACCATGTACACCAGACCGTGTGTCACCATACCGTGTGTCACCATACCGTGTGTCACCATACCGTGTGTCACCAGACCATGTACACCAGACCATGTTCACCAGACCATGTTCACCAGACCATGTTCACCAGACCATGTACACCAAACCATGTTCACCAGACCGTGTTCACCATACCGTGTGCAGTGTCCGTGTTCACCAGATTGTGTTCACCAGACCGTTTGCAGTGTCCGTGTTTACTAGACCATGTACACCAGACTATGTTCATCAGACCATGTTCACCAGACCGTGTGCAGTGTCCGTGACCACCATATCATGTTCACCAGACCATGGTCCGTATTCACCAGATTGTGTTCACCAGACCATGTGCAGTGTCCGTGTTCACCAGACCATGTTCACCACAACGTGTCATCGTACCGTGAGCAGTGTCCATGTTCACCAGACCATGTACACCAGACCATGTACACCAGACCGTGTTCACCATACGCCTGATCACCACACCGTGTGCAGTGTCCGTTTTCACTAGACCGTGTTCTCCAAACCGTGTTCACCAGACCGTGTCACCAGACCGTGTGCAGTGTCCGTGACCACCAGACCATGTTCACCAGAATATGCGCAGTGTCCGTGCTCACTAGACCATGTGCACCAGATTGTGTTTACCGGACCGTATTCACCAGACCATGTACCCCAGACCATGTTCACCAGACCATGTCAGCCACATCGTGTCACCATACGGTGTGCAGTGTCCGTGTTCACAAGACCGTGTTAACCAGACCGTGTGCAGTGTCCGTGTACACCAGACCGTGTGCAGTGTCCGTGTTTACCAGACCATGTGCAGTGTCCGTGTTCACCAGACCATGTGCACCATACCGTGTTCACCAGACCATGTTTACCACATCTTGTCACCAGACCATGTTCACCAGACCGTGTGCAGTGTCCGTGACCACCAGACTCTCACCATCGTGCCACCACAATGTCTCCTTTCATTTGATCAACAGTGCTGTCAAAGCTGCCACCCTGACTGATTCCCATCCACTAGCTTTGAATTTTACACAATACACTCTCACCTGAGTCCCTTGCAGAGTTCCCAAACGCATCCCCCGTGCCTGTGCAACAAGCAAACAACGCATAAGGGGTCTAGACATAAATTACTTGTGCAACAAGGGGTCCAGTCATTAAGTACAGTGGTAAATGCGTCACAGGGGTCCAGACATAAAGTACATGTGCAACTTGGGGTCCAGTCATTAAGTACAGTGGTAAATGTGTCACAAGGGGTCCAGGCATAAAGTACATGTGCAACAAGGGGTCCAGTCATAAAGTACAGTGGTGAATGTGTCACAGGGGTCTAGGCATAAAGTACATGTGCAACAAGGGGGCCAGTCAATAAGTACATGTGCAACAAGGGGGCCAGTCAATAAGTACAGTGGTAAATGTGTCACAGGGGTCTAGGCATAAAGTACATGTGCAACAAGGGGTCCAGTCAATAAGTACATTATTAAATGTGACACAAGGGGTCTAGGCATAAAGTACATGTGCAACAAGGGGCCCAGTCATTAAGTACAGTGGTGAATGTGCCACAAAGGGTCCAGACATAAAGTACATGTGCAACTTGGGGTCCAGTCAATAAGTACAGTGGTGAATGTGTCACAAGGGGTTCAGACATAAAGTAAATGTGCAACAAGGGTTCCAGTCATTAAGTACAGTGGTGAATGTGCCACAAGGAGTCCAGACATAAAGTACATGTGCAACTTGGGTTCCAGTCAATAAGTACAGTGGTGAATGCGTCACAAGGGGTCCAGGCATAAAGTACATGTGCACAAGGGTCCACTCACAGTTAGGTAAGCCATTAAGTCGTAATGCAGTCCTATGTACTATACATTATACATACATGTGCACAAATGTCCACATACACTACACATTACATACATTATACATACATGTGCACAAATGTCCAGTTTTAGGTACATGTGCGACGAGGGGTCCAGTCATTAAGTAGAGTGGCTGCCTTCTGAATGCAAAAATGCACATTTTCAGGCATTTCCTTTGTTAGGCCCCTCTGAAAAAATACCACATATACATATATATATATATAAATATATATATTTTTTTTTCCATTTATATATTTCCATTCGATATTTATATATTTCCATTTGATATATTTCCCCCGAACACATCCCCTGTGCCTGCGCAGAATATCCACACAGAGTCGAGTTCCTAATGTATTTACAACATTATTTGGACTCTAAGTTGACCCCTGTGCCAGCATGCGACCAATACCAGCACGCTTGATAAGCGTAAAGCTCAGTGGATGATTAGCAACAATAGTATTCCCTTTTGTCTTGATTCTCGTCAAAACAACGAGACCGCCAGCAAATGCGGCAACATTTGTTCAACTCTGTATTCATGCACAGGGTGATGCCACGTCTTTAGTATGCATTACTTTTTTGTGTGCATTATCTTTTGGTCCTCTTTATTCATGCACAGGGTAATGCCACGTCTTTTGTATACATTACTTTTTTGTATGCATTACCTTTTGCTCTTCTTTTTTCATGCACAGGATGATGCTACGTTTTTTGTTCACATTACTTTTTTGTATGCATCATCTTTTGGTCTTCTTTATTCATGCACAGGGTGATGCCACGTCTTTTGTATGCATTGCTTTTTTGTATGCATTATCTTTTGCTCCTCTTTATTCATGCACAGGGTGATGCCACGTCTTTTCTTCACATTCCTTTTTTGTGCGCACTATCTTTTGCCCCTCTTTATTCATGCACAGGGTGATGCCACGTCTTTTGTTTACATCACTTTTTTGTATGCAATATCTTTCGCTCCTCTTAATTCATGCACAGGGTGATGCCACGCTTCGTCGTATACCATCAACCTTTCACTACTTTACCAGATTCCAGACTATATACAAAATATCACACGCTTAGCACACATACACACACATACACACACGTACACACACATGCACACACACATACACACACACACACATACACACACGTCATTCCTGTCGTTGCTGCGTACAGCTTAGCTATACCACAAAGCTACACACACATGCACACACACACATACACACACGCACACACACATACACACACGTCGTTCCTGTCGTTGCTGCGTAGAGCTTAGCTATACCACAAAGCTACACACACATGCACAAGCACATACACACACATACACACACGTCATTCCTGTCGTTGCTGCGTAGAGCTTAGGACGCATACACACACGTACACACACAAACACACACATACACACACAAACACATACACACACATACACACACACATACACACACGTCATTTCTGTCGTTACTGCGTAGAGCTTAGCTATACCACAAAGCATCCTCTTGTACATGGAGCTGGTGGTATGGCCTGCACACCTTCATAATTGAGGAGGTTGGTAAATAGGAGTGGCAAGCTCGTACCACTTTTACTTCAGCAGCAACAGCCAAGTTTATACAAGCCTTGGCCAGGCACGCTTGCGGTTTCCAGGAGCTATTGCATACCATCATTGCAGCCAAGCATGCTAGCAATAAAACCTGTATCACACAAGCCCTTCTTGGACAGATACAGGCGGTTATGCCTGCCATTAGATCAGCAAACCAATATGACATACCTGGCCAGTCTCGCTCGTGATTTCCAGGAGCAGCAGCTATGGGCCACTGCGTAAAAGCAGCTTCAAACTGGGATCCAAAAAAGTCCCAGTCCGCAGCATACCCGCTGCGTGTACGTGGGTGTGTGCATGTGTGTGTGTGTGTGTGCGTGCGTGTGTGTGCGTGCGTGTGTGTGTGTGTGCGTGTGTGTGTGCGTGTGTGTGTGTGTGTGTATGTGTGTGTGTGCGCTTGCGTGTGCGCGTTTAAGTGTGTAGTGTGTGTGTGTGTGCGTGTGTGTGTAAGTGTGTAGTGTGTGTGCGAGTGTGTGTGTGCATGCGTGTGTGCGTGTGCATCATCCCCGTATGCTTAGCACTACATAATGAGTCATCATAGCAGTTTAGGGGCAACTCCTCAGCGCGCGTAAGCATTACGATGCGCGCCCATAATATTTAAAACCAAGATGCACTGAGCACTTAGTAGCATACGAGCGCAGGAAGTCACAAACAATGCATTCACCAAGACTACAGCCCTTATTGGCATACACACTTGCTGGTCAATACATACACATTGTGAGCATTTGAGGGACAAGGGCTCATTGTGTGAGCAAAGGGATGCGAACCCATTATCACTCATGCTTATGGCGAGCTTGTCCATTTACAATACTGAATGCACCGTCTTAAACCTCTGAAGGTAAGTACGCCGCTGAAGGAAAATACACCCTGCTTAAAATCCATAATGCCTTTCTGAACACACACCCAAACTCCAGAGATCTTGTTTACGGCTCGAGCCAGGTGCAAGCATCCTTCTTTGTACCAGATTCTGAACATACTACATAATATTAGACAGGGTCTTGAGCCAAATTGCCAGTGAGAGGAGCCAGGTTCTTTGTACATGCATATTTTTTTGTACATGCATCTTTTCATGCACCAAAATCTAAAAAAACACATCATTTTAAACAATGGCCTCTGCTCCTACTCACAGTTCATATGCCAAATCTCCAGTGAGAAGAGCCAGGTTTGCATCCCTTTCTGCACCCTACTCACAGTGCATATGCCAGATCTCCAGTGAGAATAGCCAGGTTTGCATCCCTTTCTGCACCCTACTCACAGTGCATATGCCAGATCTCCAGTGAGAAGAGCCAGGTTTGCATCCCTTTCTGCACCCTACGCACAGTGCATATGCCTGATCTCCAGTGAGAAGAGCCAGGTTTGCATCCCTTTCTGCACCCTACTCACAGTGAATATGCCAGATCTCCAGTGAGAAGAGCCAGGTTCGCATCCCTTTCTGCACCCGTGGCAAGATGCGTGGCAAGCAGGCTGCTGTTTTGTCCGTACGTGTCAGAAAAATGAAGGCCATCTGTGGGTGTGGGGTGCGATGCGTTTGTTTGTACGTGTCAGCAAAATGAAGGCCATCTGAGGGTGTGGGGTGCGATGCGTTTGTTTATACGTGTCAGCAAAATGAAGGCCATCTGTGGGTGTGGGGTGCGATGCGTTTGTTCGTACGTGTCAGCAAAATGAAGGCCATCTATGGGTGTGGGGTGCGATGCATTTGTTTGTACGTGTCAGCAAAATGAAGGCCATCTGTGGGTGTGGGGTGCGATGCGTTTGTTTGTATGTGTCAGCAAAATGAAGGCCATCTGTGGGTGT
>Ga0307942_1000599_pt1 | contig 25755 bp, 27 predicted proteins | sample OrgLakmetagen175_FD_201846 | JGI IMG/M metagenome (GOLD analysis project Ga0307942, IMG submission 201846) | Saline water microbial communities from Organic Lake, Antarctica - #175 | ecosystem: Environmental > Aquatic > Non-marine Saline and Alkaline > Saline | place: Antarctica: Organic Lake... | reverse complement strand
GGTGGCACCACGATTCAGCAGTAGCAGCAGTTAATCCATGCTCAGTTTCAGTAGGTTATACAGACCAGCAGACCAGTCGGTTGTACAGACCAGTTTCAGTAGTCTCACACTTGTGTTCAAACTCCAGGTGTCCCTGCGTTGCCAACAAGCTAAGTGTGTGGGGGGTTTTGACCTTTGAAAGGTAACTATTTTTCAGTATGCGTCTACTTTGGTGAACCAACGTCTACACTTTGATGTGTTTTTGCCTACTTCTTCTCGTGTCTGTAAGGTTAGCATTTTCCAGTTGCATTACAGCCCTTTTTCTTACTTGGTTTGTTTTGAGGTTTACCTCGTTCTCATAGGTTGAGCAGCCATTCCAGGTTGAATGCCTTTGTAATCCAAACTAAACTAAACTAAACTTTGCCACGGCATCATCACACTCGTTCCCTCCTACAGGATGTCAGCAAGGACTCAAACCGCCCATATAGAGAAAGATTGTGTCCTTAAGGTATTACGGGTCATGTACGATGGCTACCAGCAGTTTGCTTCACTCACTTGTCCTCTCATAAATATCTTAAAAAGGCCTAATTACAGAACTCTGTCAGTACCCAGCAAGTAAACCAGGTAGAGGAAGTACCCCTGTACAGTTGTAAAAGGGGGAAACTGCATGAAAAGAGGAAGGTTGAAACAAACAAACAAATTTAGAGCCAAAAATTCCAGGACTCGATTTCCTTCTACACCAGTAACGCACAAACAAAAAAAATTGCAAGTTCTGTATCTCGGATTTGCAAATTCTTATCGCCAACTACCAGGAGAAAGGCATCAACCTTTGCTGGATTTGCCAAACATACATGCCTGTGATCTGCTACACAATGTATGCAGCTTTTGCGCAATTGCCGACTTAACAGTAATGAAACCAATATAGATGTGCGGGTTCAACAAATCAAATATTTAGCCATTGCAAGGAGGAAAAAAGGTTCCCAGCCACACCACCCTGCATGTCGCACTACCTTATTATTCAACATGATAAAGGGTAAAAACTCCTGTAGAGGGGGATTTGTACGCTTGTTCCTGAAACACCATCGAACTTGTCAACAAACCAAGTAGGAATCCATTCAAAATCAGAGGCTTCCTTTATCATGAGGTTGTCTGCGCAGCAGCTTACATCTCAAAAATACATCAAAATGGACGATTAAACATCTTAAACTACATTGGAAGCCGTGCTAAAAGGCCTAAACTCGCCTCAATAGCAGAGATGTACACTCAAGCAAGCACAATACCAAAATTGTGCTCGTGACATACTGCCAAAGCCTTCCCCATGGAGCACGTAGTGTATACAACCAGCTTTGAGAGCACAAAGCAAAAAAGCTGCGTGGTGCGCACAGAGCATACCCTGTTGAAAGCAGGTGGCACATCTGTTTAGAACAGGCCGTGCCGAGCCAGGCCTTCCATGATGCCGTCAGCGTAAATGGCCTCCGACAGCAGCACCTTGCCCGTCTGCGATTAAAGCAGAAACATGTCAATAAAACACGATGGCACACAAAAACAAGTCGGGTAAGTTGAGCCACATTAAAAATTATTATGGCACACGCTGAACATCTGAGTAGGTACGAAGGTCGTGTTTCTTGCTGCCCCTGTGTCCACTCGTAGCCTGTCACAAGTGTACGGTGTACACCATTTTGCTTTTGCCAATAACACCTTGCAACCATTAATTGGGGTACCCCTGCTGACATTAAAAGAAACAACCGTGCTACAGGACGAGTCGCTTTCATCCAGGGTTGCATTTTTGTCCAGGCAAGAGTTGACTCCTGGGACGCAGGATTGCTGTGCTAAGTCGGCTTTGGAAGCAGCGAACTCACAGAGCACTTTCTTGTGTGTTGGGCCATCAAGCTAGAACGCAGCAGTTGCAAAACATTGCCTCACACTGTAAGTTTAAGGAAGGCCAGGCAGAGCAATGCTTTATGTGCCCAACACAGCGTTAATCAGCTTCTCCAGCTCAGAACCTGATCATGAAATTGGAGAGGCCAAGGAGCTTACTGGTTAATTGCAACACAATAGTCACACTTAATCAAAAAGGTAACAACAAAAGTACAACCCCACGGCCACCAGCTAACAGCGAGTACAAATTGGCACACGAGCACAAACACAAACACACACACACGCACACAATGGCAGGCACTCATTACAACATGCTTTCTTAAATGTGTTTTGCGAACTTCTCGAATTAAGAAGGCGTGCACACGTGCTCTGCCACCTGGGTAAGCTAAATGCAAACCCTTTACAATGATAATTTTTAAACAGCAACCCGAGCCGCATGAGTGATTGATCATCATGAGCCTGTGAGATATCCAGTCTGCTACAGATTTCTTGTGCAAATACAAGCTGTATGTGCCAGCATCAATAGCAGACAGGACAGCTTGCAGGGCCACGACGCGATGAGAACAGCCCTGGGTGGGAAAATTGCCCAACAGAAAGACACCAAGAACCTCCAAACCAGCAGCGGAGGCACGAATTAACAAGGTTGTAAAAGCTACAGCGTGCATTGCGGATGTCCCTGTTCCTGCATTTTACACTGACACATGTAATCACATGCGCATTTTACACCAACACATACATTTACACTGACACATATGTGTTCACACGCGCATCGTCGACCAAGTGACCTGCCGATTGTCGACTTTTGCTGAAGCGTTAGCCTACCTGAGGTTGATGCGCAAGCCATGCTAGCAGCTCGGGCTGTGCATTGCCCACCACTATAGCAGGGTGGTCACCCTCTAGCATTAGGATGTCATTGCCGCTGTGTGTATGTGTGTATGTATTTGCTTGAGCGTGTGTGTTTGTGTGCTAGCATTGCTCACTACAATGGTAGGGTGGTACCCTACAGCAACAAAATGCCATTGCTCTTGGCATCTTGATGCTAAAAGCATCAAGAAACAGCAGGCTGTTTGTGAGTGTGAGGGTGTGTGCGTGCGTGTATGTGTGCGTGTGTGTACACATGTGTGTACGCACAATGGCAAAGGAGGCCGCAGAAAGCAGTTCAAACGGGTCTCTTGTATGCGCATACATACAATCAGTTAGTGTACAAAAACACAGGATGATTTATGTGAGAAACATGTAGATAGCTTGTCAAAGGCAGACATGGAGCCACGGCCGGCACAAATTAGAAACCTGAACCCATCATACGTACACGGTGGCAAGCCCACATACCTGTTGCCTGCTGCCACGCAATAGTGCACATACCTGCTGCCACGCAATAGTGCACATACCTGCTGCCACGCAATAGTGCACATACCTGCTGCCACACAATAGTGCACATACCTGTCGCCTGCTGCCACACAATAGTGCTCAGGTACGTCAAACTTGTCTCGAAGATACTGCAGCGGCAGAAACAAGAGCAACGACCATTATAAAGTTAATCTAGATGTGTAATGGCCTCCTCCTTCCAACTTGCATACAGTTGAACGCAGCCAAAAAAATGCGCTTCTCAGCGCTGTTGTCAAAACTCGTAAGGAACAGCAACACACAGACACACAGGTTGATGCTCACCAGCAACAAATCAGTTGTTACAATTGTGCACTCCTGCCTGCAGCTCCGTACGATACTGCCTTCCTGACACCATATGCTGATCTCTACACGGCCTTGCCTCTTCGCTTGGATTCACTACGTTGGCCGCGCTTAAGCAGGTTTCCAGAACCGATGTTATTTCTTTCTCTTTCTAGCGAGAGGAGTGGTTTTCACTGCCTTGCTAGCTTGCCCCAAAAAGCTTTGTGGCTTTAAATCGCTTTTTTAGTATTGATATTTGTTACACAGCAAGCTGAATCAGTAAGCACCACATGCGCAGTCCACATCTCTGGGCTGAGCATTAAGCTCTCGACATACTTGTGGATATCATACAGGATTGTGCATATAAAACAAGCCGCTGTGGACTATCCTTCTCAGCACAGGATCGTTTTGGACACATGAGCAGCAAAAGCAGGTAGACAGAGCCTTAACAGCTGTCTACGACAACGTGCACAAAAGGGGAGAAGCGGCTGTGTAAGAAACACCGACGTGGGCCTGCTGCAAGCACAAGGTACTTGTGTCACAAGCAACTTGGTACACGAGCAGCAAGATGCTTTAAAGAAGAAGTTTCTTGCACTGCCAAATCAGACTTTTGAGCAAAAAGGCAGCTGGAACAAACAGCAGTAAGGCCATTGAACAGCAGCTCTGCCAATCCCCGAACTCCAGTCTAAAACCTCAAACCTCCTCTGCCTTTGTGTATCAAAACTCAAGCGCTCATACCTGCACATACATACAGCAAGGACGTGTGCCACACACTTGCGTACACACATGCGCACGTCCACACACAACCCATCGCAAATTCCAAGCGCACACGTACTTCAACAGTGCAGTTGACGCACTCCATATAAACACTGCAAAGTACGCCCACCTGCAAAGCCTTCTCCTTGCCTGCCACCTTAGGTACGCAGTCCACATATCTGTGTGACCCGTTCCCACTAGCAATCAATCGCACATCCAGTCCATCACGGCGGCAGCCCTCCGCCATCTCTTGCACGATCTGCAGGCGTTTGAGCAAAGAATTTTCATACTCGTGGAAGGGCAACCCTCCGCCATCTCTCGCTCAATCTGCAGGCGTTTGAGCAAAACGATTTAAACTTGTGAAAGGGCTGATGAGCATATGGGCAAATGAGGCATGAGCAGCCAGCTCTGTCGCCTCTCACTCGTGCGACAGAAGGCGGAGCCAAAACGTTAAAATCAGTCCAAAATACCGTGGCAGCTCACCTCCGCACCAACGCTGCACATGTTATCGAGATAAGCGTTGCCGAAGTTGCTTGGAAACCTTCTCACAGCAGCAAGTAGGCAACACGTACGTGCAAGCGGCTCACCTCTCCAACGATGCTGAGCTCTGCCGTCAGGGAGAAGCGATGCTGATGCTCTGAGCCATCGTCCAGGACCTGCATGAGCAGCGATATTGACACGGTTAGCCGTGCCTGGATCAGCTTTGGCACTAAATTATGACGACTTTGGACTTGAGCACAGAACGTAACGCAGAGTCTGCTTGGTACTGTGCTGCAGCAGAATCTCTAATTTATGACGGCTTTGAAATTGAGCACAGAGCGAAATTGGAGTCTGCTTGGTACTGTGCTGCAACAGAATCTCTGATTTATGACGATTTTGAAATTGAGCACAGAACGCAACGTGGAGTCTGCTTGGTACTGTGCTGCAGCAGAATCTCTTATCATTGTTGGTGCCGACTGCATGACCGACATCAGCAAACGCGCACTACCCAAAGTGCGCGCTCCATGATCATGTTTTCAATTACTCAGCACGATATAAAAGAACCTGAACTTGACTTGTCATTTTGGCTCTTACACATTATGGACTCTATTTAATGATTAATAGGGCTGGCGGTTGGCTAGGATCAAGCACATGGTCCGTAGGCGCTGTACCAAGAATTTTGGCAGGGAAGTCTCCAAATGTGTAGTCACACACAGCACGGCACGGCGTGCATGTGCATGTATGTGTACATTTCTGGCCAGCTTCATTAATTTGTGTCAATTGCCATAATGATAAGGGCACGATTATGTACCCTTTGCATCTGCAAACACTGGAACAACGTAGTGACGCAATTTTACGAGAAGTCATTGCAGCTTTTGGTAAACACTGCATCTGCAAACACTGGAACAACGTAGTGACGCATTTTCACGAGATGTCATTGCAGCTCTTGATAAACACATGAACCACTCGAGGATGGGTTTTGCTCTCACGCCGTTATGCCCATAAGGCCATTATAGCTTGCATATAGAGTTGGCCAGAACCCTTTATATGCACCGTATATGAAACGCACCGTATAGACGGTATATTTGGTGATTTCCCTGCCTATAACACTGTATGTACACCGTAAATATGTATGGCTCTGGCCACCCTGCTTGCATACCAGAAAGTTTGTGTGCACAGCAAATGACTGTGATAAGAGTTCAAATGGAGAATCCTCCCCATTTGATTCATACCGTCAGGACAGCTATAGAAGAGTTTTCTGCTTGCACTCGTAGAGTATTGCATGCACAGCTACTAAGTATGGCAGCACAATTGTATAACGTCAACCACAGCAGCACTCACCGAAAGCTTGCTGCTGTCAAAGCGCCGCATGAGGTTGCCCGCATGCTTGCGCACGACGTGCAGGTCCCAACCCACGTCTAGTTGCCGAGTCCATTCCATGTCTTCCGTCCAGCCATCTCCGTTGCCTCGCCCTCGGCCAGCCTCATCAAGATTTAAAAACACCTGCACGTACAGGGAGGGAGCACGAGGGCCACACACGCGTTTCTTGTGTGTGTACATGGTCAGGAAGCAAATGTCATCCCTGCCCCGCCCTCGTCTGACCTCCTCCAGGTCGAGTAACTTTGCTTTGCTTGCGCACACACAAACGAACGCCTCAAAGCAAAGGCCACTGACGCTGTGTTGTCGCTCAAGAAATAACAAGACTTGCATTACAATTATATTGCCTGCACAAGCCTAAAGAGAGCCCCAAGCTTTAGACCTGCAACCTCGTCCTCAATGAATGCAGCACATGCTGCATTCATTGCTACATATTCTGCTCACTGTTTTAATCAACGCTTGTTTCCAACCTCTCTGCTACTACTTCAGAAAAAGTTGTCTTTAAACTATCTGCGCTGAATCTCAATGGAGACTGGGCTCAAAAATTCCAGTCAAAACCAGAGAGGACTCTTTGAGCCCAGGCTGCATGCCAAGGTGTGGAGCTAGTGTGCGCGACACACATCACACATGCACGCACGACGCAACATTGCCATTTAGCATCACCCATTCAAAGCTGCCTGTTACAAAGCAACCGCCATAAACAGGCCACAGGTGAGTGAGCTTTGGTGTGCTAGCAGTGTAGCGGCTGCAGCGGCCACACCACAAAAACGGTGGCAAAGAACAAGCTTGGGTGCATGCTTGCCTATGCATGTGCATGTGCACGCACATGTACACACGTATAAATACACCCTCAGCAATACTCAGCACTCAAACTGTTACTGTTGCATCCTGCCAGAGCAAGAAATTACAGAAGAAATGCCTAAAATGAATAATGGCCATGAGCGGCAACCCACAGATATGCAATGCGGCGTCGCTTACCTTAGTTCCCACAGCAGAAACAACGGCATCTGGCTCTGCAACCTCGGGCTGACTGCGCAGCAGCTCTTTTACAGATCCCAAGCTTCGACCTACACAAACACACAGAAACTCTGCTCGTGTTTGACGTGCACAGGTGCAAGCAAAACTAAGTGACATGCGTGCTGAAACGTCACAGAAGCAAGTGAAGAGGTGTGTGCATGGCCAGCAACGTCGTACAGAAGGGCAAAAGACTGGTGTGTAATGTGCGTATACCGTAGGGTACCGTAACCAGTGCGAGGTTTGAAAAACTTAACTAATTAACCCCAATGCGAGCAATGCGAGGGGGGCAACACATAATTAATAAACACAATGCGAGCCTACGCGAGAGCCTTCTGGCCCTATGAGCTGCACCTACATGTGTGCGCGCATACGTGTGCGTGCGTGCGCGTACGTGCGTGTTTGTGTGCGTGTGTGTGCGTGCGTGTACGTGTGAGCGCGCATTGCGTAGGTGCGTGTGTGTGTATGGTTGTGTACATACATGCGTGCATGCATTGTGTACTTGTGCGAGCGTGCGTATGTGAGTGTGTGTGTACGCATGCGTGTGTACGTACGTGTGTGTGTATACATATGTATACATCCCATACATGTGTGTGTGTGTGTGCATGCTGGTACGTGTGTGCGTGTGTGCGCTTTTGTGCGTGTTTGTTTATGTGCGTGCGTGTATGTGTGTATTGTGTGTGTGCGTGTGTAAACGGTTGAGTACGTACGTGCGTGCGTGCGTTGTGTACTTGTGTGTGTGTGCATGCGCGTACGTGTGTTTGCGTACGTGTGCGCATGCACGTAGGTGTGTGTGCATGCGGGTACGTGTGCGTGCGTGCGTATGTGAAGGGAATGAAGGCGCCTTTCCTCTTGGTGTCCTTCCTCCCCAATAGAGGGCCAGCCTCCCAAGCTGTTTGTCCACCTTCAAGGCCTTGGGGGGCGGCTTGGGAGGCTTTCCTGGCCTGTCCCCATTCACGCATCAATTTTATTATTTAACCCCAATGCGAGCTTCGCGGGGCCCTTGTAGCTGAATTATTTAAATGCTCCCTACACACCGCGAGGGGGTCAGAAAATTCGCGTAGCGTGGTGATATAATTACCCTACGGTAAGAGCATACCAGTACGAGCTTTCCGACAAGCTTCTGGCACGGTAAGAATGATTTGAAGTTGTATGGTAGAGCTTTGGCACTTGCTGAGGAATATGTTCATATTGCTGAAGGATGAAGTTCATATTGCTGAGTAATAAAGTTCAAATTTGGAAGGTCATGCAGATGGTAATCTACACAGGAGATTAGGGAGAGGGAAGGCATATGGCCGGGCACGCAAGGCTTGAGAGGAGCAGGCTGAGCCAGACAAGGCAGGAAATTGCTACGGAAGCATAAACAAAGAAAAGAGAAAAGAGAAAAGAGAATAAGTAAGGCTTGAATCACATGCTGAGGAGCAACGAATAATATCAGCTTTCTCACTGGTGTTCCACACAGGTAGGGACCGCCCAGCACAGGCTCGAGCAGCCCCTTGTTCATACAACTTCCTTTTTAAGTTTTTTCTCTCACTGGTGTTGTACACAAGCAGTGAGCCGCTCAGCACATCTAAGAGCAGCCCCTTGTTCGTACAACTTCCTTTCTGAATCCGTTTTACTCTCACCAGTGTTGTACACAAGTAGTGAGCCGCTCAGCACAGGCGCGTTTTCCCAATACTCCTTGAAGCGCCCCGAAGAGGTGAAGGCCCCGGAGCCCTCACAGCCCACGTCGCCCACCATGGTGCCGTCGATGTCAGACACCAGCATGTACCTGTATGTGTATATTTGTGTGTGTTTGTGTGCGTCTGTGTGTGAACGCTTGTACATGGCTGTGAGCACATGTGAGAAAGGAGCTGTTGCTTGGCTCCTCATGAGGAGAATCTGTCTTGCAATGCATTGCAAATTATTCACTCATTTTCACTTTTGGGGAAGAAAACAGCAGGTGTATTTCTTTCGCTGTGTGCTACCAATCATTGGGCAATCAGGCGCTATTTGAAGTGTTCCCGCTGTTCTAACTCTTAATTGCATTGACGAACTCTGCCCGCAAGCTCAGTGTTGCTGCCACTCTCTTACACGAGGGAATACTTTATAGTGGTGCTTTGATAACGTAATACACGATGCACTACACGTCCACGCACACATCCACGTCACGCACGCACACATACGCACACGCTCACACCTACGTACACATATGTAAATACGCACACACAAGCATACGCACACTGAAAGCACGAGTGGCTTGCCTAAAACAAACAGGTACGGCAACATACATTAGTGACACACAAACACAGACATTGGAAGACATGTTGGAAGACATTGGAAGACATACACCAGTGACACACACAAAGACATTGGCAGGCACACTCATTCATGAGCTACACACTTTACCACAATGCGCATGTACCTTGGCTCTGCGCCCCTTGGGAAAGGTTTAATAGCACCCCAGTGAAGCTTGAAGCTGCCGGGCCGGGGCAAGCAGTACAGGCCAGGCATGCCCTGTGTATGTATGTGTGTGCGTGCATGCATGCAAAATGTGTGTGCGTGCATGCAAAGTGGGTGAGCGTGGGTGCGAGCAAGCATGAGGATATTAAGGGCACACAGACGCGTGTAGAGCTTGCTGGGCCGGAGCAGCAGCACAGGACAGGCATGCCCTGTGTATGTGTGCGTGTGCGTGCATGCAAAGTGGGTGAGCGTGGGTGCGCCCTGAACGGGAGCCCTCACCACGGAGCCCTTGCTCTTGTACGTCTTCTCTCCGAATTTTCTCTTCGAATCTTCAGAGATCAAGACCTCGTACGAGTCTGCCATAAAGACACACAAGAGCAAGGGCTCCGTGGTGAGGGCTCCCATTCAGGTGGAAAAAGCATGAGGATGTTAAGGGCACACAGACGCGTGTAGAGCTTGCTGGGCCGGGCCGGGGCAGGCAGTACAGGCCAGGCTAGGCCAGGCATGCCATGTGTATGTGAGCATAAAGATAATGGGTAAGCAAGCGCGCAGGCGTGCATGCACACGCTCTTGGCCTTCTTTAAACGTCGTACTCGTTACGAAACCCTACGGTATGTAGATGTATTAAGGAACTCCTGACACGCATGTGCATGGCAACACACTGAGCCGGAATGGAAAACATATGCCGTCACACAAACTTGGTAGTGGTGTTCACCCCCAAACAAAGTTGCCCCAAACCAATTTTTGACTTCATGACTGTATAAATGGGGCAAAACTGGTGTGCAAAACCGGTCTCAGTGTCCGGAGTGGTACAGTGGTTGGGGAGATACAGGGGGTGGCTGTTTTGGCTCGGATTGAGCCCACTTTTGAAAAACACCGTGGCTCCCCTCGACCATACAAACGAATTATATAGGAACTAAAAAGTCACTCTGCATGGGTTTTATTAGCCAAGGTTCGGCTCACACCCAACTTCGCGTGTTGACTCGCGAGACAAAATTCCCGCGTCCAGCCCCCCATTTCCACACTCCCGATCCGCGGAATTCCTGCTCTCACACTAAATAAAGCTTGCTGTATAATCCGGAAGCCCGGGAGCTTAGCAGCGGAGTTACAGCAGCGTGAAATCACCGGAGGGCCACCCTCGCAGCACCAGCAACATCCAGGAGGAGCTCCGTGGAGCAGCCCAGCTTCAGCATGCATGCATAGAGGTATGTTGCATGAGACTATATATATGTGAGAATGGATGGAGGCCTTGCTTTGTGAGAGATGGAGGAGAAATTGCAGAACTAGCTGTCCTTTTCAGCTTGTGCGCGCGCGCACGTGTCGACCTGTGTGCACACAGTGACATTTGACATGTATTTTCTGCTTGCATGTCATGTATGTGTTCCATGGAGGGTGTTCTGTGTGTAACAGAGGGAGGAGGAGGACAATATACTCGTGCTGATGCAGCGTATCCAGCAACCAGGATATGTGCCCTTGCTGACCACAGGGTGCGCCTACGCAAGCCAGCTCAGTCTTGTTAGGCAGTGCGTGCCCACTGTAGCTACCTGGAGGAGGGAGCGCAGGGGCTGGGCAGCAGCAGGTGAGTTGGGGTAATGAACGCGTATAACTAGGGTTTTCACATTCATGTCATGTTTTCACTTTTATGAGAGGGTGGCTGCAGGAGGCTGCAGTTGAGACTTGGTATACTTGTTCATGTGCATATCAGCTTGGGCTGTGCAAAAATCCAGGGAAAAGAAACAAAAAGTAAGTACCTTGAGAGACCGATGCATGCACACACGTTTGAAAATATGCATGCATGCACGCATGACTGCACGCGTGTGGCTTCCCACTTCACCTACAGTCATAAAAAGCTATCTGTATTGCCTGCATGTGTGTATGCCCATATGCCCATATATGGTTCCATGATGGTCATTGAATTTAGCCCGCCTTCCTTGCCTTGCAGGATGAGCAAGCTATTCAGACACCCTCTCTTGGACAGCAAGCAGCTCTCAGATGAAAACAGAGAGAACCTTGCTCCAGGCATTGCTCTGCCTTGCTGACTCCCTGACTCTGGTGGTCCCATCGATGCAGCAGCACCCTCTCTTGGCCGCTGCTGCATCGATGGGACCACCAGGGTCAGGGAGTCAGCAAGGCAGAGCAATGCCTGGAGCAAGGTTGAGGAGCAGGAGCTGCAGCTTGCAGATGGAGCACAGGTCATCAGCTTCAAGAGCGGCAGCTTGGCCCTTGGCAGCACCCCCACATCCCTTCCTCCTCCCCTCTCCTCCACTTTCCACGACTTTGCCAACCGCGCGCATGGCCTTTGGGCATGCGTGCCTTGCGCCAAAAAGCGTGCCAATGATCTAGCAGCAGCAGAAGCGGCAGCAGCAGCAGCACCACCACCTCTAGAGCAATCTGCGTTCGCTGTTAGGGTAGCTACAGCACCAGAGGGAGAGAGCTCAGCAACAACAAGTGCAGCAGTCGAGCTGCCGGTATCCTTGCAGCAGCCGCCCTCTCAGATGCCGCCGCCGCCGCAACAGCAGCTCTTGCAAGGGCAGCAGCAGCAGCAGCAACAGCAGCCTCCAGAGCAGCAGCAGGTGCTGCTGCACACCAGACTCACTAGGGCCGCCCTTCAACAGCACCCACCACTGGCAGCAGCTTGCACCCTGCGCTCGACACCTGGCTTGCGTGCTACTGCTTCGGCACAGTGCACAGCATGGAGACGGAGCGCTCCATCAACAAGCTCCGCCTCTCTCGAGGCCAGCACACCAGCGACAAGCGCAGCACCGCCAGTTCCTTGCTTTGGCGCAGGTGGGGGAAAGGCTGCAGGTCACACCAGGGCAGTGGGCAGAATGGACAGCGGAAGCAAAGGCAACAGCAGCAGCACGCAAGGGTGATCCAGACCAACTAGGCTTCCAAAAGAGGCTCAGGGATGCGCTAGCAGCAGCAGAGGCCAAGGGTGGGCGGGCAAGGCGAGGTGAGCGCTCACAAGCAGCGGAGCAAGCCCAACAAGCAGCGCAGCGCAGGGATGCAGACCCCTGGAGCGGAGGAGGAAGCTGGTGCAGCAGTTAGGGTACCTGACCTTCAAGCGAGCAGCCCTAGTTGCCCTCTACGTGCAAGCAGGTTTGGGAGGGGAGGATGCGATGCAAGCACGTGTGCAGAAGCAGAATTCGCAGCAGGTCACATCTGCTCTGCTGGGAGGAGGAGCAGCTGCAGGGGGTGGTGTCAGGGTCTCAGGCTGCAGTGTTAGACATGAGGCAAGGGAAGCAGGGGACAAAGCGGGTGCGGGAGGAGCAGAAGCAGAAGCTCCAAGAGCGGGAGCGAGAACAGCAGCAGGCAGAGGCAACACAGCAGCAGGAAAAGTTAGCACAGCAGCCGGCAGCAGCAGCACAGCAGCAAGAAGAGGCAGCGCCCACCAGCAACTACGCCCTGCGCGCGCGCTCAACTGGGGCAAAGAAACAAGCTGTAGGGGGAGAGGAGGGGAGTGAGGAGGCGGAATGTGAGGAGGGGAGTGAGGAGGAAAGCGAGGAAAGGAGTGATTGAGGTTATGTGTGCATTGGCATAGTGATAGCGCTGGGGCGTTGGTGTTGTTGAGCATGTGTGTAGTTTTGCACTTGCCATCATACTGCAGCTTGACACCTTTGCCTGAGCATTTAGATTGGTTTGCTCTAGGTAAGCTGATTAATCCATGTGAGGAAATTATTTTTTGAAGACATTAGACAGGCGTTTTTTTGTTGTTGAGACCTGCCATCTTTACATTACACATGAGGGAAATGCTTTTTTATGACATGCAGTTGACGGATTGGCTGTGAGATACCTAAGCTGTCACTTTGGCAGGCGTCATGCATACCTGATATGGCTTTGTGCAGGTTTGATTAGCTGTGTTGCCCCTTGAATGAGGGATCGCAAAATTGCAGTGTTCCATGCTTTGCCAGTGTGCACTCCCATGTCTTGTAAAATACTCAATTTTCTCACATTCACCACTATTTTTGCAACTGCCTTTTAAACATGGAATGTAGGCCTGGCATGCCAAGTCCCACACCCAAATTTTCAAGTGACCGACTTTTTATGCAGGTCAAGAAAAATTTCGCCATAACTTCCTTGAAATTCAACCATTTTGGGAAACTGGCAGCATTTTGGAAAGCTTACACCATGCTTTACCCATAAAAACAAAAATTTTAAATTTTGAGTGGGTGGGTGGGCGGGAATGTGGGAAAAACTGTTTTGGGGCCATGATCTATGTTTGGGACCACCCTGGTCACCCCCTAAGCCAAAATTCCAAAATCATTTTTTGCAGCCCCCCATCTTATATGATTTCCCAGCCACCACCAAAAAATAAAGTCATTCGGTGGAGGTCAGGTCCGGGGGTGAACACCACTACTTGGCGTGTTTTTCACAATCAAGAATTTTTTCTAATTGGATCAGATTGATCAAGCTTTATTCTGTAAAGGGTATAGACACGTGGACAGAAATCGACTGAGGGGTGCTATTGTGAGCAGTCCTCTCCAGATTAAGTTCACTCCATTAAAAAACAGTCCCGAGGTGCCCTTCATACAAACACGAACAGACAATAGTGCACATTATTCACACAAACACACACAGGCATACACATGCTCACACACTTGCAAAGACACGCACCTGGCGAGCTGCTAGCCCGTCCGCTTCCGTGCCCTCCATGTTGGACACCATGGTGTCTGCAACTACGGCACACGCACGGTTATGGGTGCCACTCGGTCGGTCCTCTTTACGGCCATAGCCGTCTTGCCCTGCGCATGAGCAGAGTTGAAACAGACTTAGACTGCGCAAGGGCTCATTTGATCAGAGTCAGGCACGAGTCAAAGGAATGAAATTTGGCAGGGTTGGATGACCTGTCTTAAGGGCGCGAAGAAAGGCACGGTTGCACAAGAGGCGGTTGCACGAGGGACGCTTAAGGGCGCGGACAAAAGCACGGTTGCACAAGAGGCGGTTGCACGAGAGACGCTTAAGGGCGCGAAGAAAGGCACGGTTGCACAAGAGGACACAGTTGTCCCAGTTAAGCCAAGCTCCCAGGAATTCCCCTTGCCTAGAAGAATATTGAACCGGTGTCATGAACTGTTGAGGCGACACTGGCACGATGTCTCATACTGACAAGGAGCTAGGCAACAGATGATCCATGAATTGCTTCAAGATTGTGAACAAGGCTTCAGTTCTGCACCTCAGATCTTCAGGTCAATCCGTCAACAGTACTATTACAAACTTGCACATTTCATGCTGTGCGAGGAGGAGCCACCTCTGCAGCCACAACAGTAGCCTACAGTTGTGTGTATTCAAGTGTATGCGTGCAAGAGTATTGTGTGTGCTTATCTCTATATAAATATGTGTATCTATATGTTTTGAGAGTGCATTTTGGTGTGTGTGTGTGTGTGTGTGCGTGCGTGCGTGTATGTACATAAGCAGGCAGCGCTGCACTGTTTTGCACTGCTGATGCATACAAGGGCATTCTACAAAAGATTGTGTAGAGTAGGCACTGTCCAGCGGAACAGCTTTAAACAATTTTACGCAAGAATGCCCTGTCCAGCAACCTGCAATGCAACCAAATGCGGTGATGCCTGTTCATACCTGCTCACACACATTTTAGCACGAACACACAAAAGTGCACAAGCACATACACACACACACACGTATTTACATATACTACTGCGCATTCGCTGCATTTGTTCAAACGCAACTGAATGAACTGCTGATTGGGGCTTCTTGCCCTGACCTCATGCCAACATCCTCATAAAATAAAAACAGACATTTCCACCTCCAGTACCAATCGCGACTTCCCTCCAGTCTCCTGTCCTTCGATTTTTTTGATTGCTGCCTGCGTTCTCAATCCACTGGTCGACACTCACACAGAGATGGAGCAGGATCCTTTGCGCACAGTCTGACACACTCTTCACACAAACACACACATACACACACACACGTGCGCACACACACATACACACATAAATGCGCTAGTTACTAAAATACACCTTATATATACAACTTAGATTCCTATGCACACAATATGATGCCCTGCTCTCACACATACACAATGCGCACACGTCACCTAGACCCACCGTTATGCACAAAAAATTCCATGCTTTCTCCTGGGTCTAACGGCACCACGGAGGCACTGTACCACCTGCCCATGGCATTGCCGTGGCTGCTCGCGCTCACCATCTGCATTGTGTCCATACCCTGCAATGCACGTGTTCTTGTGTGTGAGTGTGTGTGTATGTGTGTGTGTATGTGTGTGTTTGTGTGTGTGTACATGCTTGTGTGTAAATGTACTTGCATGGTAATGCATGCTGGCATAGACATGCCCATGGCTGCGCAGACTCATTCATCTGCAACCTGCCCATCCGTATACACGCGTGCAAGGAGACCAGCCCGTTGCAAACCTTATCCCTGAACACCAATACAGGTTACAAATTAAAACCCTCACGATAAAGCCATCACCCGTACAAGGTTGCACTGTGTTACTCTGCTGTGCGTTGTACTATGTAACTCTGCTGTGTATTGCACTGTGGTACTCTGCTGTGCGTTGTACTATGTAACTCTGCTGTGTGTTGCACTGTGGTACTCTGCTGTGTGTTGCACTGTGTTACTCTGCTGTGTGTTGTACTATGTTACTCTGCTGTGTGTTGTACTGTGTTACTCTGCTGTGTGTTGTACTGTGTAACTCTGCTGTGTGTTGCACTGTGGTACTCTGCTGTGTTGCACTGTGGTTCTCTGTTGGGCCTCAATGCGTGGACAATCAACCCTCCATACATACGCACGCACACATGCACACAAGCCCCCACGCACAATAACACACATCCACCAGGCATAGACACTCACACATAAATGCACTTATATACACCCATTTGCTCACACACTAACTCACGAGCATACACGAACACACACACGCACCTTTGAACGCTCTCCGTTCGGCCCTACTCTCCTGTACTCCAGCACCGCCTCATCCCAGCCAGTGCAGTAAAAGATGCGAAACATGGCAGGCTCCACCGCCCAGCCCTACAGACGTGAATGCACAGTTTTATACATTTTTTTTCTGACGATCGTTTCCAAAATCTGTCACGACATCTTACAAAAATCCGTGTCCCCAGGTATTTACAGACGTCATTGAGAGGTACTGTCTAGAGGCGCCTTTAAGAAGGCAGGACACGTACCATCAATCCTTTTTAGTCTAGGGTTCATTCGGTAAGGGCAGCACCCTTAAATGCCAAACACAAAAGCCACGTCTCAGCTCCAAGGGGAAGCTAGATCAATGACACATAGAGGCAAATTCAAAACGAGCGACACACCGCGCTAGTATGCATATGTTCTGATGTGACAAGCAGCACAGCGAAAGAACAGAGCTTTTCTCCGCCCCTCGCTACCAACAAAGTCACATTTTGCTAACCCCCCCTTGCACGCACGCACACACACACACACACACCACTTACCACGTTCACTACCCCTCGGCCTGGCGCAATACCGCACTCCTCCTCAGGGTTGTGGGTGATGCGGGAGTCCAGGACGTACTGAAGGGAGAAGGGGGAAATTGGAAAGGGACAGAAAGAATTAAGTAGAATAACAGAAAAAATAAGGACAAAAAAAGGAAGCAGGGAAGAGTAAGCTAAGACTAGGACAGAAAAAGCATAGAGATGTGACTCATAAGCACTTGGGCATATGCAGGCCTTTTTGACTTTTGAGGTATTATTAGAGGGGCTTGTTGGATTTGTGGGTAATGCAGAAGTGCAGGGGACGCTGTGGATAAGGGAGCATAGTAAGCATCACATGCTGATACTGGAGCAACAACAAAGGTTTCAATATTGGCAAACAGAAGCCTTTAGCCGTTTTGGGCAGCACGGTTTTCTGTTTCAGTAAGAGCTATTGATGAGTGAGACAGAATACCGTGCGGAGTGTAAGAGCGTGGAAAATTATCTGCTAGAAATGCAAGCAAGCCTTTCAAGTTGTGAGCTTATGCTGGGATGGAGAAGATGAATTATTGATGGTATCAATGTATCACCATATTCCACCCCTGGCAAACCGCATTCAAACGCATTACGAGTTACGAGCCCTGTGTGAGGGCACGAGTGCCCTGCTTGCATATAAGCTCCTAAACAGGCCAGAAAGTCATTGAGCTGAAATGGACAGGGTCTTGAAATGATGAAAGGATGGTGTAGAGGCAGGCTGGTTATTTTGAGTTCCTTACACAAAAGCAACACTGCTTCTGTGTCCTTTTTTGCAAACCCTATTTTGAAAGCAAAGTGTTCACCCAAGGGATGGCAACGAAAGTGGCGTTTAAAACACAAGGCCACGAAAGTAAGCGTTCCATACGCAAGGCCATGAAAGTAAGCGTTCAACACACAAGGCCATCTGTAGCTACCATACTACCACACATCACGCCACAGACATCAAATCATCAACACACGCACACACAATCACGCACACGCACGTATACACACGCACAAATATGCACAAACACGCACGCACAAGCACGTGCAAACACACCTGGAAGCAGTAGCGGTTGGGCGGGAGCTGCACATTTCCCACCCAGCTGCCTGACATGGGATCACGTTTCAGAGGCATGGAGTACTGCACAGGTTGGGGGCAAGTAAAATAAGAATATATTTAGGCCTGCAGGCACATGTACGTGCGCACTATGACGTGCAGAGCTGCACAGGCACACAGGCAGGGGCCCGTGACCACGCGTAGCAAGAAACGCTGATATAGATGCACCCTCTGTCAAGTAAAAGTCAAAAACTTGGTGTGACACAGGCAGGGGGGGCCTGTGCCCACGCTTAGCAAGAAGCGCTGGCATGGATGTACCCATTGTCAAGTAAAAGCCACCGATTTGAAAGTGATAACAAGCTAGCACTCCTTTTAGATGACTGTGAATAGCTGCCATGCCAATGGCATCACTGTAAAAGTGGCTAACAGTGATCAATGCTGCTAGAGCAGCCATTTTCACACCATGGTGCTCGTCCTGGCAGCTGAAGTCAAATTTACAACGCTGCGGCCCTGATCAATTCAGATCCCTCCTATTTCCTAATGCATCAGCCACTTCCACACAACTGTGCTCGTCCTGGCAGATCCAGCCAAGCTTCAGGGTGCTTAAATCCTGTGGCGCTCTAAGCACATGACATCAGCAATCTTGGCCATGGGTGAGCTTGTACGAGCGCTGCTCTACAAATCAAAAGAGCACAGGGCCAGGGCGCTGCTTTCAAATCAAAGAGCAAAGGGCCAGGGCACCACTTGCACGTTGGTGCTTACATTCACGTGCCTGAACTCTAGTAAAGGTTTTTCAGCTGTCAGAACAGGACGGCACTTATGTTGCCCACCTACGCTACTCTATTATGCAGCCTGCCATTTGCCGGTAACATTGTAATAGTAGGCACGTGCATTGTTGTCACACAACACATTATGAGGCAACCTAAATATCGATTGTCAGGGAGCTCATTGCTTGTGCTCAAGCATAGTCATGATACGTAAAACAAAAGCAGGGGCGAACGAGACTCGGTGTTCTTGTTTACCCGCAACCAACAGCCTTGCATAGTCGTTAGCAAGCAACAATAACAGGTTGCGGGCCTGAAGGACCGCACACTCAAGCCGCACACTCACACACCCAAAACACCCAACGCATGGGATAACACACCCTTTTTTTCCTCATGGCTCTGCATCGATAGGGCAACGACCCAAAGGCAAACAAAGGTCCAGTTTACTCACCAACCAACCGTCCCAGTCGCCCACAACAAACGCCCTGCGTGCTTCGGGGGCGTCAATGCTAAAATCAAGCGTAGGGTGTACCACACGGAAGTTGTTCAAGTGACCCTACGCGAAGGTGTGTACATGAGTTTTGAGGTCTTGGTCATTTCAAGATTGATGTGCTATCATACTCGGCTGGGCCAAAGCTTTACAATTCAGCAGATACAAGTACGCTTAATCCTAGCCAACCCTGACTACCAAAAACGTTTTGAGGAGTTTTTAAGCTGCGAATCCATGTACGAGGGCCGCAAATGCATTTCAATTGCACAGAGGCATATAACACACTTTTTTGAACACGCAACACTCAGCGCTTCCTACCTCATTGCTGCTCACACGCGGCTCCTTGACAGACGTCCGCCAGACTCCATCAACCCGATACTTGAACTGCAAATGTGCAATCGAGTATGCATATGCATTTTTGCATACGTGATATTCAAACATGAATATGTATCCCTGCCTTTGGCACACACGTGAGCAGTCTTGATCATGCTAATGAGCGAGAACGATATTTGTTCTAATGTACATTACGTGCATTGAAGGTGCTTGCGAGTGGTCGTGTATGAGCACATAAGTATTCATGCGCAAATGTGGGTGCATGAATGTCTTCTGTACTTTGCGTGTGTATGTGTGTGTTTAGTACATGCTAATTATGTTTGAATTTCTGTATTGCATCCATACTTGCTCGTACACATGTGCGTGTATGTGTGTGTGCATGTGTGTGTGTGTGTGCGAGCGCATGCGTGCATTTTGTGTGTGTGTGTGTGCATGCATGAGTGTGTTGTGTGTGTGCGCATGCGTGCGTTCGTGTGTGTGTGTGTGTGTGTGTGTGTGTGTGTGCGCGCGCGAGCGCATGCGTGCATTTTTGTGTGTGCGTGCATGCATGAGTGTGTTGTGTGTGTGTGCGCATGCGTGCGTTCGTGCGTGTGCGTGTGTGTGTGTGTGTGTGTGTGTGAGAGAGTGTGTGTGTGTGTATGTGTGCGTGTGTGTGCGCGCGTGTGTGTGTGTGTGTGTGTTTGTGTGTGTGTGTGAGAGTGTGAGAGTGTGAGAGTGTGTGTGTGTGTGTGTGTGTGTATAGACTAGTCATTAGTCTGGTCCAGACAGCTACAGAAACATACTTTGTTAGCACTCGCACACGTACGCCCGACTCACACCTGCACACATCCGGGAGGTAGGGATATTATGGCGCGGAGCGGTTGGCCCTCGCCCGCGCAGTGCATGCGCACGGGCTTCTGCCAATCACTCCAGCTACCTGTGTACATGTGAACATTGTGTGTTAAATTCCACGGGGAACAGAAGGACGCGACAGGACTTGCTTGAAGAAGATCGCGGAAAGATATCTTCCAGGAAACCCTTGTTGGTACGAATCGAGAGAGAGGGAAAGAGCGTTACCTTGTGTGAAAACGAATGTGTCCAAAGGCGCACTCTGCATCTTACGTGTGCGCTAGGAAATGACTCATTCATACTATGTTCCACCTCTCAGATGAGGAGTGTTCGCAGGTGGAAACGAGGTCACCAATTTAGCTATCAGATAAATATGCACATGCACAGGCCTCTAAACATGCCCGGGCCTCTGAGCAGTAAAGGCATGCGCGCACACTCGAGAGCGCACCTACAACCTCAGCGTTGGACGCCTCGCCATGCCACACAAAGTGCGTGGGAACAAGGCTGCTAGTAGAGTAGGCAGTAAGTCTCTCTGTCTCATCCTGCTGGCTGCTGCTCTGCTGCTGCTGATAATCTGGAGCTTCGACCGCGCACAGGGGGGGTCGCCTGTGCCTGCAGTTGCCCTTTCTCCGCACGGTCCTTGCGCTGGTACTTGTGGTGCACTGCTGGTGGTGCACTGGAGGGTTGAGGTGTGAGGGTGCGGGGAGGGAAGGTTGGAGAGACGAAAAGGAGGGTGGGGGGGGAAGTTGGATACGACGGTGTGCGAGACACCCCGGTAGATTGCGTCCTAACTGCATAGTTCCATGTAATATATTTTTTGATATACATCCGGACGCTACGAATTTTGCATTGAATTTCGGACAGTTACACGAAATGGCAACAAATGATAGCTTTGTTCCATATAATATATTGCATCATAATTATAACACGAAACCTCTCTCTGAAGAGGGGATTGCGAAATTCCATAGGGCGTCAATCCTGCTCGTTATTTCAGTTTCATATTATAGAACGTAAATTGAGAATGAATGAGAAGCAAAACCTTCTAGGATTGACTCAAATTAAATTGGTGACAATTGTTCCAGTTTATTGAAATTCAGCGCCAGCATGCTACGGAATTTTAGGGGCGAAGACAAGGATCAGGCCGAAAATGGCGGGAGCCAAAAACGCATTGCTGGTGCTGGTAGACCTACCCAGCAGGAAGGCTCATCCTTCGTACAGCAAGCGTCAGCAGTTCTTCTCAAAAACATGGTACACTGCAGGCTACTCGCTTTCAATTGTGGAGCATGTATGTGTGGTTCACAAACAGGCGAAACCCCTCATTCAATTCTCAATGCTTGGTGCAGGCCCTGCAGCGTCGCACGTTTGTGGGGTTTGTGTTCGTGGCTTGCTTGCCACTGCTGCTGGTGGGGCTGCTCTTGATCATCCAGCACATGATAGACGCAGAACTTGACAGCCGTACCTACAGATGTGGTTGCCGCTGCAAGTCGTGCTGTGATGTTGTGCCACGATCTGCAGGTGATCTTGGTCTCGTGGCCGTATTTTTATATTTTGCTATGTTGCAGATCAACTCCTAACTCCTTTTCAATGCAATGGCAGTGGCGTCAAGAACCAGACCCTATAAGCAACAGTTTCCGATCCCTGTCCTGCAGGAAACAGCAGCAACTCGTCTCCGGTGAGCGGCTTTGGGGGCGGCGGTCAGCAACAGGCCAAAAACAGTGACCTTGAGAGGGTGTGCTATGACGCTACACCAGAGCGGCCGTGTTCCCCCGACGCAGAATGCCAGGTGTGCGGCTGTATGTGTGTGTATGTTGTGCTGTATGTTGTGGGCATGTTTGCATATGCATTGGTTAGATGCTGAACAGTGCTGCTTTAATCCACACCCCGTGGCCATTTTCCCAGTAGTCGTTCCTGTAATAGTGATGTTTGCTGGTATTCTTAGACTGTAATTGGAGCCCTGTTACGGTGGGATGCTATATGGCTCAACCCATAACAGCGTTTTTTCCTAACCAAGCCGGAAGTGTTTACACCATGGCATTACTTTACATTTCACTGTACTTTATGGTAAGGAGCCCCTGTTAGCTGCTGGTGTCTACAGGATGCACGGTAATAATGGTGTTTTGTTTTGTTGCTGCATGCGCCTGAATATGCCGCACACACATCAATGTGGACTTTTCTAGCAGCTCTGTAATTTGTGGGCCTTGCTTGCATGCGCTTTGTTCACTCCTAGAAATGGAGTTCTTAAGGGAAAACACGCCTCCTGAGTTGCCGTGAGCAAGTGTGCTTAAACAAAGTAGCCACAGGAACATGAGCACGCATCAAACAGACAGGAGAGACTGTTTCCCCCTTGATCTCAGGAGTATGACGATGACACATGTGGCCCTCAATACAGGTGTGTATCTTGTGCAGGCTCCTTTTAATAACATAAAAAACTTGTAGATAACGTGGTTACACCATGTCATCCCCTGCCCTCTGGCTTATTTCTAGGTCTGCTTAGATACATACTACCTAAATATCATACCTATATCATACCTAAATTGTTATCATACATATATCATACACCTCAGTCATTCACCTATATCATACCTATATATCATACCTAAATATCATTGCATATGTAGTTCTTGCTCCCTGCTAGTTCCTTCCATACCCATTACACACACACGACACATGGCAGATGCCTGACGGACACGGTACATGCATCCCTAAATCGTATATCTTGTCTGTCACGATCACTTTCTAAATCAGCACACCTATCTCCACGTCAATTAGATGCATGATTGGTGTCTATATCTTGTCTTCACTATTTAAATTTGCACTCCTGTCTCCACGTCAAGTAGATGCATGATTGGTGTCTAGCTTCTGCGCAGCAACACCTTCCTCAAAGCATAATGCAGTGCAAGCTGTGCTCGTTCATTAATTTATTTATAAAACCAGCAGACACACAATGTGCATTTCTTGAATCATTATGTTCCGCACGTTGAACTACTTCACTTATTCCTCCACACAACTTTTTACAAGCAAAATATCTTCTTCACAGTTTCTCGCTCTTCAACAATGCCAGCCCTCACACTGCTTCCTCCACGCTTTTGTCTTCTGCAGCTCCTACGAGCAGATCGCTTTCTGCGCTGTTCCCCGCCCTCCAACGTGGCCAGCCCTCCTGCAGTTCCCACTTTCAAAGTACCGCCCCCGTGCTCCTTCCCACCAACAGCAGCCACCTTCCTCTCCTACCACTGATTCAAGCACCCTTGCCAGTCCAGAAAATGGTCGGTGATCAGTGCATTGTATTTTTTTTTCTCCTTTTTTATACTTCCTAGAATGATGTAGCCTTGACGATGTTGCTGCTGTGTAGCATTCAGGCACCTTGCGAGGGTAAAGCAAGCAGGTCCAGACAAGAGGGCACTATCGCAGGCAACAGCAAACAGGCAAACAGTAATTTGGTCAAAACGCACGCAGGTGAAAACAATAGCGCCACCAGTGAAGGTTCTGCTGCTGGTGCTGGAAGGCGGGAGGAGAGTCCAAAAGAATTTGCAGACAGTGGACCTCCTGCCATTTTGCCGTTCACAGGTGAGTTGGGTGAGGGACTACTTCAGGGTTTAGAACTTAGGGTTAGGTTTAGGGTTTAGGGTTTAGGGTTTAGCCCCTCAAACCGTTTGTTTCCTAAAAAAGGAAATCCCCCCCCAGGTTTGGGCGCTTAAGTCAATTTGCAGTTATGTATGAAATCGAGAAAAGAGAAAAGCTGCTGCGGCAGGGGGCGCAGGCAGAGGATATCCACATCAAAAAAGGAAATGTAGTCACTTTAGTACTGGGACGTCCTCCGCCACACAAAAAAACGAATTCAACGGGGATCGGAAAGGTTGCAGGCTTGGCCTGAACCCGGCTTCTGATGAGGGTGGGCAACGGTAGTTCTGGAGTAGAGGGCACGCCTGGTATGAACAAGTTAAGCAGCGTAGGTGTCAGAATGGAGCTTGGAAGCAAGCTTCTTAGCTCCTTGAGAATCAAGCCAAGTCCTTGATTCGCTTGTGTGAGTCATGAGGATGATGTGGAGGGTAATGGAAGCTCCTTGGAGAATGGTGTAGAGATCTTTATGGTGTCTAAATAAAATTCCCTGCGGTTGCAGCATGATGTGCACAAGATGTAAGCTTTAAAGAGCTGATTGGTGCGAAGCCTTGGTATAGTTTCAACTCATCTCAACAGGCAACTGTCAGTTTGGTAGAGGCCAGGGGCCAGAGATGTCGGAATTTCCATTGAAGTCAAATTTCACACCAAGGACCCCAGAACCATGTGCCTGGTTTAAACCTGATGCTCTGGATCTAAACCTCTTTCTCACTGAGCTTATACCAAGTTCACAAGGACTCTGGTAGGGTAATTTCATATTAAAGACTCACAAGGTCACAAGCCTAGAAGCAGTCGCTGCTGTGCTCAATGCTGGTTTTACCAAAAATTTATTATGTACAACGCACATGAGTTAAATGGTGTGCTTACTCGACACACACCACACACAGGCCAGGACCCTGAGATTGCTGCTGCTTTAACATCTGCCCTGCTGCCAAAGGATGCTGGAGTTCTGGGCAGGCGTTTGTTGTCGGTATGCTGTTCATATAGATAAAGGAACTGAAGCGAGAGGGGTAAAGTAGTAATAGTAAGGAATGGAAGATTATTGATATAAATATTGTCACGGTGCTATACCAGAGTGATATCACAGACAAAAAGTAGCCGACCTCGTCTTGGTATTTGAAGGACAAGAAACATATCTGGTCCCGTTTAACATCTCTGCTGCTGAGAACAATAGGGAGAATATTTTACATCATTAGGTTGCAGGCTGGACCTGAAATAATAGTCAAAACTATCTTCTAATCAGACCTGCCAATTGTACTGAGGGATATGATACGGACACGCATCAACCTTATGTCAATCCGATTTCACGAACAAATCCTTTTTCATTTCAAATCTTTTTCTCAGGCCATTCTCTCATCTCCACAATTCCGCTCCGGAGGACTGGGCGGCATCGCGGGGGGTGGGCTTGGGGACCTGGACATCTGTGAGATTGCTGACAGCTCAGAAGTGTCAGCTGCTGATGAGTCTGCAGGTGCAAGAGAAGAACAGCATGCAGCTTGTCAGATCAGCTGTAAAGCGTATGGCACCACAAGAACAATTGATAGTTATTTAGATAATGATATGTACTATCATATGTACATATGTACCTATATATATGAGAGAGATATATAGATATATACATAAGAGAGAGAGTGCATATGTATGTGTGAG
>Ga0307942_1000598_pt1 | contig 25767 bp, 31 predicted proteins | sample OrgLakmetagen175_FD_201846 | JGI IMG/M metagenome (GOLD analysis project Ga0307942, IMG submission 201846) | Saline water microbial communities from Organic Lake, Antarctica - #175 | ecosystem: Environmental > Aquatic > Non-marine Saline and Alkaline > Saline | place: Antarctica: Organic Lake... | reverse complement strand
ACGGTCTGCCCCTTGATACCGGTACAAGGGGCTACACAGGTATTTAAGCATAAATATATTTTTATGCACTTATAATACACACCCACCATACGTGAATAATGCCACCGCCCCTACTTAACGTTTTCTGGGGGTGGCGGCAATCAAATTTAGGGGGGGGGAATGAGTACATGTAGGTATATATGAAATTTAAAATACTGGTATCTGCTGCTGGCTACTACTTGCACTGTAGGGTGTGTATGTATAAATATATGGCAGGGGGCTTCCTAACTTACGGTCATATACGCATACGGTTCTGGATAATTATGAGCATGTACCTAAGCAAAGTATGCAGCTCCTGACACAGCCTGACCAACGGAAGCAACGTCGCATAATTAACCACGCAGAAATCACCTGACTGTCTTTGCAGTCGGACAGGATCACGACGGGCTTTGGTATGCCGCACGGCGCCTCATCCTCACACACAACCAACTAGCGTAGCACACAAGCTCTCTCTTATTTGACAGTACAGTTGGATGACTTCACGGGCTTGTGTTTTGAATGCCGCGCGGCTGCTCATCCTCACATACAACCAACTAGCATGGCGCACAGGTTCCCCGGCTTGCCTGTGCAGTCGGACAGGATCATGATTGGCTTTGGAATGACACACGGCTGATCATCACCACCGCCCTTCTCCCCTCTATTACATCTTCTGCCGTCTATCCTGAAAACTTGACCATCCCCTCCGTACTCGAGCTCATCGAAGCTGCCATTTACTGCACTGCAGGTGTGTGTATGTATGTGTGTGTTTGTGTATGTGTGTGTACGATTGTTTGTATGTGTGTAGCGCGTATCTGTTTGTGTGTGTATTTTGTGTGGTTTGTGTGTGTATTTGACTGTGTAATTAGGTGTGTGCTTGGTCCTGCTTGGCTCATTATCACTTAAGCGATGCCAATACTTACAATCTTATGCTGAAAGTGCGTAGGCTTTGATGGAGATGCATGCCATAAACACAAAACATAGGCCGTGGTGTGATGGCATGTTCCTTTCCATTCCCAAGGCTCCTTTATTTGGGGATTTTGCCCAAGTCCATCTTCCAAACAATCCAGAAGCTCCCTGCCCAATTTTTAGCACATACCTAAATCCCAAGGAGCCCTCGCCTTGCAACCCCTCGTTGCTTGCCTGTGGCGCTCCATAAAGAGATGAGGATTGTTTGGCTTGCAACTCCGCCTCTGTGGGTGGCTTCACCTACAAATGTGTGTGAGAGTGTGTGAGTACGTGTATTTGTGTGTGTTTGTGTGTGTATATGTGAGCATGAGTGTGTTTATGTGTATGTGTGTATGTGTGTGTGTGTGTGTGTGTGCGTATGTGTGTATGTGTGTGTGTGTGTGTGTTTGTGTGTGCGTTTGTGTGTATGTGTGTTTGTGTGTATGTGTGTTTGTGTGTATGTGTGTATGTGTGTATGTGTGTTTGTGTGTGCGTATGTGTGTGTGTGTGTGTGTGTTTGTGTGTGCGTGTGTGCACGCGCGCGTGTATATTTTTGTGTACGTGTGTGTATGTATGTATGTATATGTGTGCGTGAGTGTGTGTGTGTGTGTGTGTGTGTGTGTGTGCACGTGCTATGCGTGCGTAAACATCTTTAAACAACTTACCCTCCGTACACCTGACGCTGATGCCATTGCCATGCTGCTTTTGCTCCTTTTGCTCCTCATTTGACGCCGAGGCGGAGGAGGAGGTGGAATTTCAGCTTGTGACTTGCTTGGAGGGTTGGCTTCCGGGCCTGGCTGTGAAGCATTGCATCTGCACAAAACTGTTGGGGCTCTGAAAGTGTGGCAAGCTGGGCTTTTAAGGCAGGGCAGGCACCGCTGAGACAAAGGAATTGGAATGCAGAAAAAGGACAGGTTCATTTTGTTCAAATTCTTTATGGTGCTTCTCAATACTAACGTCATGCTCTAGGGAGAAGAATTTGACCGAAAACTGAAAACCGATTTTGGATTACGGTGCTTCCAATAAACGGTGATTAATGTCTGTGATTAATCAGAATTAATTCCTCGAATGACCTAATCACGTTTGAATTATTACGATATGCTCGGTTGGAATATTCAAAAAAAGGTTGCGCCTCACACAGCCAAAACCAGCCCCAGGGGCGGGAAGAGCCTTGAGGGGGTCTACACTGCGTTTGAACGTGATTGATCAATATATTGTAATGCTTAGGCCCCGGTCACACGGGACTTGGTTAAGTCATTTGGTTAACTCTTTGGTAACCAAATAGTCAACCACGAGTCGGTCACACGGGACTTGGTTAGGTTAAGCCTTACCATTGGTTAGGTTTCGTAACTAGGGGGGGGGCGTTCACAAATTTGGTTAACTTTTTCGATGTTCCAGTTTCGGGCCCCCCCTGGACCTTTGTGCGTCTTGAGTCCAGGTTCAGCATTATAGGCAAACATTTTTAATACAATCGTTGAAATATAATAGTTATGGGCAAGCGACAAAAAGCAAGTACTAGCCAGCATGCAAGCGCGCCCCATGCACCACCCTCCCTCTCACAGCTGGCGGACGTTGCAGGGCAGCTAAGCTCAGCCCGCCGTGAACCACGTGCCGCAGCTACAGCTGCCAAAGACAGAATGGGGTCCCTAGGAGGAGGAGGAGGGCCTGGGATGATTCTAATTCAGTCGTACCAACCTTAGAAAGCAAAAGCAGGTACGTGCACACACACACACACACACGCACATACACACACACACACACACACGCACATACACACACACACACACACAAACACATACACACACACACACATTTACTTTTTCGGGGTCAGAAAAGGAGGATGGGAGTGAGAGTGAGGATAGCGAAGTGCAGGCAGAGGAGGCAAAGGAGGCAAAGGGCAAGAAAGGGAAGGGAAGCAAGCCTGTCAGATGGTACCAGCGACTCAGTATGACCATAATGAGAGCGATGACATTGGTGCTGACCAAATCATGTACATGCAACTCCATGCTGGGTTTCCCTCACGCTTGTATTTTGCAGTGTGCAGAGCTGGCGAAGCTTGTACATGCTTGCATACATGCAAGCACCATGCACCAGCCGCAAGCCCCACCAGCATGCTCTCAGCCAAATCATGGGATTGAAGGGCTGTCAGAATGCCAATGAAGCCATGAGGGCACTATCTGCAGGGGGTGAGCTGCCTGGAGGACTGCAAAAACAGGTCATGAAGGCCATAAACATCGCGCACGTCGCTCGCTCATTCATTTTAGAAATATATATGTATTTTAAACACAGTGAATTAGAAGGAATTAGCGGAAAACGAAAATTTTTGGTTGTGTCGTGTGACCGCTCCTTGGTTAAGTCATTTGGTCAAGTTCTTTGGTTAGCCTATTTTTGGGTCGTAACTTTTCGTCGGACTGACGGATTAAAAAGTTACAGGGTGTTTTGGAATCCTGAATGCCCAATGCGTCTTCTTCATACAAAAAATAAATTTCGAGGGGTAACCAAATGACCTGACCAAATGACTTAACCAAACCCGTGTGACCGGGGCCTTAGCCTTCAAAAAAGTTTGATGAAACAAGAGTTCTTTTTTCGCAATTTTCGTTCCATTCAAAAACCGTGTTAGTATATAGGTATCGTGGTCCGAGAAGGCACACATGCACACCAACACGCACACGCACACACACGCACAAACAAACACACACGCACGCACGCACGCACGCTCGCATGCATGCACGCGCACACACATACACACACACACACACACACACACACACACACACACACACACACACACACACACACACACACACACACACACAACAAACACACATACATACACACACACACACATACACACACACAAACACACATGCATGCACACACACACACACACAACAAACAAGCAAACGAACAAACAAACAACAAACAAACAAACAAACAAACAAACAAACAAACAAACAAACAGCACATACTCACGCACATGCACATATACACGCACACGCATGCACAAACACACAAAACATACACACATACTCACTCACTCAAACAAACGCACAGAAATACAGACACACACTCTTTTTTGTTGCACAAATGCACACACGTGCCCTTCTCACACACATACTAACACACGCACCCACACACATACCCACACAAACATGCACACATACACATACATACGCACACAAACACTTGCACACGCAGAAAGTTGTTAAGCACTTTCCGTAAATGGTGCAATATGCCTGACGTAAACACCTGCACCACCCAATATTACATCAATACGGAGTAAATTAAGGCAGCTCCCCTGGCATGCGCATAGGCACAACCACACAGATGGAGGTCTGCCTGAACGTTTACGACGTGCCTGGCGCAAGTGACCAGATGGACTCTGTGATACAGCGCCTCAATGAATGGGGGAGGAGCGCTGGCTTTGGGGGAGTTTTCCACGGGTGCGTGAGCTGAAGCACGAGAAGTAAGTATCATGCATCACACAACAGCAGTTTGTGCAAAGGGAGGGAGCAGAAAAGGCAGAGATGCTACACTGTTGAGTCTTCCTGAGGCCAGGATGTATTCTTGCCTGCTGTGAGGCACTGTCCTGCAGAAAACGCACAAGCAAGCAAGATTGCGAGCTAGATTCCTGCTGTGCAGTGCAGGGAGGGACGGAAACAGACACATTGCCTCCATAAATAAACATGAATTTGGCTACCTCCTGTTTTACAAGTCCTGAGCGTTCCTGGATCCAAATTCATTCCTTTGTTGGTGTATGGCTGCTTTATGATGATGCCACAGAACGCATGTGCACCCAACCACACCTGAAATGACCATCACATACATAATTACGTTCCAGGGCTATCGAGGTCGATGATTGTGAATGGAGCTTTGGGGGATGCCCCTCAGGTAGGCACTATGGCGCATGTGTGCGTGCTTTGTGTGATAGATTGTACCCTCAGGCCTCTGGATTTTTGTCAGCTTTTGTCTTGGTACCTGTTGCCAATTAGATTGCTGCACAAAGTTAACAATCAACGCCTCTGCTTTTTAGAAGACTTCATGTAGGATCAACCACAACTATAAAGCACATTCAAAGATGTAACATGTAACGGCTGTAATTTGCCAGACTGGGAACTGCTGTTGACTTTTTGATTTGTAGCCAGAAGAGGCGTTGCATTTAAAAATTGTGGCTTGCTGCTTGCTGGCCAAATTAATCTTCCAGCAAATGCTTTATAATTTGGTCCTTATCAGATTATCAGGGTAACTGCTTGCTTCCGCATAAGTGAACTGTCCCTTCTTTCAATCTTTTTCGTTCATAGCGCTGCACATATTATGGGTCCGTGATTAGGAGTTTTTTCTGTAAAATCCCCTTTCTTTCAGGCAGTGGTGTATATGGGTTTGAGCCAAAGAAGAATAGCATGTACAAGTTCCGGGAATCACTTCCCTTAGGGACAACCACCAAAAGCAAGCAAGAGGTACGGGGTGGGAAGCATGAATGTGCTTGTAGTGCTGCCAGCTGCGGCCGTAGGACATTTTTAAATGGAGTAGGTGGGGGGAAAGGAAGGGAGGAGTGATGAGGGGGAAAAGTGGGAGATCAGAGAAGAGGGGATTGAGTCAGATGAAGAACAGAAGAGGACTGGGTGGGTGTGCCCCTGAAGCTATGAGATGAGGCTGCTGTAAGATGGATTGCCTTAAATGCGAGCATGATTCATGAGACGAGTTGCCTTGAGTCGCCCTGCATGGGCATGAGATGAGTTGTCTTGAATGCGAGCATGGATCATGATTCATGAGAAACACAGTGTCCGTGCAGTTCAGGTTCACAGTTCAGGTTTGTGAGGGCATGCACTAACGTATAAGTCAAGCATCACAAAAGAATTAAGCTAACTAACGGGACACGCCAGGTTGGACATAATTCGAACGCTTGTTGGGTCTCAAAGTTTCAGAGCACTCAGCTTGCGATGGTTGTCTTACCTGCACCTATTAAGACAATGTTGTGAGGAGCAAGTGTGCATGATGGGTGACTGGCCTTCAGAGTAAATGAAATAGAATTGCAAATTATATCGAATGCTAAGGGTCTTTTAGCCTGTCGTTATATTCAGAATGCTGCTATCTCTTATTTAAGCTCCTCAAAATTCTGAAATGCGCAGCTCAAACGCGTTGAACCCCATATGATCCTTCATTTCAAACTTGCATGCTTTATAGGTCAAGCAGATCCTGAAACGACTGAAGGAGGAGTGGCAAGGTGACTCCTACGACCTGCTTAGCCGGAACTGCTGCCATTTTTCAGAGGTGCGTCCTGAGGGGCTGTGCCTTATAATCAGGGTCATACAAACTCACCTGTTGCACACATTATATTGCAGGATTTCCGGCAGGAAAACTTCAATTACAGCCGTATCCAATTTAATCAGACTCACCATTCCTGTTTGATAAACAAACCTGCACGCTTTCCCACTTTTAAGTAGTCAGGAGCCTTAGACATATCTAAGCACCCCTGCACACTCAGTTTGTGCAAGTGAGTGCCCAGGTGGGCAGGGTGGAAACTTCTGCCAGAAAGTAAATTTCCAAAAGCTTCTCCCCGGTGCCATAAACTTACCAGGGGTGCTTGCAATAATATTGGGGACATTTTGGTGAAGGTCCAGGGGTCTGGGGTCAGGTCCGGTTTTGGACCCCCTTTTGGCAGGGATTGGCGAAGCTATGGAAAAAGTGCACAGCCCAAGTCGGGGCAGACCGATTATTGCGATGATTTACAAATAATAAACAAAAAAATTACGTAGTGAGATCCTCTGGAGCAAAATTTATAGTGTGTTTGGCACACGATTAGCTGGTCCCATTGAAACAAATGTTTGAGACCTGTGTGAATATTGGATTTGGATTCACCTCAGCTGTTGCTGCCCACCACGGCCCATCTCCAGCATTCCAGACCATAATACTTGACAGGGCATGCCCTGGGAGCATACTAAAGGACTCCCGACACCCAGGTGGCGGCCATAAAGCATGTTTCCAGGGTTTCCAGAAATGCACCATTTTTGCCCAGCAAACAGGCCCACGCACTAAGTCCTTTGGGGGCGAATTTTCACCCCCCCTTTTTTGGGCTGTAATGGGTATGGTTTAACCCAAAACGTGTCTGGGAACAAAAAAATGGTGAAATTTGGATTTGGAGTCAGGATAGCCATGCCCCTTTCCTGAATTGCACATCTGAGGTCACCCAATAATTTCTATACATTTATGTAACACTTCTGCATGAAAATAAATGAGTTTGAGGTCTAGGTTGAAGGTGGGGGGCTGAATTTGTGCCATTTCCCTGCCAGGAAGGTGGTATGGGTGTAGAAATGCGGGGTTTTGTCCGAATTTCACCAATTCTTTTGTTCCCAGATAGGTTTAGGGTCAAACCATACCCATCAAAGCAAAAAAAAGGGGGGTGAAAATTTGCCCCTAAAGGACTTGGTGCGTGGGCCTGTTTGCTGGGCAAAAATGGTGCATTTCTGGAAACCCTGGAAACACGCTTCTTGGCCACCACCTGAGTGTCGGGAGCCCTTTAGTATGCTACCAAGGCATGCCCTGTCAAGTATTATGGTCTGGAATGCTGGGGTTGGGCAGCGACAGCTGAGATAGCCAAAAAAATATCAGGCTCTGGTCAGTCCCTCCGAGCACAAACTGACAAACAATGCCAGATGAACTATTTAACAAAAACTCAGTCAATCAGACTTACGAGGGAAGGCGTCGTTTCTTTCAAACCCGGGATGTAGACAACTATTTGAGTGTTAGAACATTGTTTATATACTTACATGCGCCCAGCAAAACAATCGCGACCCCAAACGGTTCAGTGGTTGATGCCTGATTGTGATTCGCACTTTTCCCTGCCAAAAGGGGATCCAAAACCGGACTTTCACCCCAGACCCCCGGACTTTTTTCCGAAACGTCCCCAATATTATTGCAAACACCCCTGGTAAGTTGCTGGCACCAGAGGGGAGCTTTTGGAAATCCATTTTCTGGGAGGGATTTCCACCCTGCCCACCTGGGCACCTCCCGCCACAAACTGAGTATGCAAGGTTGCTCAGTTAGGTCCAGCTTGAGGTCCTGCATACTCAGAATTGGGTGGGAGCTTTGGGGCAAGAACTCTCACAGGAATGGCTCACCTGATTTGGAGTCACATTTATGTACTCATGCATGGGTACAAGGTACAACCCCCTTTTTGGCAGGGAAATGGCACATATCCAGCCCCTGACGCACACAGCGGACCCCATATTCTATTTTTTTGGCGCACAAGTGTTTCATATGTTGTTTCTTACTACCCTGAACCATTAAAAAACCAATAAATGCCAAAAAACGATGAGGTTCGTTTTAGGGACGAAATTTGGCCGGAAATGGTGGGTCTGAAATTTAGTTTTTGGTCTGGCCAACCCTTCATGGTTTGCGGCATTCCGGGTACTAAAGCGGCTCACCACACACTCGTATAAACGCACACACACACACGCTCACACACGTACACACACTCACAAAAATCCTTGTATTTATCGATTGAGCCTCTGTCTGCCTCGGAAACCGACCACTGTAATCTTTTGTCAAAGTTGTTTTCTTACCTGTAACTCCTTCTCATGAGCTCTTCATGACAAGCCCATGCCACTATGTGCAACTGCAGGCTTTTGCTCAAGAGCTTCAAGTATCAGCTGTACCAGGTACCCTCTAGGGTTAGGGCTGTTTTACAAAAGACGCACATGCTGAGCCCACATGCAAATCTTGCATCTTTTAGTGCAAAGATGCTGATTGGCCAAATACTGTGCCTGATGAGTAGGTTTGCCAGAGCCATACTTGGTAGTATATCATGTCTACCTGTGCAATCTGTCAGTTGTAATTACTAAACGATTGTACACAATTTGTAAACAAAGTATGTAGGAAAAAATCCTTTAGATTCACATTTAAGGCGGGTCATTTGCAGCTCTGTTGAGCAAATACCCTGTTTACCCTATTTTCCTGGAACAAAGTAAAGAGGAGGGTGCAAAAAACCATTATCGGACAGTCATGTGCATTTTTTGGGCCTCCAGCCCAAATGCTCCCCCCCCCCCCCTCCTGACCCCTCACACTAATAAAAAGGGTTCCATTTGCTCAGAACTGTAGTAGGCTTCTGCCTGCACCGTTCTTATGCCATACAATCATAAAATGAAAGGCCACAGTTATGGGAAGAAACGCGTGTTGATTTTTTGAAGGGGCGACCAAAACCAAATAAGTATACATACGCTATATCCGTATCCGTATGACCGTATATGAGTTTTAGCTGGGCGGATATATATATTCGGTGTAAAACTGTGTAAGTACGGTCTGATGTGTGGTAAAAGCGACCTTCCACTAGCCTTCAAGGCCACAAAATTCCAAAGCCCCCGTTTTTGGTGAAATTTATTTGTCGTTTTTTGTTAGTCATGGATTTAAGTCACCCACATGGTTCAACAGCAGCAGCCAGTGCTTTCACAGCAAAGGATTTAGCAGCAGCAGGTGTAGCAGAAGCAGCAGAGTTTGAGTATGAGGATGAGCGCAGGCCTGCAGGCATGCAAGCCAAACCCACATTGAAGAAACACTCCAGGGCTTGGTGATGATGCAGGAGACAAATGGGAAGGGGAGGGCAGAGTATTAGAGGGACTCAAAGCTTGTAATTGTAGAGAAAAACAATGAGGTCTGCGTCCTCAAGTGCGTCAAGGAGGGGAGGCAGGCATTGCCGAGTTCACAGCTGCAGCAGAGGGAGAAGCGGGAAAGCAGCCAAGTGGAAGGAGCAGCAAGCAAGCAGCAGCTAACAGATTCCTCAGGACCTTGGCAACTTGTGTCTTGCGCGTGTGCACACAGAGCTACAGGATGGGAAATGATGCAGGAGCAGAAATGGCACACGCGCATGCACACACACTTGCACGTGCGCACATGCATACACATGCATAACCACTCATACACATACGCATACTTGTGTGCACAGATGCACACGCAAACACACAAAGTTCATGCACGCGCACATGCATACACACAGGTGCGTGCACGCTCACGCACACGCGTGCATGCACAAATCCCAGCACGCGCGCAAATGCACACGCTCATTAGATCTTGAATATTATATCCGTACATTAGATTTCCATTATTTATCAAAAGTTTATTGCGCGTGTTACCGGTTGGTTGAATTGTAATGCATATCCTTAATTTAGTCTTATGCTATCCGGTGCTTGTACGCACGCACTACACGCATGAACCCACGTACATGTTTGCACGCACACACACACGTGCAGACAAAATTGGGTGATTTGATGGTATGTGGAAAGAAAAGGGGTATAAGTCTTGTGTTAATATTTTTGACAGTGCCAGAAGGTGCGTGCGTGTATGTATGGGTTTTGGTCTGTTTGGGCAAGCGTACCTCTCCACCTTTTTTTTTGGCGATTTTAATTAGGTGCATGATCAGAGCTCTTTTAAAGCTACAATTTGTCCCTGTGAATCTAAATTGGAATTGGGTGTTTTTATATCTACGGTTTATACGTTTTATATACGGTGTATACGCATATATGCATATACAAAAATCCCATATCAGTTCTGGCCAACCCTATGTATGAACTTGTTTATAGAGTAAAGAGCTGGCAAGCTAAGGGTGCATTCTCCAGGATTGGTGCAGGAGTGCTTGAATCTGTTGTCCAAGGGGTATGGGGTTGGCAGGGAATGCATCTACCTTCTTTTTAAATTTTGGTGTTGGAAAAAGCTCGGTATGATATGGTCTACTTTACAGGAAGTGCAACCAGAAAGTAGAAAGGGGCTAGCATTTTTGCCCCTTGAAGCGGTGAAACTCTAAGCGGTAAACCCAAGTTAGGGAATTGCATGGATTCATTGCAAAACTCTGTTACCAGGATGACAACACTAAGTACGTAGCAAATCCCTTACAGCCACACTGTTGAATTGGCAGCACCTAATAATTTGTGGATAAATGGCGCTGAAAGCTGCGTGTCTGCCTGTTCTGGTGCTACTGCCTGTTTCACTTGTCAAACATATATCTTTGGATGCACGTGCATCCATGTTGCTTGTTGTGCTCGTGCATGGAACTGATTGTGTGTGTGGAAATGCCCTTGATGCAGGCTGGCTTAACCGTGCTGCTGCTTCTGCTGAGGCTGCTGTGGCGCTCTCAAATAAGGTGGACAAATTTTGTTACCTTCTTGGTTGTGCATGGACTGCAAATTAACTTGCAAAAAGCCTGAAATTTGGGGCATTTTTTTTGCAACGGCAATAGGGGGCTTTATTTTTCTATGACCAGGCTGCCGTGTTATCTCTCTTTTTAGGCCTACAACCTGGGCGCAAACATCGGCCAAACCGCAACTAGCAGCTATGGCTGGTTATGCAACTCTGTCAATGGGTTTCTGCAGCAGCAGCAGCAGCAGCAAGACAGCCAATCAGAGCAGGTGCGAGCAAGGGAAGAAGAAGGAAAGGCCATTGGGGGCTAACAAAAGCCCTCAAGCTTGCAAGTTGCTGCCTACCATGATATTGCTTAAATCTCTGTGATCTACCTCCTCTTGAATTATATTATATTTGAGAATTGGAGGTCAAGCGTATGCAGCTCTATTTTTGTTTTGACGCAGGAACATGTAGAGGCACCTCCTAATTGCACAAGCTTTCTCAAAGGGTTAAGCTTCGGCACAGGATCCAATCAGAAGCCACAAGCCAGAGACGTAAGAGCTACCTGATACCGCATGATGTGCTCCCATAACCTATGTTTTGTGCTCAAAGCCATAGTGCAAGGAAAGGAAGAAGGGAAAAATGTGATGCTGGAAAGACTGCGCTTTTAGTTACTAGGGCAGCTGAAAGCTGTTTGCCGTGCACATTGCCTGCCCCTTTTGTGAATTTACGAATCCCACCAGCTTTGTGCTCGCATGTGACATTTGACATTTGACCTATGACATGTTCAGCACTCATGAGGTGCAGCCAATCAGCAAACATGAGTTGCAGCCATACAGTCTGCAGTACTAGTTATAAGGCCTACTATTGGTGTTACTAGACTGCACTGCTTCAAGTTACCCAAGTACCAGCATAGATGTGTGAATTTCCCCATCACACTTTCCCCTCAGCAATCCATGCACGTGCACAACATACGCAAACACACATACGTACACGCTCATTCTGCTACAATCGCAGATCTGGGAGGGCGGCATCGCACAGCCCTCTCCCTTGCAAGCCGCTCTCAGGATCCAGCGCGACCCTGCTCTTTCAGGGATTTCACACTTGCCAGAGAGCCATGCTAGCAGAAGCATCCCAACATCAGAAGTGCAGCAGCAGCAACACCACTACCACCAAGTCCATTCTGCCTCTTCTTCTCCTGCCTGCGCTCAGCGTAATTGTTCACCCTTTGTTCCTCAAGGCAAGGCAGACATCCTGCCAGTGGCCAGTCATGCAGGAAGCAGCCGCCCTTTCTCTGCTTCCCTGGCTCGGAAGTCTGACGACAAGCCCTCTCTGTCCACATGGTTGCCCAACAGGCTCACGGCGTGCGTAATCTTTCATCTGTGCATCTTTTATGTTAGGTTTAACATGACAATGCAGTTTGTTTCCCTAAGGTAGAATATCCTGATAGATCATAGAACCCACGACCACGACCCTCTACTTAAGTGCTGGTCTGTATGCAAGACGAGCTGAATCAATGCACGCACTTAGGTAGGTTTGCACTTGGTAATGCTGTTGTAAGAGGGTGCTCTCGTTCATTTGCGCCTGCAGTGGACTTGCAGCTGCAGCTACTGCAGCTTCAGCTTCAGCTTCAGCTACTCCGTCTTGGTTTGCAAAGGGCCTGTCATCAACTGCTGTCCCAACGCCAGCACAAGAACCCATCGCTGCCAATGCTGGTAGGCGCAATGATAGTTACTCTGATCAAAACGATGGCGGCCACCATGGCACGCTCGCTGACACCCACAATACCAGCATCAGCCCCTCTTCTTCCAGCAAAGCAGCAGCAGGGCAGTGCCAGGTGGCCATAGGCGCAAGGGCAGGAGCTGAGGCGAGAGCTGAGGCGAAAGCAACAGGGGCTTCCAATTCCTTTGAGGCTATGGAACAGCCGCTGCAACAGCAGCAGCAGCAGCTGCAACAAGAGCAGGGGCAGGAGCAGGAGCAAACGCTGGGGGGGGACTTTGACTTGCTTGGTTTGCACGAGGAAGCAAGCGGGACAGGACACAACCAGCGTCAAGATGCGTATTGCCCTCGAGTGGATCCCTGGACTGAAGAGCAGCAGCAACAGATACAGCAGCAGCTGTGGACAGGAGCGAGTCTGTTGGACGGCCCTGCAGAGCACCCGACTTATCAAGCTGAGGCTTTCCTGGTACGTGTGGATGTTAACAGTTGAAAGCTGTTTGTACAATAACTGCTTTTGGCCCCGTCTAGGGAAGAAAGGAAACTGGAAGAGGGATAAGGAGGAGACTGGGTGTAAGTCTACTTCCTAAGAAAGTGCTGCGACGCTTGCGCTCCAGATCTGGGTCTCTTAACATTGTTGCAAATTCCTTGTGCCCTCTTTGGTTTGGTCTGGCTTGTCCCATTTAAAAGCAGGTCTTTCATCGCCCATTCCTTCTTTAAAGTCAGCATAGACTTGCAGGTAGGTTTTCTGTGCCTTCATTCAAAAGATGCGCCAAACAGAATAAGCCGGTGCAGATGCACCCATAGAGGCGGTGAAGTCTTCTCATGCTGAGCCTTTTTCAGGGTTTGGACGTTGAGAGCTTTTAGTTGATCATATGTACAGGTCCCATTGGGGAAAGGCTCTTTGCACAAAAAGTGACTGCAACATGTAATGTTAGTACCCTTCCAGAAATCTCTGGCCAAATCCACGACATTTAAAAAAGTATCATGAGAGAAAGTAACTGAGGCTTTTGCTGCTTTAATGGCTACGGTGGTTAGACGCGTGAGCTCTTGTGTCGCACTTACACAAAGGCAATGGTCTTCCATCCAGCTTCCTTCCTGTTGTCCAATTCTACAGCCTGAGGAAGGCACATCATGCTATTGTCACAAATTTGTGTCTTTGCATGAGTGGAAAAGCAGCTGAAGTTTGGTGATGGATATTCACCAGAAGAAGATACAAAACTTTTACATATCCAATGATTGCAGGAAAGAGTAGAGCACAAGCCTGACGTCATCTCTCTTATTTAGGCTAGAACATGCAAGCAACGTTGGCACCAGCCATAATTTTCTTGCGGTTGCTCACTCGTTCTTGCTTGGTAGATACGTGGACATTTCTTTTTGCATCCGAAAATATTGACAAATTAATACATTGATTCAACATGTAGTCATTCATGGCCTTACGCCTTTTCTTAAGGTGATAGCTATAGGGACACAGTCTCGTCTCTTTATAATCAGAGTCGTTTCCCTTCAGATACTAGATAGGCTAACAACACTTTTGCACAAGGTGGCCAACCATGGTTAGCATTTCCTTCCCTCAAACAGGTCCCTTTTTTCCTTGTGCGTGATAGTTAACATGCTTTTGTCAGGGGAATCTAAGAGGTTTGGTATATATATTTACGGCCATACATACTGTGATGGCCTTGCTAACAATGCTGAAATTGGGTTTTCAGATTTGCAGCAAACTGCTCGACCTCCAGCACCCGGGCTCAGATCAATTTAAAAGAATGATTGCAGTTGGAAAACCGTGTATGAAGATCTCAGGTGTGTATCAGAGTGGAAAATCCCATCTCACGCTGCTGGTGCAAGTTATCATATCACGCAAAACAAATTGCATCGCTGTGTACACAGCGGGACATCTTGACTGAACGAGAAAATTTGCAATAAATTATAAATTATATGCAAGGGGTGATTACACCACAAGCATGGATTAAGGAAACAGAGAGCTGTTGGCCAGCGAAGTACTCACGCTACCAGGCGGATTGACCCCGAAGAGGCAGTCTGGCCTGACCATGCTTTCAGGGCAGCTACCCTATGCAATAATAGGTCTGTTAATTATAGCCACTGTGCAACAAACAGCGGTGTGTTTGTTTTGCAATTGCCATCAGCCAGAAATTCAAGCTGTAGGCCATCCTTGTAACCCTTGTAACCCTTGTTTGTTTTGCACGTTTTGTGCAACAAACTTTGTTTTGACGTCATCATCCCGCTTGCCAAACGATTGCTACACGTTCACAGCGTCATTTTTTGCGCGGACTAACCCATAAGAACCAGGACACACAGAGCAACGCAGCAGACGTTGGTTAATGAACAGATTTGCACTTTGCTTAGCACAAATTAATCAACTCCGCTATCAATGGAAATTTTTCCTGGGGGATAACCTTCAGCCAGGTTCTATCTCTGATCGGCTGCTGACATGACTACCTGGCGTCTTGGCCAGCCACAAATAAATCCATAAGCACAGAAATAAAGGGGGGAAATTTAGTGTTCTGCTAAACAAAGGAAGTCATAAACAACCTGATTCTTTACCTGATGTAGCAAATAAGGTGCTGAGAAGTCTTCAAATTCTTTGACACCAAATTAACATTATCATTGGCACTGAAACCGTCCCCGCAGAAAAGCTGTGCATGTGCCGTGTGCTGCTTCTTGCCTAACCGATTAAGTTGTAGAAGGAATAAGCTACGTGGCATAAGCTATGTCACATAACAATAGCATTAAGAGTTTAAATAGTAATGTTTGCAAGTGCTTATATTATAGTAAAAATTACATCAAGCCAATGATTCGTGACTCGGTAGTTTTTGAGGCTGGTAGTGGCCGAGAAGGGTGGTCATCCCTGGTAGACCCTTAGCTCTGCAGTTTTTATGCCTGGTGCGCTTGCTCGTTTGAGGCTGGTACTCCAGTTTCTTTGTGACTTCTTTCTCCTTCTGGTACTCTGTTGGAGCTCTCTGACTGTGGGCCCTTTGTCTGCTGGTAAAGGAGTTTTACGGTACTTGATACCAAAGTGACTTTCTTTTCCTTAATCAATGTGGGGAGTGGTTTTCACTGCCTGCGTAGTTTTTATTTTCTTGTTGCACATGGAAAGGAGAAAATTGGTTTGTTGTAACTGCCAGCAACCGCTCATCAAGCCCCATATTTCGGCGCTCTGCCCAGCTTGTAGGCGACCTCGTAAAGCAGTCGGTCTGCCAGCATGGTGCCCTGACCTCCTTTTTGGTGAGCCTCTGAAACCTTCATGCGCTCGGCCCTATCCCTGCGCACACCACCATGTGCCAAACAAAGGTTTGATAAAGTACACAGGAATTAAGGAGATGCGTGGACACACCTTTTACAAGGCCTTGCTGTTACACACTTTGGCAAAAGCGACTGCTAACAATTGTGAAGACAGAAGGAACATAAGTTACCTGCGAATGACGCCTGGCAATCTCCTGACTACAAGGGCAGGGGCCCCAAGTGCAGCATCTATGCGCTCCAAGCCACATACCTGCAAACACAGAAAGGATGCATAGGAACATGGAGATACTAGCTATGTAGGAGCAGAATTGACTACTGCTCCTACTAAATAGCTTTAATGTTTAAAAGTCTGGGATGTATTAAAATGGACTTAGTCATTTGTGTGATTGCACGGCAGGTCATCTTAACACAGGGAGCAATTAAAGGTTCAACACGACACGACCTGTGATTGTTTCAGCAAAGCACATTGAAGCTTAAGCTGAAGTGCTGTCTTGAAACCGACCAATGACCGATGCATCGTGCATACGCAACAAGGATTTCCCCACTTGATAGGTCGCCTTGTGTAAATATCAACAGCTTCACCGCTAGATGCAAGGATAGGCACCTGGAAGGATTGGATGGGGCGCTTGACAAGTGAAGTGGCACCTCCAGCAGCACTAGCCTCGAGCACTCCTAAACTTTGGGGCAGCTGGCCATTAGTCCCACCTGAATGAATGCACAGCCCACACTTTTTGCTTCAGGTCTCCAACAGACACGGCAGGTGCCAAAGCAGCAGATAGAAGTCAGACACAGCACTGGAATCAAGCTCAAATGTGATTTTGTTACAGACGGGTCATGCTTCAAAGCAGATCAAGTTCGTTGGAAAGTTGCAGTGCGTGAGGAATTTAAGATGGGACAGTCATTGGCTATTTATCTAAAGGAGGTGCAAGTAGTCCATAGCCCTTAAACCTTAAAATCCTTGTACATTTTTGCAGAAGCAGACGAAGGGCAAAAACTGACAAGCACCCTTCAGATAAGTAGAACCTTGGCACACACAGGTTCGCCATGTATACCGAAGCTCACACCTGCTCAGGATGAGCCTTTGGCTGGCTGCCTACAGGAACAATCACATACTGTAGACAGGAGGTAGAACATAAGCACCAAGCAATGCGCACCAGCCAACATCGGCAACGGCGCCGTGACCACCAGTGCAGATGGACCTATAGCAGCCCCCCCCACCAGCATGCCTCCTTGCTGCAGCTGCTGAACTTGTGAAGATGCGTGATTGCCCCTCACTGAGGCAGCAGCTGCTGCGGCTGCCCCTGCTGATGTGCCCCCTAGCCCGGCTCCCCCAGGAAAAGCCTTGCCCTGAGCGCTCACTACGACAGTGAGGAGCACGCGCTCACGGACCTGCGTAAAGCGTTGTTCGGGGGAAATATATATTATATATGTATGTTCCCCTTATTCTTGCGTGGCAATATGTTCGTTGTGACACTGTGAGGCCTTGCTCTGATCACCATCGTTGTGAGAAGCGCTCGCTCACAGACCTCCATGCAGTCCATGGGGTTACATGTGCGTGGAAAAATGAATGCTTGTCTGTTTTTATGTATATGCAAGTATGAACGAGTACGTTCGTGCTTGTGCACATGTTTGCCCTGACCACGCCACAGTATTTAGCGCGTCCGCACAGGCCTACATGCAAATGCGGTGAGAAAAACAGCACGCAGGGGGGGGGGGAAAGGTGACCTACCGATTTATGGCTCAACAGGCCCTGCACCACTGCATCCAGCCAACCAAGGGGGTTCTTCCCTCTACCACTTTTGCTATCACTGCTGCCACTGGCGTGCTGACCTTGCTGCTGCTGCTGCAAGGGGAAATCATCGGAGGGTTGTCTTTGGTTGGGGGGATCAAGAAAATCTTGGGCGTCTATGTGCAGCATGAGAAGGTCAGGGCCACTTCCTCCCTGCTCAGGACCTGCACATGATGGTAGTGTACTTGTTGTGCTAGGCTGCTCAACAGTTACGAAAAGTTTTGTACGTAGGAATTTGGGCGGGCGGAGCCCTTCTATGGTAGTGTACTTGTTGTGCCAGGCTGCTCAACAATTATGATACAAAGATGCACTACGTGTAATGTAAGAGCAGGATCAATCCTGCATCATCACAATTGTATGTTTTATACAGCGGTGTACATCAGCAGCGTGTGCGGGCCTGTGCTCTGTGCTTGCCCCTTTCTACTGACAGACGAGGGTCTAACTGGGGTGCAACGCCCTGCGTACAAGTTTGCAAGCAAATCGTTTTTAGCTGTTGAAGTCAGAGTAAGGCTGACAAAGGTATTTCCGATTTTTCCCGCAGAAACATGATCGAAGCCATTCAGATGTGCTATTTATTTCAAAACTGAATTATGTAGGGGATGGCAAAAGCAATCCAATGAATGGCCGTCTGTGGCAGATCCTTGGCAAAAGATCCCGATTTGGGACGTGGTGAGACACACCAGGTCTTATTCCTCCCCTGAAATTCATTCTATCAATTCCATCTGTTACTGTTAGGTAGAGACATTTCAAGATTTACTGCCTAACAGGCAAGACAGGCAGATTTTCAAATCACACATGGTCTTTATGGTAGGATTTCAAACCAGCTTGCTTCCCTTCAAAACGTAAGCTCATTCCAGGCAGCAATTGAATTCTATTCAATCTTTTGTGGCACCGGTGCCGCAGCTTAGGATAAACTTAAAAAGCAGATCAGCGTCAGGAACGTTGCAGTTTATATTTTCCTTTGCTCTTCTTAACCTACGACTTTCAGAGGCCTGCAAGTAAAAGCAATATTTCATTGTAGACAATTATTTTGGTGGAAGCAAGCAAAGAACTTTGCTTTGTTTTGTTTTGGTTTGGGGGAAAGCAAGCAAAGCACTCTGCTTCTTTTTGGGTGGAAAGCAAACTGTCTCTGCATTTATTTTCTTTGCATGCTTTACAGTCATGCGTGCTGGTGCGAGCCAAGACACCATTACGTTTGTAATGTGTTTATAAAAGCTCACTGCAGTCACCCAGGGCAAAAAAGAAATTTATGCGGGTTGTTTTAGGAATAATATTTAGGTGCAACAATTATAGAAGGGCTCCGCCGCCCACCCAAATTCCTGCCTGCACAACTTTATGCCTTATTGTGTGTTGTTTCCATTCCTGCATTCGTGCGGAAACAGGCCTCCTCCTGTGCACTCGCTTTGCACCATGGAGACCCGTTCTTGCTTTAAGAACAGGCCTCCTCCCGTGCACTCGCTTTGCACCATGCAGACCCGTTCTTGCTTCAAGAACGCGACCATAAGGAGTGGAAAGAAGCAAGTCCATGCACGGACATTCATCCTTTGACCTTGCCAAATCCATTTTAAGTTTGTAACTTCGCTGTAAAATAATAGTTCATAACAGTGGCATTAAAGTGCATCAAAAAGTGGCCGGCCAAAAATCCCTCCTCGTCGGTCTCCATGCAGGCACAGGAAACGACGGTGCATGATAACTGCACGATTTTTGAACGGAATTAAGTAAGAATCGAAACAGTAAGTTCTGCATTTTGACGCCGTCACAACGTGCCGCTTTGCAGCCCTTCTCGTCGTCAAAAGTCTGACCTTCACAGTTTTTCGCCGCGAAACTCGGCACAGCTGTTAAAATGCGCCCGTAGGCATTAAAATCATAATCTTACGCGGATCAGATGCCTGGCTGCGGAGCTATTCAGGGCCAAAGTCTGTTACAGCCGAATCGGTTAAAGCCATGACAACGCAAATGTCTTGTCAGAAATTTGAGTATTTAAGTACAACAAGGTACGGTATCTAGGTACGGTATATGGTATTAAGCATGGTATTTAGGTACTACAAGGTGCGGTAGGTTGCGATACTCCCCGAGGGAGTCAAAAAATTTTTGTGATACGCGGTGATATAAGTGCAGTACGGCATCTTGCTTTGCAATTTAATAGCAAAACAGAAGGATAGTAGCACTGTTAGCATGCAGTTTTTATAGGCCTTACTTGCATGATCCAGCGTTACATGCATAAATGGTGCTGTTCCTTGCACACTTGCACATATCTTTTTTGATTTTGCGGGGTTGTGCGGGATTGGTGTAAACAAAGGTTTTTGGTCGCTGCAAGTCATGAGCGTCGAGAGGCCCCCTGGCCTCCTCCTTGCGCCCCAGCAGCAGCAGCACTGGTTGCCCCAAAGGGGATTTTCCAGTGGGAAGCACCGCAGCTTGTTCGCGACAGCTAAGCAGAAAGCAGCACCACAGCAGCAAAAGGAGCAGCAACTGGAAACAGACCGAGCCAAGCTGCTGCAAGCAAAAGCAGAACAGGCTGAGCGACAGGCGCAGGAAGCAGCTATGAAGAGGCAGGCCAAGAAAAAAACTTGATTTTGGTGGACCAAGCTGCAATGCTTGCACACACAGAGCAGAATAGAGCAGCCCAGCAGCTTATAGATGAGCAGGTGGGGTAGCTAGTGCGGCAAACAAGGTCACGCACCAAGGCTGCCCGCACCAAAGCCGCACCATCAGCACACGCAAGCATAAGCAAGGCATCCAGCAGCAGCAGCAGCAGGAGTGAGAAGAGTGAGAAGAGCGCCAGCAGCAGTGATAATGGCTAGATGAAGAGAAGCAAGTTTTTGGAGGGGGAAGGCGCAGGTAAGTAGGAAAAAAGCATCATGCTAACTACAATGCTAACAGCATGACGACTTTCTTTTTCCCTTTAGTGTTTCTCTTTCATTTCAAGCTTATTTGTGCTGAACAGGGCTAAAAGCCTTGCAGGATGACAGCATTTAAGGGCAAAGCATATATTTTTTAGTGCAAGAAAGTGTGGGATTTAACTAAGTGTCTCTAAATTTTGGGGTGCGGGATGAGTACGGAAAGTCACGGTTTTAAACTACTGAAGTCAAAACGCCTCGCAGAGTTTGCATTGCCGCAAAACAACAGGTTTTCTATAGGTCCTAAACTTGAATCCTGTTCAAAACACCCCCAAAATGCCCAAAGACGCAAATTTCCCCGTTCTCTTGCCTTTCAACGCGTGTTTCTTTCTTATTTTGCCTTTGTTCATGTGCATGAAGTCCTAGCTTGCTTAATCAGGAAAGGGGCAAAAAGACCTCGCATAGGCTCACATTGTGTTAAATTATTAAGTGTTGCCCCCCTCGCATTGCTCGCACTAGGGTTTATTTGGATTCTTTCAAACCTCACATTCGTTATGGTACTGTACGGTAAGCTATTTCTGTTAATAAAAGTGTGCAGCATCTAGCGCTTAGCCTAACAATACACACTAACCCAGCTAACGACTAACAGCAGACAACCCACCGAGTTCCGTCACAAGCAGCTGTGCATAATGATGCGGGTCCGGGAGGTTGATTGCTGACACTGATTCTGTCTCTGTCTGATGAGACGCTGACACTTTTTTTGTGGCACTAGCACCAGGCTCAGAAAGATCTAATCTGCCCCCCCCGCCCCCTAGGTCCAGGCCGGGACTGGCTAGAGTGCAGCCAGCTGCTGTGGCAAGCGTGGCGGCGGCAGGGGAGGTGGAGGAAAACACCATGGAGATGCCTTTGAATCTGCGCAAGAGAAAAGTGTTGACAAGGGATGACGGACAGCGACGCATCCGTGGTCAAATTCCTCAGTAACATTTGAGTATGAAATGACCTGCCCCATATAATTTCCTTTTTACATACTTAAAACTGAGAGGGAGGGGAAGAACAAGGTGGGTGCAATTCAGAATTTGTCTGACAGAGATGCTCTAATTTGTGGAGCGTGCTGGGCTCTGAAAAGTAACATGTATCCAAGGGCAGTTGGGCATTGCCGCATAGATCAAAAGGGAGGTGCGAGTAGCTAGGCGCTGCAGCGAGCTCATAATTAGATGGTGAAAAATATAACTCATAAGGGCTGGGTTTCGCCGGTCACCTTAACCCTTCAGTAATAGCCTTACCTCCAACTCTTTCCTGACTCATGTCCTGGACCCTGTATTCTTTTTATTTCGTAGCAGAATTGCAGAGGGGGCTAACGGAGGAAATGCCTGAAAATGTGCATATTTGCATTCAGAAGGCAGCCACTCACAGCCACTCCATCCGATCGACACCATTTTAGTACCGAAGTGTAGCTGGCATTGAGAGCTACCCGAGCGTGCCCCCAGTTTTATGTGGGTCGCTTTGCGTGCTGAGATAGACTGGATTAAGCACACATGGTGCATTTAAGCCCTAATGTGGTGATTTCCATGGGAAAATGGCTCAAATCCTCATAAAACACCAACCACTCAGCCGTTTTTTTCCATTTTTTGTTGCAATGATTTAAGGATTCTATACCATTAAAAATATTCCAGATTGGTGCAGTGGGTGAGTTGGTGGTATGAACAATTTGTGGTAAAAAATGGCCTGCACGCCACAGCAAATTAAGCACACGCGCCAAAATTGCAAGCATCAAATTTTACATCTATGGACAGAGCAAGGATTCATATTTCATATTATGTAAATTTTGGAGCTTACCAGTCATGGCGCCCATGCTCAATCCACATTAAAAAAACACCTTTTTTTTTGCTCAGTCAGCCCCCTCTGGCAAAATTGTTTAGATTACAGGTTAACCTCTGTGTGACCTCAGGTATTGCAGCATGCATGTTCACATGTCTATACAATAGAACATTTGTTTCGCTTTTCAGATGGGCTTGGTAAGCCGACATTTAGTGATTATTGTACATCATGGTGGGTGCCACCTGCTCGACTAGAGCAAAAGCTAACCCCAAAATTGTGGGACTTCAATAACAATTCAATTCACAGCCTTTAAGATCAAGCTTGAAAGCATGTATGTGCGTTGTACAAACAACATGTGGTGGAGTTTGATTGTGTAGTTTTTTGTAATTATAACAGCAGGGCCACTACCAATTAAATGGATTGCGGCGCACATCTCGACAATAATACAGCTGGTCGTAGCTGATGGGGATATCACCTGTCTGGGAGTTGGGGTAAGGCCGTAGGTGTGCTATGAGGTGTGCTGCCTTGCTGCTGCTGCTGAACAAATTCCTGTGAACAAAGGACAGCAAAGGACGAAGGTCGCAAATGTACCATGCTTACAACACGTGCATCAGAACAAGGTTTTCAGATAAGTTAACCAATGCGATCACTCCTTTACAGAGATTAGACTCACATCATGTATCCCTAGCACTTGTGACAGCTCCACCAAGCTGGAAGAGGCAGGGCCTGCAGATGAGAAACTTCAGCGGGTTTTGTGAGGAAAGTACCACAAGCCTGGCATATTCGTGATTACAAACAGGTGCAGGCAAACAGGTGGCTGCAAGCACCATGCAGGGAGAATGACACCCTCCCCCAACACAATAAAAAAGGTGTGTGAGTGAGAAGTCCAAGCTGATCGTACACTTTTAATTTTACGCACCCTCACCCTTTGCTGTGCTGCTTCGAACTGCCAACAGGCCGAGGCAGCCATCGTGCACGATCCTATTTAAATGGGGAAGGTCTTCCATTGCCTGTCCTTCGCCTTGACTGTGACATTTGCCAGTATGGTTTTATGTTACAGGAGTATTGGGTGTGTGTCTATTGGTGTACGTGTGCGCGTGCGTGCGTGCGTGTGTGTGTGTGTGTGTGTGTGTGTGTGTGTGTGTGTGTGTGTGTGCATGCGTGCGTGCGTGTGTGCCTAGGTGTATGTATGTATGTGTGTGTGCACGTATATGTCGTGTGTGTGTGTGTGTGCGTGTGTGTGTGTGTGTGTGCGTGTGTGTGTGTGTGTGTGTGTGTGTGTGTGTGTGTGTCTCGGTGCGCATCTGAGCATATGTGTGTGTATGCGCACAAACAGAATTGACAAGCTTGCAACCTGACGAGCATCCCACTGGCGTAGATGACGAGTGCTTTCGGGGGGTGGGGCACCTGGCGTGCCACTGAAAGAGCAACTTGTTGGGCCTCGTCAGTCAGTTCCTCCCCTACATCTAGTGGCAGGTCCCTGCAGTCTCTGCAATCACAGTAAACGATTCTCTGCCTGTTGGCTTGTTGGGCAGGGCGAGGCATGGTAGGTCTAAATTATAATTTATTCTTTTCATGTAAAAACACACCCATGTTTTCGAGCTGTAGAGGAGTTTGTAAGGCGTAATCAATGGGGAGAAGCCGTTCACGCTCACGGTCTCCTAAGAGGAGGGAGAGGTGTGGTTGTGCATACATGCCTGTGTTCATGTGCGCGTGCATGTTTGGTGTGCGAGCACGCATGTGCCTGTGTGTAAAAGAGCATGTATATGTGCCACGCACGCGCACAAACACACACCACACACACTCTCTCATACACACACACACATGTGCACACACACACGTACACACACACACACACACGCATACACACTCATACACATACACACACGCACACGAAAACATACACACACACACACACATACACACACAAACACACACAGACACACATGTACAAACACATACACACACGCACACACACATACATAAAGTCACACACACACGCACACACACACACACACACACACACACACACACACACACACACACACACACGCGCGCACACACACCCACACACACACATGCAGGCAAGGCAGAGACAAAGCTGACGCAAAGCCTAGTCACAAAGCCGCTAAAAACAGGTCTGGTCAGAGCGGCAGGCAAATCATGCTTGTTACTTTGCTCATTTCTTGATCAATGAAGACTACCACAATGCTTCCCTTATTCCATACTGCTGTGAGAGTCACTCTTGCAGCTGTCTTACGTGTATTGCGCAGGCAATACCGAAAAAAGCTTGAGCAAGATAGGAACGATGAGAGTGTGGTACAGAGTGTCAGAGCAAGCCAGGTGCAGTATTTCACTATGCATGTCTTAGCCTGCTTTTATTGATGGAACTTCTCCGCCAGTACTCAGGCACCGCCAAAGACCCACACATACCTTTCCTTACCAATCCTGTTCCAGCTGGCGTCACTAGAAGAGGAGGTGCTGAAAAATGTGGAGGAGGCAGTGCGAATTAAAGTAAGTGGATGGCACCGACTTAACATCACAGGAGCTTTCACTAGCAACCTTCAGTCTCGTAGAAATTAGAAGAGGATAACTGGTGACAGGTGTTTCTTTTTTACATATCATTTATGCTCTGTGGGATATATAGACGGGCATGTTACCAAAGTGTACCTCAAAGGCCCTCACAACTTGCTCTAAAACAAAAGGGTAATAGGAAGTAGAAGAGGTATTCATCCCTGACCTTGGAAAAATAGCAACCTAAGCTCAAACTAAGGGCAAGCTGTGAGGACTCTTAAGGAAATGTGAAATGAGAAACAGAAGAGAAGTATAGATGCAAAGCAAGAATGACAGAGTGGGCTTTTATCTTTGCTGCACTATGAGATTCACATTGAACTCAGCTATTTTTGGCTTGAACCAGGGATGGGTCATACGGACTTCTGAGACGTCCCATGAGGTATAATACGCTATTAATACGCAATACGCGTGTAATACGAAGACGTATTTATGCTATTTTGGGGGGTACCCTGGGCTTGCACCAACCACCCTCCAACCACCACAAATTGTCCCCCCAGCCTCCAGGACATTATAGTGCCTCCTGGTTAAGTCCCTGAGTGGCATCGTGTTGTTGTTATGGGACAGAAGGGGCAGATTTACGAGATGCCAGATGCCAGATGCCAGTATTCCGAGATTTCAGCAGCGGTGCCCCCCGCATCCGCGAGCACTTCATGAGGCAGAATCCCAGCGTAGGTGTAGCAGCATGCAAAGCTGACCCGGCAG
>Ga0307942_1000597_pt1 | contig 25779 bp, 29 predicted proteins | sample OrgLakmetagen175_FD_201846 | JGI IMG/M metagenome (GOLD analysis project Ga0307942, IMG submission 201846) | Saline water microbial communities from Organic Lake, Antarctica - #175 | ecosystem: Environmental > Aquatic > Non-marine Saline and Alkaline > Saline | place: Antarctica: Organic Lake... | reverse complement strand
GCAAGCAGCGCGGTGGTGTCATCGGCATATTGCACTGCCGGGACGCGATCGCCTCCCACAGCGATGCCAAGGTCTGGCTTGGAGAGGAGCCAGCATGAGAGGGCCCAGCCCACAAAGAGGTACATGAGGTACACATGAGAAGAGGTACACAATGAGAGGAGGTACATGAGGTACACATGGAGGATGAGAGGTACATGAGGTACACATGAGAAGAGGTACATGAGGTACACATGAGAAGAGGTACACAAGCGGATGGGCAGGTGTCAGTTGAGCTTTGTTCGATTGTCTCTGCAGAGGCTGCTGATCTGCTTAAGGAGGAAGATGATAGGGCTGTTGTAGCCAGAGCATGTTTTGTTGTTGTCCTTGCCCCATGATGCTGTCACCCTGTTAACCAGAGAGCTATGCAGCACATGCTCTAGGCACCGCACCATGGTGATGGGCTGTCCTGCTGTTGGTTGCTGACAGATGTCGAATTCATGCTGTCGGTGCTACCTCCCCTCAAAGTTTCTGGGCTGCCTGACCTAGCAGAGTCACCACACCTCCCTGCCTAACCCTAACCCAACCTTCCCTGTGTAAACTGCAATGTCTAAAAGTTGATGGAATGGGTGCTGTGTGAATAAGATGTAGGTCAGCACGCTACGTTTTGGGCACATGCACAACTGTTGCCGCCAAGCATGAGCAATAACAGATCAAAATTGCCACTACGATTGAGGTCTTATGTACCTCCCCTGACCATAATTACAGTTGTTGAGAATGGCAAATGCCTGTGTTGGTAGGACAGCTATCAATGGCTGCAAACTCAAGGGGGAGCTGGTCCAAGCCTGCATGATCCTTCAGCTTCCTCACAATCCCGTCCACCTGTGCTGTTGCTGTTCCTGCTGCACCACCTGTTGCTGCACCACCTGTTGTTGCACCACCTGTTGCTGTTCCTGCTGCACCACCCGTGCACCTGTGCTGTTGCTGTTCCTGATGCCTGCTCCTTTTCATCTCCATCTATGACGCCTTCAAGCTGATCAACACCACCACTCATTAGGAGCAAAACATCATTTCCATCACTCTCGCTGTTGCTGCTGCTGCTGCTGCTGCTGTTCACCCAGATGCTCACATTAAGTACCAAAAACTGCTTGCCATACTTCTTTTTGCTGTCAGAAAGAAGCGCTGCAGACACACCTGAAAAAAAAGCTCCGCACCTTGCTCCTTAGACATATTGCTCAAATCTAGCATGAAGCGGCATGTGATGGTGGCAAAGGGCAGGGGTTCTGGGTCAACTTTGGCTCCACTAGCAGATCCACATCACCTGCCATTGCTGGTCGTAGCTGCTGATGGCTGAGGCCAGTGGCATCCTTTGTACAGTATACCCAGCATTATCTGAGCAAAGTAGGAGGCACTTTGGCTGATTCCCACCTGTGTTGCAAGCAGTGCAGGTCAAATTCATGTACAACAGTCAAATGCATTTGCGTAACAACTGTGCATGGCAACCAAACGTATGATGCAACAACCAGGCATTGATCTCCCCCCCTAGCATTATTTACCTGTGTGTTTTTTAACACCTCATTACTGCCGCTGCTTGCTGCTGACTGTGCTGCTGCAGACCTCTGCCCTGGCATCTCCTTTCTCCACCCGCTCATGGCTGCCCGGCAGAAGGTATGGAGGGACTCGCGCTTCCTCCACTCCATACTGCTGGATCTACTCAGTACGAGGCTTTGTGCTGCCCCTTGAAGCTTCAAAATAGTCCATGCTTTCCTTCGGCTCCTTGCTGAGCAATGCGGTGTTTGGAGGCATCTGAACGGGTTTTGAAGGCCTTGCCATCAAAGGGCATCTGAGAAACATCAAAGATCTGGGGATGCCCAGCTGTCAGCGCCGTTTGAAATCTGCCCAGAAGCTATTGCAAGTGCGAGCAAGAGTGTGTAATTGTGTTTCCAAGTTCGATATCCATGTTCATCAAGTCTATGCTGCAAGATCCTCCCCAGGAAACCGCAGTAGGTTTAGATTTTCAAGTCAGAGTTGGCAGCCTGGCAGCATTGCGCATGTTTAGGGTTGGCCAGAACATATATATATATACGGTGTATATACGTTTTTTTTGGCAGGAAAATCACCAAATATACGGTCATATACGTTGTATTTATACGGATCTCGCCAACCCTACGTATGTTACCATGATGAGTGTGTGCTGTGATCAGTAGACGGGATTAGCTCCAACTTGATACATCTGCTGCAAGTGCAGAGGATATGAAATGGAATCGGCAGCATAAGCATGGGTTTATTGTTACATATGTGATTTACCATGTTCTATGTGATGTCTTCTTAAGAATAGGAGTGACATGTTCCTGAATCCTTACTAAAATCTGTGTGTGTGTGTGTGCTTCGACTCTGCACTGCAAGTTTTGCGAGGGCGATCACATTCACTTCCTACTCAACAATAGAGATCAAGTGTGTTTAATAACCAGTGTGCTTTTGTTAGAATCACGCATGCGCTGCTCTTTTTGAAGATCTTTTCAGGATGGGTGTGTGAGAGGAGGGTGCGCAGGGGGCTCGTCGCATGCACCCTCACAACCCTGCACGTGTGGTTGTGTGCCATCAGAGGTTGCATGACACTTGTATCAGGATTGTAAACTCTGTAAACTCTGTAATCTCTTTACCAGGGTTGAAAGGTGCCCCATGCAGCACTAGGCAAGGCAAATTTGTCGCTTGTAGTTTTATTTGCATGTGTTTGACTGGTGCAAGCAACATGTAGAGAGAAGGCAAAGGTCATGGTAGAACAGCTTGTAGGTGCGTAGAAGAGCTTTAACGGCTTGAGAGTACCATTTCTTGCACAAGCACTGCCAAGGCATTGCTTGCATTTGCTGGCATTGCTTATTATCTTGCACATTTGCCAGTGTTGTCCAAATAAAGCTGCAACTCCTCTCTGGTTTCCTTTATAGATGTGACCAGATGTAGTGCCTGTGTGATATACGTAGCCTAGCAGTCGCTTGTTTTGACTGATGGCTTTATCTATAAATCCTATAATGCCTGTAATGCCTGTGCGCGCATTCTACCTGCAAGCGAGCCTCTTTTTGACTCATACTCTTTTACTACAAATTTCATTTTTGGGCGCCTCAGCAGGCCTCAGCCTTACTTTTACGAGTTTATTGCAAACAGTCAGATGTGGACTAAAGTTGCTGGAAGGTCGTCCGACTGTGATAGCATAACCTAGATGTTTCTCATCATTGTTTTTGCTTGGACAAATGGGCATGCACGTATGTGATAATGCGTTTTGCCACGTGTCTATTTTGCTAGTCTATTTTGCTATGCTAGCATATAGCATATAGTCCTGAAGATCATAAAATCAATCTGTAAAGAAATGTGTATGCACGAGCAACCTGCGCTGACTCAGTTCCTCTTTACAAACAAATTCATGTATCGTTTCCACCTCAGGTACAGCACTTATACCTAGGCGTAAGTGGTACCAATAGCAAACGTGTCTGTATAAATTACCGCTCACTCAATTTTGCAAAATATACTTTGTCTGCTGGGAATTGCACTGGGATTACACGAAGCTTGCACTCAGCAGCAATGTCGTTGTGACCTCTTGCAACCCAAATGTAAAAACGAATGAAGGTAATAATACAGAGGCAATACATATAGTGCTCATTAAAAGGGAAAGGTCAACTTGTGTGGCTATCAAGATCAACTTGTGTGAATATCACCAAAGTTTTAAGGTCAATTTGTGTGACTATCACCATAATCTTAAGATCATCTCTCGTGTGACTATCTTAAGGTCAACTTATATAACTATCACCATAAAACTAATGTGCAGAAACCGATATACAAATTATCCACTTCACCGCATTTTCGAAATAATCATGATTTTCGACCCTTACTTATTATGTGATTTACGTTGCTTGCAGGGCATGTGTACCAGTGATGCCTGTCCATACACATGTTTTATCCATGTCATTAATGCCCCAGGTAAAAGTAGGAACTGGAAAGTTCTATGCTACAGTTCGCTGTAGGCTTCGTCATTGCACCAAGGCATTACACCAAGCTGCCGTGGAGGGAGATCAAAACCAAAACTGGGCTGCAGGCCCTCACAAAAGCAAAACAACGCAAAGAAGCAAGTGCCAAGTCTGTAAGGCCAGCAAGGCCCTTACAACTGTTCAGCTAGCAAGGCCTCTACAATGCCTGGCCACCAAGGCTACAACCAAAAATGTGCTGCAGGCCCTCAAAAAAGCAACACAACGCAAAGAAGCAAGCGGCAAGTCCATAAGTCAGACCCAAACGAGCTCAGATAGGAACACCCACAAGTCAAAGCACAAGCTGAGGGGGGAGGGCGGGAAAAACAACCCGAGCAAAAGCAAGGCATAAAAAGAATGCCTAAAACGAGAGTACACAGCACTTTATGCAAAGTGCTTGCCAGATCTCAGCCTACGCTCACTACGCAAGAACTCCAGTTCTACAGCTGAAGCAGAGAACTGATGATTAGTTTGTTGTTTTCGTGTTTTTGCAGAGGTTGGAGTAACCAGCACAAAATCTGGGCGGCTGGAGGTAAATCTTTCTTTATCTGAGAAGCGGGGTGGGAAGAGCAATTTGGGAACAATTCAGCTTTTAGCGATTTCAGCAATCTGGAGACTTTTCATAATCATCCGTTCGTTGCTGCCTATACCTATGGAGACAACGCATGATCCTAAGGAGCCTGTTTTGCTGATAGCCTTAAAAGATCATGCGGCATGCTAAGTTGTGTTTTTCGGTGATCATGTTCCTTATTTGCGTGTGTTGGCACCCAGAAAGGATATGCAGGGCACTGTCTACTTGCGGGCAGAGGGGGCAAGTTAGAGTTTGAACAATACCGCATGCCTTTGATTATATAGGGTGCCTGTTCTGCATTTCATAATGATGCATTTGGTCTTAAAGGGGACAGGATGATGTTAGGTAAGCATTGCTAGCGGCTCCATTGGCAGTGCCGTCCTTTATGAGGGTCTGGTAGTACGCATGGTAGTTTGCTTCAGTTTTGGCATTTCCCAGTTAATGGAGAAGATGCATGTGTGCTTGAAGGGCGTCACGGTGGTTTGGTAGGTACCAAAGCTTTGGGGGAGGTTAATAAGCCATGTTTGTTGTATGGGTATGATTATGGGTCAGTTTTTGATTTTCTATGTCTTCTTTGCAAGCCAGTGGATATTGTAGAAGGGAATTCCTTCAGGACTTGCTGTTCTGATGGAGGTGTCTGCAATGTTGGAGTAGGTGGCGGCTGACTGTTTAGCAAGGGCGGCGGCATGCTCATTACCTGTAATACCGGCGTGGGCTTTACTATGAAAAAGTGGACGGGCTATGGTGATTAGCAGATTGCTTGAGCAATGGATTGAAAGACATCTCCTTGGATGTGCGTGGTGCCGATAACGATTTGGGTGTGAGAGCTGCTTTTTGATTTGGTGCAGCAATGTTAGGCTGTCTGTGGCTATATGTGAGTAGCCGATGTATGAGTGCAGCTGCTATAGCTGCTAGCTCTGCACATGAGATGGTGTTAGTTGTACCCATGCCTTTTGGGTTTACATAGTGGGAAACATGGAAGTGAGGGTGGTACACGCCTGATCCGGTGCCTTGCCCTACTTCATTGTTTTGGAGGCTGCCATCGGTGTAGGTCCAACAGAAGAACGGTGACAGATCAGATGAAAAAGCGTGTAGAGAAAGAGAACATTCGTTAAGTAAGTTACGCAGTGCAGAGACGGGTGGGAACAAAGAAAATTTGCTACTGAATGAAGCAGCTCAAAAAGCTCACCATGAACCTAAACTGAAAGCATCAACACAACCAATGTAAGACAGAATATCTCAAAGGAAGGCTGGAGGGCCTAAGCGCACCATACGCCTCATCAAGGCAAACCCCATGACGCATCATACCAGGCCTGGTATACTGGTTACAAATGGTTGTTTGTGTGCTAGTCGGAAAAATGAGTTACCTTAGTCTTTCCCTAGAGTCATGCTCAAGGAAGACTCACATAACTTTGGCATGGGCTCCCCGTATGTGGCTGTTGAGTACTATAGCCGACTAGTAGGAGCAGGTGGAAAAACAGCTGCTCCAGCAGCAAGAGGACCAAATGTGATGGGGGGCTGTCAAGGACCAAGTGTGATGGGGGGCTGTCAAGGACCAAGTGTGATGGGGGGCTGTCAAGGACCAGATGTGATGGGGGGCTGTCAAGGACCAGATGTGATGGGGGGCTGTCAAGGACCAAGTGTGATTAGGGGCAGTCATTGCGGCTGCTGCTGATGCTGTTGGTGGTGGTGGTGGTGATTCTGCCGTGCAATATGGGCGGTGGAGTCCGCCAGCACCTGGTTAGAGAGGCAGTTTTGAGACGAGCAAAGCCATATGTGCTATTAGGGGAGAAAAGGGCTGCCTGTAAGTGTATTGATATTTTTTGTCATCAGTTTACATACATGAGGGAAGTGGTTAATTAATTAGCGCACGCTGGCGCTTTTGTGGCCTGCATATGAGAGAAAGAGAGAGAGAGAGATGCATTTTCATTGCATGCATGAGTTTAACTCCATGTCCTTATGTCATGCAGCAGAGATTCATGCAATAACACTTGTCTAGTCACACAACCTTCAATTCTTCTCATCACTCTTTTCACACATGCACCATCAGTAGACGCTCGGGCTCAAAAGAAAACGCTTGCACTTCAGAATTTTACCATGCACACGTTGACTTAGCCTACTTATAACCGATAATGTTCTGCGGGCAGGACATGCAGAAGGGGAATAATTGAATGCAAGTACAGGCGAGTATATAAAATATATTGGCGTACCTCAAGATCGCCTCTCTCTCCCTCTGCAAGTCAGAGCCGTGGTACTGTTCCAGGAAGGTGCCTACATCTGCGGATAACACAGTTTGGCCAAACTGCGTTATACGCAGAGGATGGCCCATGGCCTCAAGCAATACCCATCCTTTAATCAAGAACCTGATCAAATGAATATTGCACTAGTGCACGCCAATCTTTTTCTCCTTAGTAAGGGTACCACTGTGTTTACAAAGAAAATGGTCAACAAAAAAAAATTTGAAACGGTGTTCGCAATTGTCGCAGACAGGATTGATTTCAACTCGTTATTCTTCCTCAAATTTTGACCAACTTAAGCTTTTCTGGCTCTAAACTTATTGATCAATGTAATACAAGCACGCTAGGATAAACGCTGAGGGTACCTGAACAGCCATTGTTCAGATTCCAGTAAGGAATAAAACCGTACCACTGGCTCAGAGTTTTTCGGCCTCAAACACAATGTAATTCCTGCATGCAACCCAAACGTTGCAATATTAATCATTTGAATGTTCCTTTCTTTGCAGACCTACTCACACGATGATGGTGATTTCCTTGCACTAAATCATGTACATAGGCTTGAGCTTACACAATGAATTAATTAATGCCCGGGCCCATCACACATGCAAGTTCCTTCCACAACGCAAAACTGCTGATTTACATTGTCACTACCCATAGGTAGCCACCCACCGATCACACATGCTACTTGGTGGCTAACAAGCATCCAAACAATAAGCACCGACCATTCGTCCTTGCCTACTTGGTGGCTAACAAGCATACAAACAATAAGCACCGACCATTCGTCCTTGCATGGCAATGATAGGAACGTACCCCTGGCCATGTTCTCGTACGCCATGTTGTTACAAAGCCCATACTCTTTGTTCCTGGGTAAGCGCTGGCCACTGAGGCCCCTCTCAGCGCTGAGACACAGGATAGCAGTCTCCGAGACTTGGTTGTGCCTGGGGTAAATCTCAGTCTTCCGCACGGCTCAGGCAAATTGCATCTTCTGATCTTCAAGGTGGTGAGAAGGTGACAAGAAGGTGGTGAGAAAAAACTCATGTGCTATGAGCACAAGCGTGGTTCAAACTTTGTTTATAAAGCACGCGTTTGCAAACGGAATGAGTGACTTTGCCTTTGTACGAGTTAATTTTCTTTTTTCGTGGGCGTCTTTACACTTATTCTCAGCCTGGAACAGTGTTTTATCCATGTTATAACACCTCCTCGCCTGCTCTGATGGATCTGCACCCCTTTCGCCCCCAAATCCACCCGCGATGACCTGAGAGACGCACAAAGGCAGCGTATTTGCTATTATACGCACAGGACACGGATGGTTTGTAAGCAGTGGTGCATGGAGGACTTCAGCTGGTATTGGATTGGCAAGTAGGATGGACATCATTTCAGAAACGTAAAAGAGAAGGATTCATACAACAACCACTCATACTCTGTTGCCGGCAGCATCTCCAAAACAATTCCACAAGTGCATAAAGGTAGCAAGAACAGCAAGTGATTTTGCTTTTGCACCTTGGGATCTTGTCTGCACTATATAGAAGGGTGATCTCCTAACTTACCCAACTCTCTTGCGATCACGCACTTCCTTCGTAACCTCCTGCATGCATGAGGTTAAAGACCCCCTCTGCGACCTGCAGAGACGCAATGAGCAGGGAAACTTGTATGCTTCATTCACACAGGTACGCTTTGCCGGCGATATCGTCATGCAATAGCAAACGCAACAGCATGCCTTGTCATGCAGCACATACAACCGCCACCCAGCGAAGGAGAGTTGATCAACGTGTAATGATCGAACCTTGAGCAAGAAGTGATATATTTGGCAAACACAGAGCGCCACGGAGTGCATTTTGTTTCCCTAAGGAAACCAACAAGGTCAAGACAGATGAAAAATGTTCCCCTCCTCCTTCCTTATTCTTGACATCCTGCTTCACTTTCCTGTACAGAACCCCTTGCGTAACACCCACTCACCCTTGGTTGATGTAGCTCTCAAAAACGAGCTCCACAAGGAAGATGTTCCCAGAAACATCATCCTTGTGGAGATCACCAACATGCCCGCTTTCCACCATTGTGTCCAAAGCGTCTGTGAGTGGAATCAGCAAAAATTCAAGGGATCAATGTTCGCCTGATGTTTGTATTGTGTCATGCAGCAACATAGAGATTTCTCGTTCTTCTGGTTGCAATCCGTACTCCAGATCACTCACATTGAATGAGCTGCTGATTTTTCAAATTCACGGCGGGGAATTCAGAAAAACCGTGCACAACCACCATCAAATGGAATAAAACTAGTTTTGCTGAATTCAGAGCTGAGGTCTACTGGACATTTTCTAGTGAAGAAAGAAGTGTGTATATATGCGCAGTTAGCCAGTAATACTGTGCGCGCATCGTGGGTGCACACATGATCATTGAGAAGGCAGATTTGCATCAATGGGAGTGGTTAAGGACTGTTGCTCATGATCATGACTCACGCGCTTGAGGCGCTTGAGGCGTCAGGGGCGGGTGGACACCTCAAACGCCTCAATGTCCCAAGACAGGAGACCAATAAACAAGGATATGATGAGGCTCACCTGTAGCACATACCAGGGACACGGATATCCCTGGTACGTGCTCAAGTAGAGGCTCCCATCGATGGGAGAAGGAACTGCTGACCGACAAGCAGGCGAACGCACGATGTGTTCCCACGAGTGGCCTTCCCTCGGGAGGGGCACTCGTGGGAACTAACAATGCTGAGGCCTCAGCAGTGTGGCAACCGCTCCCTCAGAGAAATCGGCAGTTGGATGCTAGCAGCGACATTTTGAAATTTTTACTTTGTGGCTATTGCGCGCGAGATAGAAATTTGATGGACAGATCTCGGAAGACTCAACGCAACGTAGGCAAAATAAATAAGTACCAAAAATCAATATATGATTATATATACCGTCCGTTTACGATCAGTTCGGAAAACACTGTCATATTCGGTGCATACATTATATAAACAGTATTGGCAGGGATATCACCAAACTCACTGTCATATTTGGTGCATATATACAAAGTTCCTTGTACTCTTTTGCTAAGTTGCACAACGCCATACCACACCCCCGTTACGTACCGTTCGTACCCGTTACGCCGTTCCGTACCGTTCGTACCCGTTACGTACCGGGTACCAGTACGGCCTGTGCAGCTGAGAGAGCGGGGGGCAGAGGCCGTATACCTGGATTTCTGGACTTGGTATGGTGCTTTTAATAAAAACTAATTAGCTCACTGGCCTTTTGACCCATAATGTAAATTTATATAATAATGAATGGAGTGGATGGAATCAAGAGGCACACCACCCAGATGCCACTGAGCGTGGGAAGAAAGCCAAGTAAAGTGTGAAAATGAGACTACAGGGATCACTAGGACCATAACATATTTTCCTGGGGTGAAGGGCGAGGCAAGTGCAGAATGTGAAGGGCCAGATAAAGTGCGCGCAGCAGGTCAGCAGCACATGGGCCAAGGCGCCACAGCAATAATAACGCCCTGCAGCAGATGCAGGTGATGACGTCCAGGAGATGCAGCCCAGCAAGCAGAGCAGGCTCAGCTGTGGCAGCAGTGCAAGCTGCGCAAGCATGCAAGCATCGATCTTGATTGGACTACGCAGTGAAGCTGGAGCACGGTGCAGCACAGGATGCCGTGTGCAGCTTCCTGTTTGATGAGTGTGGCATCTCCTTCAACGTGCTCAGGCACCCTACCTGGCGACGAGATGTGGGAGGCAGCCAGCAGGGCTCACACTGACTTACATGCAGCAGCCTACGCATTGGATCCCGAGTTCCACAAGCACCAAGATGGTGAAGAAGTCATTCTTGGCTACGACGCCATGCTGCGCAAGTTGCTGCCTGATGCCGGTCAAGTGGCAAACGCTCAAGTGTCCTCCACTGACTACGTCCACAAACGTGCTAGCAAGGCGTTTTAGCCAACCCTGTGGACATGTGGACAAAGGCACGAGTTCTTCCAGCAAAGTGTTGGACGACATTTGCATGGTGAGCCATTGTTGTTGCCTCTGTTTTGCCCCTGTGATTATGCAGTTCCTTTGCAGCTGTCTTTGACACCACGCATTTGCGTGCTTATGTGATTCCTTAGCAGCTGCCTTTGGCACCGCGCACCTTTTTTTTGGCAGCATGAATGATTGCATTTTTGCAACCAGCATGCAAAGCTTGCAGTCTTTGCATCCTAGAATTGTTTTAATTCATATGAAACTGCATGTCTGCACGCAGAGGTGCCCCAGACCTGTGGCACGTAGCGATCAGGGTGCTGGCTGCCATGCCATCGTCCTCCTCATGTGAGGGCAATTGGAGTGCTTTCGACGTCGAAGTCGACTTCGTGCACAGCAAGAAGCGCAACAAGCTTTCCAGCGCTAGGGCTAATGATTTAGTCTATGTGTTCAGCAACAAGCAGCTCAAGCGGCGGCAGACGCGGCTCAGCATAAAGGGCCAGCATGGCAGCTTTGTGCCCTGGCAGTGGTAGGATAGCGCAAGCGAGCAGAGCGAGCAAGACGAGTAGGACTAATGTCTGGATGTCTGGGGGGGTTGTGCCTTTTGTGCCATGGATGTAGCTGGATTCACAACAAAGAAATCAGATTACTTTCGCCAACGAATAATTGCTTTTAGACTGCTGCTCTGGTTGCAAGCATTAATCTGATGCCTTATTGGTGCGCAATTGCTGCTCAGGATTTGCCTGCAAATTTGCTTTTCTTCTGCCCACATGTCCAATTTTTCAGCATCAGCTCTGATTGATTTTTAAGGTTTAAAGTTCTCATTTTAAGCTTAATTTAAGAACTGACTGATTTGCTCTACTGTTGGCAGCACTAGCATGGCAGCATAGTAGTCCACCTCAAAGGTCAGCAAAATGCTTAAATCTTGTTGTTTATATGTGCAGGTGTGTAAAAAGCATAGTTCAAGGGTCCTAGGCTCATTACCTGTCAGTTCTAGTGCCTCAAGTAATTTCTTTGCTTGCCGTACCAGCCTCTCCGTACCCGTGCCCGTACCCGTGCCCGTACCCGTTCCTGTAACCGTACCCGTATCCCCGTACTGTGCAACTTAGATCTTTGCTACCTCTGAGGCCTTTTGTGCCTCGTGCTGAGCAGTTAGGTGTGATTGTTTCTTTTGTGTTACCCATGAGGTACATGAAGAACAGCTTACAAATCCATGCTATGCTGCTGCTGCTTCCAGCATACACAAGCATGAACAACATTCCATCGCTAAATAGTTTTTCTCAACAGTAAGCAGCTGTAATTCCTACATCTTATTCCTTGCCAGTGCATGTCTGCCTTAGCCGTTGGTTAGCTATAGTACACTACGCACTTTGTATCACGGTGTTGCTGTGATGCTTCCAACATTTCAAGCAATGCTGTCGGAAAGGCGTGGCAGCAAGAAAAAAGACACATACTGGTAGTAAGCCGTGCAAGGGTAACATGAAATGTCACGCCCAATTGTTGGCAGTGACGATTCGTGTGATTTGGTTAGTTGGTTTTTCAGTTGAGGTTGTTCTGCCTTGTCTCGTGCAGTTTATTGAAGATAGCATTTTCTGGTTTTGATATTGCGGTATTCAATTAGCTCAGTAAACTACACAATGCTCAGCCAGATGGTTGAGTAAACTTCCCAGCCCTGGGGAGGAGAGGCGCGGCAGCCGACTAGTGTGTGTGTGGGGTATAGTATACGTCAGTGTTTCAAGTAAGTCGGATTTGAGAAACAGCAGAGAAAGAGAGAGAGAGAGTATCAAGATAATTTCAGTCTGTAATGCAGTTCCCAGCCTTTGCTCGAGAGAGACTCGACCCTGGCTTAACACCATTCTTCAATAGATTGTTGTGCTAAGTCTTATACTTTGCAGAGACAGTGATTTGCTATGACAGCAACCTGTAAAAGACTCTACTTGCATCAGGGCACACACAAAGCAAACTGGTACAAACACAATTGATGGTATATGCAGTGAAACAGACGGCAAACGTTTTTTATTTAGAACTGTCAACGAATAAACCCAATCAGGCAGAGATGCTGAAAGGGATAGCACGTTGCTAGACGTTTTGATGAGTGGTGTCTATGCTATATGAACTGCTTACAAAGGAAGCCCTTTGGGTCTCTGATGATTGGTGTCTATGCTATATGAACTGCTTACAAAGGAAGCCCTTTGTGTCTCTGATGAGTGGTGTTTATGCTATATGAACTGCTTACAAAGGAAGTTCTTAGTGTCTCTGATGAGTGGTGTCTATGCTATGAACTGCTTACAAAGGAAGCCCTTTGGGCCTCTGATGAGGGGTGTCTATGCTATGAACTGCTTACAAAGGAAGCCCTTTGTGTCTGATGAGGAGTGCCTATGCTATGAACTGCTTACAAAGGAAGCCCTTTGTGTCTCTGATGAGGGGTGTCTATGCTATGAACTGCTTACAAAGCAAGTTCTTAGTGTCTCTGATGAGTGGTGTCTATGCTATGAATTGCTTACAAAGGAAGTTCTTAGTGTCTCTGATGATTGGTGTCTATGCTATGAACTGCTTACAAAGGAAGCCCTTTGTGTCAGTGAGCTGACGTACAAATTTGGCAGTTTTGATGTTCAGTTTGATTATAAGATCTGCACGCCGTTGTTGATAGACAGCCTGGAGGGAGGGAGAATATAATATGCCCGCGGGGTATATGTTTTTTAGATGCCATACAGCTCAACTCATTTTGTTTAGCTAGGTTCTCAATAATGTCAATGTCAATGGAAAACATCCCAGACACCCAATTACGGGTCCTATTCCTCTCAACTTCTTGAAGACCAAGGGCAAGGCTCAGAGATCAGAAGCAAGCGTGCTGTTGGCGGAAAGGGTCAGCAAGAATTGAAGGCTGGCGAGACTGTTTATGCTAGGCAGCGTGCACTCAATGAGTGAATGTGTGGATGACTGAGTGATGCCTTTGCTAAAACGAAATGCTTCTAGACACAGCCCTAAGTATCAGGAAACATTTATGTACAGTCAATGAGCCAAGGTATTAGAAATAATGATCAAATATTTTATGTACAGTCAGTGAGCCAAGATCTAAAAATTTATGATCAAATGTTTTATGTACAGTCAGTGAGCCAAGTAATATGTTGATGTACAGTCAGTGGGCCAAGTAATGATCAAATGTTCATGTACAGTCAGTGTGCCAAATAATGATCAAATGATTATGTACAGTCAGTGAGCCAAGGTATAAGAAATAATGATCAAATGTTTTATGTACAGTCAGTGAGCCAAGTAATGTGTTTATGTACAGTCAGTGGGCCAAGTAATGATCAAATGTTTATGTACAGTCAGTGTGCCAAATAATGATCAAATGTTTTGCACAGTCAGTGAGCCAAGGTATAAGAAATAATGATCAAATGTTTTATGTACAGTCAGTGAGCCAAGTAATGTGTTTATGTACAGTCAGTGGGCCAAGTAATGATCAAATGTTAATGTACAGTCAGTGAGCCAAATAATGATCAAATCTTTATGTACAGTCAATGCGTCAAATAATGATCAAATGTTTATGTACAGTCAGTGAGCCAAGGTATAAGAACAAAGGGTAATTTGAGTTTAGCTTTTGAGAGACCAAATCAGTTGTAGGACCAGGAAACTTAAAAGACCAAATCAGTCACAGGATCTGGAAATTGGAATGCCCCATACATGTATTCGCCGGGCCCCTTATAATAATGAATGTTCTACAAAAACAGTTGATCACCACCCCACCCCAAATCCCTCAAAATCCCTGCAGCAAACACTGAAAGGTTACGAGAACACACATTTAATAATTTTAGCACCGCCCCCCCCCCCCCAAAAGTAGCTAACGGTACTAGAAAATGAGAAGTACTTAAGGTGCAGTCAAACATGAAGTTAGTGGAGTAGAGGGGAGAGAGAGGCCTGGTGCCCAAGTTCACACGTGGCCCGCCACCCAGACCCCCGCCCCTGCCTTGAAATATCTCAAGGTATAAGCCAAGTGGGCCTTGTCAAAGGCATCAACAAAACGCCTTCGCTCAAAAAAAAGAAATAAGCATATCAGTTAAGTATTCCTAAATAGAAAATCTCGTTCTTTTTCATTCTTCAAGCAGGAAAGCATGTCAGTTAAGGATTCCTAAATAGAAAATCTCGTTCTTTTTCATTCTTGAAGCATGCCCTGGCACTGGGCATACACGACCTGCATGAACTTGCGGAGAAAAGTGGTAAATCAATTTTTTTAAAACCCCAGGGAAAGTCGGCAGCTCCCAGGAGAAATTTCTCCTGAACTTGTGAACACGTTCAGCAAGACCTGGTGCACACTCTGACCTTTATATCGAGGAACTGCTTACGGTCCATAAAACTTGCGTCTGGATGCTAATGGCGCATTTACGATGGGTGGATTAGCGGATTAATGGATTAACGAAAAATCATTATTCCACTTTTGCATTTACAACGGGTGGATTAACGGACGGATTAATGAATAAATGCGGATTAATTTGCATTAATCTCTATCAAGGGGGATAGAGGATTAATGGTGTGGATCAATGACATAAAGTGGCGTTGACCACTGTATAAAACGCCTTTCAATCTAAGTAAAGTCTGGGCTACAGGGCCCTGGAATCTCGGCTCAACTTTGACCGCTTATTAACTTTGACCGCTCAACTTTGACCCAAACATGCGCTCTTCTGACTTCCTGCAGCCTGATTAATGGTCTTTAGTACATTGCTATGCTGGTTGGAGAGAAGGCAGCGAGAAGGGGGTGAGCAAAAGTGGCGGAAATCAAGCTGCATTGTAAATGTGCATGGATTAATGCTCAAATTATTGGTGTTCATTAATCCGGCCCTGGATTAATCGTTGTAAATGCGCCATAAGATGAGACCTGAGATGTATCATTTTAGGGTTTTAGGTAGAATCGACCGGCCTCTATTGGGTCGAGTTCGCAGTTTGCAAAATATTTGTATATTTTAATCAATTAAGGAGTGCCCTGATTGAGCGAGCTGCGGTGGAGAAAATTGCAATACCCCCAAACATTGTACACTTTACAAACTACAAATACGAACAAAACAATGGCTGCGTTGCACACCGCTTCTCAGCTCTCGTCCTCGGCTCTGCAGAAGGGCGCAAATGTGTGCCCAGGTGAGCGTGTCAAAATTGCCTTTGTGTGTGTCCCATTGGGATCCGATGACGTGGCTCAAGAGCAAAAGGCTCCGACAACACTCAACGTTGGTACCCGTCGGTCCGTCAGACACGCCCCCCATTCCCGGTTTTACAGGCGCAGCACGCCCTAGAAGCACCAGGAGCATCAGCCGACGTGTGCCTGCCCCCCCTGTCCGCGTGGCCACGCCTGAAATCGAGTTTGAGGGCTACCCCAACGACGCCCTGGAGGAGCTGAAGGCCCTGGCCTCCAGCAAGGTGGCCAAGCAGGCCGTGAACAGGCGCCAAAAGGTGCGTGAAATGACGGGAAGAGGGAAGCTGGGAGCGAGGGAGGGTTCATTTCTACGTTGTGAGTTAATGTGTGAAGTTGTGGGTGATTTTATGGGCAGGCAGAGTACACAAGCCAACAATCTGCCACTGGTGGTGATGGATGCAGTGTAGTGTAGGGTTAGAGGCTCTTCAAAAGCACCCGGCAAGCTGTTCCAATGTTTGTGGGTCTCTGGATGATTTTGTGGGCAGGCACATGTGTTCCCAAGCTCAATGGACTACATAAGCACAAGCCTGTCTACCTCTAGTGGTGAAGGATGGTGAATCACCATTCCACTGCAGAATGAATGGTGAAGGTTTCACCCATTGAGTCTTGATTGTCCAGCAGTGTAGTGTGTTGTTACGCACGCTCAAGTTCCTTGTGGAGTGCTTCTGTCTTAAATGATGGTTGTTGCAGCCTTGGTGGAAGCTTTGTGGTTAATAGGAGGCAAGTGTACGTACTCGTGTTCAAGCACGTGTGTGACTTGGCGGTGTACCTAAGTAACACAGACGTGGTCTCCTCATCTGCATCACATTCCTTAACTCACGTGAGTGCAGTGTTATCTTTTTATGTGAAAGGGAATTTTAAAACTTCCGCAAGGCCTAGAACGCTTTCTTTGTTGGAATGGCTTTTAGAGGGAGAGGGAGATACAGGGAGGGGTGTGTATTCTACCTTATGTGCTGGCGAAGACTTAGCTTGCTGCGGAAGAATAGTGATCAGGTTTCGACTGTCCATTTGGACTCTCGTACTCATGTCATAACACACATTTTGTGGCATGCCGCAATTGTAGGAGTTGGCCAGAACTATATAAATACACACCGTACATGAAGGTATATTTGGCAATTCCCTGCCAAATTTGCCATAAATATATAAAACTGGCCAACGCTACACAACTGCCGTCAATTATGTTCTGCGAGACATACTCGATGGCATCAAGCGAGAATGTCCTCTAAAAAAGGTCCCCTTGTATAACATGCAAACATATTCATAAGGGGGCATGTGTTCCTGGCCCAGTGACCATCATTGGCCGATATCGAGACAGATGAAATAAGCCAAAGCGCTGCCTTACTCCAATAGGGCAGGGTGTTTTGGTCACTTCCATTGAATCACGGGCAAGCATCAGTTTACGCTGTTTGTTAGGCTCAGCTTGTTGGTATTAACACCCACGGTACACACACAGAACCCACATGCACACACAGTTACACACACGCACACACACACATGAACACACACGCACGCACGCACACTTACACACATGAACACACACGCACGCACGCACGCACACAGACACACACACACACATACACGCAGGATGAGGACCTCAAGTTCCGCACCGTGCCCCAGCTCGAGATCTTCTACCCAAACAGCGTGAAGATGGCACGCGAGGTGCTGCACGAGGCCACAGGGGAGGTGCTCAAGGTGTGTGTGTGTGTGTGTGTTGCTGCATGAGGCCACAGGGGAGGTGCTCAAGGAGTGTGTGTGTGTTTGTCCATGCGTATCTGTGTGTGTGTGTGTGTGTGTGTGTGTGTGTTCACAGGCGTTAACTTACTCGTGCGCACTCGATTTGTGTTTTGCTGGCCAAGGCGCTCCTGTATGTGCATGAACTGTATGCATGTAAGTGTGCCCTGGGCAGCTGGCTTGTACATGTTCGGAGCACCTATTGCTCTCACACCTGTACATGCCTGTAAAGTTTACATGCTCTGATGCAATTTGCTTCTGCTAGATTGGCAATAGAAAAAACAGGCTGGTTGTCTGACCACGCAGCCCTTGTTTGGTGTACCAGAGATTTTGCCATAACCCATTCTGTGCCGGTGCCTTCCTGGCACGCCCACCTGCACAATCGATAACCACTTCATTGCGGCCACTGTGGAGAGTCATGTGTGACGAGTCCTTTGCCATTTATTTCGTATAGGTGCCCTTCAGGCGCATTCAGCTCACGAACGGCGACCACCACGCACGCCTTGCGTTTTGAGTACCAAAGATCTTGCCATCACGCGCAATTGTGTGCAGGTGCCTTCCCGGCACGTCCACCTGCACAATCGATGACCGCTTCATAGAGTCCGTTGTGAAGTTCCACGTTTGACGTTTCCTTTGCCATTCATTTTGTGTAGGTGCCCTTCAGGCGCATTCAGCTCACAAACGGCGACCACCACGATACCTATGACACCTCAGGCCCTCAGGTAGGCTGGTTTCTAAGCAGGGCGAACGACTTGTCTCTGATTTTCGCTAACAACTCTGTAGTTCACGGTGTTGTAGTTTGTGGTGTGATAGTGCTGTGCCTTGAGTCAGGTTGCAGCGATCTGCAGCTGTTGGCGTGCGGTGAGGATACTTGTGTGAGGATACCTATGTGAGGATACCTGTGTGAGGATACCTGTGTGAGGAAACCTGTGTGAGGATACCTGTGTGAGGATACCTGTGTGAGGAAACCTGAGTGAGGATACCCATGTGAGGATACCTGCGTGAGGATACCTGGAGAAAGGATACCAGTGTGTTTGTTTGTGTGTGTGTGTGTGTGTGTGTGTGTGTGTGTGTGTGTCGTGAGGTTGGAGGCTTGTGACTTTGAACGCATCCCATAGAAATTGCCCCACAGGCAAGCCAAAGGAGGAGTGCAACAGAGTGAAACCTGACCGGTAGCTTGCTGCTGCTATTATGGATAAAAATGCAATCGTGTCACTGTGTTTGAGCATCACTGTGAAGCCTTGACCATTGTCCACTGCAACTTCCAATCGCTCGCCATGATGAAGCCCCTCGCGAAGGAGAGTCACAGAAATGGGTGTTGCTAGAAGAGACGCTATTGGTTCATGTGTTCGTCGCATTCTAACTGAATCCAAGGCTAGACAGCTGCTCTCAAGTTTTCGTTCGTTGCATTCTAACTGAATCCAAGGCTAGACAGCTGCTCTCAAGTTTTCGTTCGTCGCATTCTAACTGAATCCAAGGCTAGACAGCTGCTCTCAAATTTTTGTTCGTTGCATTCTAACTGAATCCAAGGCTAGACAGCTGCTCTCAAGTTTTCGTTCGTCACATTCTAACTGAATCCAAGGCTAGACAGCTACTCTTAAGTTCTCGTTCGTCGCATTCTAACTGAATCCAAGGCTAGGCAGCTGCTCTTAAGTTGGATCACAGTCATAGCTACATGTATCAACTGTTCCGCCCTTAGCAGAGCTGTGTAAAAGTAGGCTGTTGCTAGCTTTTGCTTTGCTCTACAACAGGAGTTCACACAGTTCTAAGCATTAGGCGGTCTTAAGTTGGATCACAGTCATAGCTACATGTTTCAAATGTTCCGCTCTTAGCAGTGTGTAAAATTAGGCTGTTGTTAGCTTTTGCTTTGCTCTACAACAGGAGTTCACACAGTTCTAAGCATTAGGCGGTAGGAGTGGATCACAGTCATAGCTACATGTATCGACTGTTCCGCTCTTAGCAGTGTGTATAATTAGGCTGTTGTTAGCTTTTGCTTTTGCTTTGCTCTACAACAGGAGTTCACACAGTTCTAAGCATTAGGCGGTAGGAGTGGCGGAGGGCAAGTGCCAGGAGGAGCTCAAGGGCGCACGTGACTGCATTTGTGCGTGTACACACATTTGCACGCACACACACACACAGGGCCTCAACCCTCGCCAGGGCCTACCCCCTATCCGTGCCCCCTGGGTGTCTCGTCGTGAGGCCCGTGGAGACAAGGTAAGAGCAGAGTGTGTGTGTGAGAGTGGTCGTGTGTGTGTGTCTGTGGGTGTGGGTATGTGTATGTGTGTGTGTGTGGCTATGGCTGTGGGTGTGGGCGGGTGTATAGGCGGGGTCAGTTTTGTGCTGATTTGTTGTGTGAAGTATCAAATGCTTGTGCCTGGTCAGAACTAGCTGTCTTGTTTTACGATTATGCTACAACACAGGTTCACAATTAGTCTTGGTTCACGATTAGTCTTGGTTCACGATTATGCTCTAACACGATTAGTCTTGGTTCACAATTAGTCTTGGTTCACGATTATGCTTGGTTCACGATTAATCTTGGTTCACGATTAGTCTTGGTTCACGAATTTGCTATACAACAAAAGCGTTTGTTTCACGGATGCTATACAACAAGGGCGTCTTTTCTCATGGTTACGATACTACGAGGGTCTGTGTAGTTCCCCAGACGTAAAGCAGAGATTCCGTGCTCAAGTCCTCACACAGGTCCCTTGCACAGGTGCAGTATACCATCCCTACACAAAGGAAACGTAGTGTGGTGTAAATTTCACGCACATATGCGACACACGACATATCTATGCAACATTACGCGGACACATCAACTTCCACGTAACACGCAATACACAAATTTCACACCTACTCATGCAATATTATGCAAAGACGTTGACTTTCACATGACATGCAACATTACGCGACCACATCGACTTTCACGTACTCATGCAATACACGACTTTCACATACATACGCAGCATTATGCAAACACGCAACACCACACACCCAGGCTTCACACTGTACAAAGCACACACAGGAATCATGCTGCATTGGCAACTGCTGCATACACATGCAATACAACACAAAACGCAGAACACCACAATACATACATACATACACAAACACTAAGGGTCCTCACACAGAGGCACCACGCCAAACAGGGCAAGCTCAGAGGAGGTGCTGAATGATGCCAGCCACCACGCGTACACACGCACACGCACACACACACGCACACACACACGCACACGCACACGCGCACACACACACACACACACAGGTCTTCACACAGATGCACTACGCCAAGCAGGGCGAGCTCACAGAGGAGATGCTGTACGTGGCCACACGTGAGGGCATGGACCCTGAGTACGTGCGTTCAGAGGTACGTACTGTTCGTGTGTGCGCGCGTGCGCGCGTGTGTGTGTGCAATATGTTTGTGAGTACGCGTGTGTGCGCGTGTGTGTGTGAATATGTTTGTGAGTACGCCTGTGTGCGTGTGTGTGTGTGTGCGAGAGAGTATGGCTGTTTTTTGTGTGTGCCACAGTACGCCAGCAGAGCACCTGCACTTGTACAGGCGTGTTGTGTTGTAGCTGTTGTTCGCGTCTGCCACGCTACTGCACGCCAGCACAGCACCTACAAGTGTGCCCCCACCACCACCACCACCACTATGCAAACACATCTGCATGCAGCCCCCTCAGTTGTAATGCAGCTTCCTTTTCCCCACTATGAGTTGCTGCTTCCACTCTAAATTGTGCGTATGCAAACTTGTTGGAGCGCGCACATGAATCATTCCAGTCACGACAGTTACATCATTTACGCAGGCATAAGACAAGGTTTTACCAACGTCTTTCAATCGGTTTCCGTCTGTGCTCATAATTGGATTTTAGAAAGTGACCATTATCAGTGAAATAAAATGGCAAAGCAAACGGACACACACACGCACACATACACATACACACACGCATACACATACACACACATACACACATACACACACAGGTGGCTCGTGGACGTGCCATCATCCCTGCCAACAAGCGCCACTCGGAGCTGGAGCCCACCATCATTGGTGAGTATGGATGTGTGTGTGCGTGTGTGTGTGTGTGTGTGTTTGTGTGTGAATGTCTGTGCGTGCGTGTGCTTGTGTGCATGTGCACAGGTGCTGTTGCTGAGCAGTCTCGCGTATGTATGCATGAGTAAATGAACCACGTTCGTTTTCCTATCTACTTCTAGCCAGAACTGTTTACACAACATCTCTGATTTATGACCGTTGAAAGGCATTTCCCTGCCGAATCGTGTTCTTTGTGGTGCGCAGATCTGTATGCATTTGCATATGAACCACCGACTGCATGTGTGCCGGTCGTGGCTCTTGTGTATATAATCTAGTTTTTGTACGCGGTCAAAATGCAAATTACTCACTCCTGTCTGCGGATCATACCCACGGGTGTCAGGCTCACTCTTTCCCCTCTGAAGCCCTGTAAAAGGGCACAGAGGGGGTACGCACGCACGCACGCGCGCGCACACACACACACACGCACACACACGTGCAACACACGCACGCACACACCTGCTGCTCACCTGTTCGCTCGCTCACGCATGCCCACGCATGCCCACTGCTTGTTTGTTTGTGTGAATCACAAACAAGCAGCACGGGGGTGCGTGTGTGCGCGCGTGTGTGTGCGAGTGCTTGAGCGCAGAGCGTAGCAGTGTGGCTGTGCGAACAAGCGATGGTGGTGGTGTGGTGCTGGTGTGAGATCGGAGTGTGACCTGGCTGAGATCAAACCGTGACCACCGGACCAGGGTCATGCCTGCGTCGGGAGGGTGGGTCTGCGTGTGTGTGTTTGCACGTGTACGTGCCTGCGTATTTTCCCCCAGAGGCACGCTCTCTGCCGGTCCTTGGGCACAAGCGCGCTGGTGCCTGTCCCGTCAACCGTGGTTTGGTTGGCCTCTTCGCAATGCCTCCTGGATGCGGGTTTGGTGCGCACAGGTGGTGTGAGGTATGGGGGGAGAGAGGGAGAGTGTGTGTGTGTGTGCGTAAGCATGTTTGCGTGTATATGTGTGCTCGTGTGTGTGTGTTCGTGTGCTTGTGTATGCGTTTGTGTGTGTGTGTGTTTGTGTGCTTGTGTATGCGTGTGTGTGTGTGTGTGTGTGTGTGTGTGTGTTTGTGTGCTTGTGTATGTGTGCGTGCGTGTTGTGCCATGCCCATTTGCGCTGCTCATAATAGAAGAAAGGTCCTCATAGGACCGCTCTGTTATATATATCTGTTATAGATACCTATGCTTCTGTCTATAACATATCAGATCAGCCATTCTCCACAATCGTGCACGGAAAAAACAAAATTCTACGTCGGTATTGACAATACACTCAGCATTCTGAAGGGAAAGAGCACTCAGGTGCCGTCTTCCAAAAGCCCCTCACACTCGCGCCTTGTTGCTAAGCAGCTTCTTCGTCCTTTGAACGTTGCAAAGCAAACAGTTGTTTCGTCCTTTGGATGTTTGCAAGGCAAACAACTGTCGTGTCCTGTGTGCTGAATGCCACCACCAGGCGCACCTTGTATCCATCTTTTTGTTCTCCAGCTCGGATGTTGCACGTGGCTCTGCATCCGTTGATTAATCTGCCTTTGTTCAAATGCCACCAAATAATTCAATAATCTGCCTTTGTTCGAACCTGCCTTGACACAAAGCTGCCTTTGACCAACAGAGCGTGTGTGTGTTTGCTTTGGGTCGTGCAGGTCGCAACTTCCTGACCAAGGTCAACTCCAACATTGGTAACAGCGCCGTGAGCAGCTCCATTGAGGAGGTGAGGGAATGGTGTGGTTGTTTGTGTGTGGGTGCTTGTGTGTCTCCAACATTGGTAACAGCGCCGTGAGCAGCTCCATTGAGGAGGTGAGGGAATGGTGTGGTTGTTTGTGTGTAGGTGCTTGTGTGTCTCCAACATTGGTAACAGCGCCGTGAGCAGCTGCTTTAAGGGGGTGAGGGAATGGTGTGGTTGTTTGTGTGTGGGTGCTTGTGTGTCTCCGACATTGGTAACAGCGCCGTGAGGAGCTGCTTTAAGGGGGTGAGGGAATGGTGTGGTTGTTTGTGTGTGGGTGCTTGTGTGTCTCCGACATTGGTAACAGCGCCGTGAGGAGCTGCTTTAAGGGGGTGAGGGAATGGTGTGGTGGTTTGTGTGTGGGTGCTTGTGTGTCTCCGGCATTGGTAACAGCGCCGTGAGGAGCTGCTTTAAGGGGGTGAGGGAATGGTATGGTTGTTTGTGTGTGGGTGCTTGTGTGTCTCCGACATTGGTAACAGCGCCGTGAGGAGCTGCTTTAAGGGGGTGAGGGAATGGTGTGGTTGTTTGTGTGTGGGTGCTTGTGTGTCTCCGACATTGGTAACAGCGCCGTGAGGAGCTGCTTTAAGGGGGTGAGGGAATGGTGTGGTGGTTTGTGTGTGGGTGCTTGTGTGTCTCCGACATTGGTAACAGCGCCGTGAGGAGCTGCACTGAAGAGGTGAGGGATTGGTGTGGTAACAATTCTTGTGGATGCTCTTGTGCTGTGCTGTGCTGTGCTGTGCTGTGCTGTGGTGTGATTGCGAGCGTGCGAGCACTGCAGTGGGCAGCTCCACTGAGGAAGTGAGGCGGCGTTGTGGTTTCATTTGTGTGAATGCTCGTGTGTAGTGAAACTTACTTGCAAGTTTTTGGAAGACTTGCAAGCAAGCACCACAACACACGCACACATACACACTTTGTAACACACACACACACACACAACACACGGGCACAAGTGACCTCGCCCCAATGCCTCAATGAAGCTGCCCACCCTCAGCGCTCGAATGCAAACGGCACAACTCGTATAAAAAAAGGCCTTCAGTCAAGAAGTGCGACTGCTAGCACAACTCATAAGCACCCACACAACAGTGGTCACACCAACGCCTCACTTCCGCGATGGAGCTCAACCGTTGAGTGAGGGCATCAACAGGAGATGTGTTAAACTGAGCATGATGGAGCTCAACTGCGCTGTGTGTGCATCAACTCATTTAGTGAGGGCATCAACAGGAATTGTGTTAAACTGAGCATGATGGAGCTCAACTGCGCTGTGTGTGCATCAACTCATTTAGTGAGGGCATCAACTCTTGCAGTGTCCTCTTGTGAACAGCATGCATGCATGCATGTGGGTACCTAAAACGTGAGTTTGTTTGGACGTGTGTTCTTTGGTGCGAGATTTTGTTCGTCTGTGGCGCATGCAATTTTATCAGGCATTTTGGGTGTTCATGTGAGCAGCATGCATTTGTGTGTGTGGGCGCCTAATATGTGTAGGGTTGGCCAGAACCGTATACAAATGGTTCTGTCCAACCTTACTTACGCGTCATGGCAATCTGATCAGGCACTTAGTTTGTGCACGTGAGTAGCACGCATGCACGTGCCTGGTTCGTGATTGAGTACTGCAAGTGTTGAGTTTGTGCACGTGAGTAGCGTGCACGCACGTGCCTGGTTCGTGATTGAGTGCCGCAAGTGTTGAGTCTGTGCACGTGAGCACTGCATGCACGTGCCTGGTTCGTGATTGAGTGCTGCAAGTGTTGAGTTTGTGCACGTGAGCACTGCACGCACGTGCCTGGTTCGTGATTGAGTGCTGCAAGTGTTGAGTTTGTGCACGTGAGCAATTGCATGCACGTGCCTGGTTCGTGATTGAGTGCTGCAAGTGTTGAGTTTGTGCACGTGAGCAATTGCATGCACGGGCCTGTTTCGTGATTGAGTGCTGCAAGTGTTGAGTTTGTGCACGTGAGCAATTGCACGCACGTGCCTGGTTCGTGATTGAGTGCTGCAAGTGTTGAGTTTGTGCACGTGAGCAATTGCACGCACGTGCCTGTTTCGTGATTGAGTGCTGCAAGTGTTGAGTTTGTGCACGTGAGCAATTGCATGCACGTGCCTGGTTCGTGATTGAGTGCTGCAAGTGTTGAGTTTGTGCACGTGAGCAATTGCACGCACGTGCCTGGTTCGTGATTGAGTGCTACAAGTGTTGAGTTTGTGCACGTGAGCAATTGCATGCACGTGCCTGTTTCGTGATTGAGTGCTGCAAGTGTTGAGTTTGTGCACGTGAGCAATTGCACGCACGTGCCTGTTTCGTGATTGAGTGCTGCAAGTGTTGAGTTTGTGCACGTGAGCAATTGCATGCACGT
>Ga0307942_1000596_pt1:22500-25798 | contig 25798 bp, 32 predicted proteins | sample OrgLakmetagen175_FD_201846 | JGI IMG/M metagenome (GOLD analysis project Ga0307942, IMG submission 201846) | Saline water microbial communities from Organic Lake, Antarctica - #175 | ecosystem: Environmental > Aquatic > Non-marine Saline and Alkaline > Saline | place: Antarctica... | reverse complement strand
CCAGTGTGTGTACAAGCACCAGTGTGTGTACAAGCACCAGTGTGTGTACAAGCACCAGTGTGTGTACAAGCAAGCTGCTTGTGTACAAGCACCAGTGTGTGTACAAGCATCAGTGTGTGTACAAGCAAGCTGCTTGTGTACAAGCACCAGTGTGTGTACAAGCACCAGTGTGTGTACAAGCACCAGTGTGTGTACGAGCACCAGTGTGTGAACAAGCACCAGTGTGTGTACAAGCACCAGTGTGTGTACAAGCAAGCTGCTTGTGTACAAGCACCAGTGTGTGTACAAGCACCAGTGTGTGTACAAGCACCAGTGTGTGTACAAGCAAGCTGCTTGTGTACAAGCACCAGTGTGTGTACAAGCACCAGTGTGTGTACAAGCAAGCTGCTTGTGTACAAGCACCAGTGTGTGTACAAGCACCAGTGTGTGTTCAAGCACCAGTGTGTGTACAAGCAAGCTGCTTGTGTACAAGCACCAGTGTGTGTACAAGCACCAGTGTGTGTACAAGCACCAGTGTGTGTACAAGCATCAGTGTGTGCACAAGCATCAGTGTGTGTACAAGCACCAGTGTGTGTACAAGCAAGCTGCTTGTGTACAAGCACCAGTGTGTGTACAAGCACCAGTGTGTGTACAAGCAAGCTGCTTGTGTACAAGCACCAGTGTGTGTACAAGCACCAGTGTGTGTACAAGCACCAGTGTGTGTACAAGCAAGCTGCTTGTGTACAAGCACACAAGCGTTGTGGGATTGCTTGGTCATTAGGAGGGGTGGGGTAATGTGTGTTCGACCGGTGGGAGTTCCTGCTCAGTGTTGTATGCGCGGTCGCTGTGCCCATTTTTGCAGGTGGTGCTAGAGGAGCCCATTGCGTTCCTGACAAGCTTGCAATCCAACGTAGCCGTGGATGCCAAGACGCTAAAGTGAGAGGGGTGGAGTGGGGGTGGGAACTTTTAGCGTTTGGCTGTTAGGGTATGCTCAAGGGGGATTACGTGAGGGGATTACGTGAGGGGATTACGTGAGGGGATTACGTGTGGGGGTGAAGTTTTTTTTGTCTGCTTAAATATGCTTTAGGAGTGTGGAACGAGTGTGTTTTTGGATGCCAAGACGCTAAAGTAAGGGGTGGAGTTGGGGTGGGAACTTGTAGTGGCAGTTTGGGTATGCTTCAGGGGAAATACGTGTGGGGGTGGGGAGTCATTTTGATCGCCTACGTCCGCTGTAGGTAAGAACGGGGTGGGGTTAGAACATGTGCATTTTCGGATGACAAATCGCAAACTGAGGGGTGAAGTGGGAAAGGTAAGTGTAAGTGGCTGTTTGAGAGTGGTGTGGGAGTGGGAAGCCCTGTGACTGCCATGATACGCTTTAGGATGGAAAAGTGTGGCACAAGTGCGTTTTTGGATGACAAGTCGCAATTAAAAGGGTGGAGTGGTGGTGGGAAGTGTACGTGACTGCTAAGGTGCGCGTAAGACAGAGATTGTGTGGGAGTGAGAAGTCTGTTCGACTGCTCCAGGATGCTGTAGGAAGAAGTAGTGTGGCTGGAACAAGTGCCTTTTTTGGATGGCAAGCCACAGACTTACTCTTATCTAAGCGGTTTAACCTACGGCTATTCACAAACTAACTCTTAACTTAGGGGTGAGGTGGGGTGAGAAGTTTGTGTGTGTGTGTCTCTTATCTAAGGGGTGAGATGGGGTGAGATGTTTGTGTTTGTTTGTGTTTTAACTAAGGGGTGAGGTGAAGTGAGAAGTTTTTGTGGCTGTTTAGGTGCATCTAGACTTAGGCTTGAGGAAGGAATGATGTGGGGGTGAGAAGTTGAGGCTGCTTAGGTGCACTCAGGGAAGAAATGGTGTGGCTGTGAAGGTTGGCTGTTTGAGGATGCTCGTGGACGACCAGAGCAAGGGGTGTGTTGGGTTTGGAATTCTTGCTGTGTAGATGCCAAAGCACATGCCGTATGTTCACGATCACTTTGGGACCACACTATTAACAAATTAGTACAGGAAGCAAGCATGCAGGGGCTAGGTCGTGATTTCAAGCATTTCTGTCAAAGAGGTCAAAGGTGCACCCATGCGCTCTGTAGTCTCATAATTACTCGAGTTCTTGGAGGCGAGTGTAACCGAATGTCTGTTGGTACTGTCTAGGCACAGCTTACGCTGTGGAAGCCATCCTTTTTATGCTCGGCTATGGCCTTAAGTGAAATTCCCGCTCCTACATTCAGTGGAATCGAGCCGGAATAGAACTAGCATGCACCAAGGGGGAGGTCGTGATTACAAGCATTCCTCTTAGGGAGGTCAGGGGTGCACATATCTATCTATTCTGTAGCCTCATCGATCTCTCTCATGATTGGGGCGGTTTTAATTAGTACGTCATTCCAAAATGCTGCTGTTCCTCTACCCGCCAGGATCATCTACAACAGGCTGAAGAACAGCATCTACAACAGCCTGAACAGCAGCATCTACAACAGCCTGAACAGCAGCATTTACAACAGACTGAACAGCATCTCACTTGCTTGCTTACTCAACATACTCACTATTTATACTCGCTCTTTATACTCGCTCTTCATACTCACTCTTCATACTTGCTCTTCATACTTGCTCTTTATACTCACTCTTTATACTCGCTCTTTATACTCACTCTTTATACTCGCTCTATTCCAGTCAATCCAGCGTGCTGCTCCTCCTCCCCCTCTCTCCAGGTTCTGCTACGACAGACTGAGCAGCTTAATGAAAACGCTTGAGGTCAGCAACACGGAGGAATTCACCCCCATCCAGGTTTGACCGTCTGAGCAGCTGTGTGCAACAATAAAATAAAAAGGAGAATGTAATCTGCAGGCTTTGGATTTCGCTTTGTATACCTCAAATGGATTAAGGAGAAGGATGCACCCCCATCCAGGTTTGGCCGTCTGAGCAGCTGTGCTGCAATGAAATGGAAAGGAGAATGTACTCTGCACACTTTGGATTTCGCTTTGTATACCTCAAATGGATTAAGGAGAAGGATGCACCCCCATCCAGGTTTGGCCGTCTGAGCAGCTATGTGCTATACAATAATATGGAAAAGAGAATGTACTCTGCAGGCACTGAATTCCACTCACGCCTCACATACATTGAGCAAAAGGGTTCACCGGCAACCAGTGGCTCTATTGCGTTCGCATCGTGAGATGGTGGTGGATTACTTACAAGGATGTTTACAAGGTCCTCACAACTGCACAGAATAGAAGGAAAACAGGCAGAAATTTAATATTCAGCTTAGAGAGGAATAGCAGTCGTGAGGGCCAAGTATGTAAAAAGGTGGAGACATGAGGAACACAGATAA
>Ga0307942_1000596_pt1:0-20000 | contig 25798 bp, 32 predicted proteins | sample OrgLakmetagen175_FD_201846 | JGI IMG/M metagenome (GOLD analysis project Ga0307942, IMG submission 201846) | Saline water microbial communities from Organic Lake, Antarctica - #175 | ecosystem: Environmental > Aquatic > Non-marine Saline and Alkaline > Saline | place: Antarctica: Organic... | reverse complement strand
AATGCAACCTTCCCTCCCTATAATCCCACCAACACCCTTTTTGCAGTTGCCGTGCTCAGACACCTTGCTTGCTTGACAAATGCAACCTTCCCTCCCTAAAATCACACCAACACCCTATTTGCAGCTGTCGAGCCTGCATGCCTTGCTTGCTTGACAAATGCAACCTCCCCTCCCTATAATCCCACCAACACCCTTTTTGCAGCTGTCTTGCTCGGACGCCTTGCTTGCTTGACAAATGCAACCTACCTAAACTGTACTCACACCAACACCCTTTCTGCAGCTGTCAAGCCTGTACGCCTTGCTAGACCAACGCAGCCTCCCTAACTGTAATTACACCAACAACCCTTTTGCAGTTGTCGTGCTTGGACGCCTCGCTCGCCATGCGTCCCATATTCTCAAAGTTCCAGTCAATCATCATCACCAGTGGCACCCTGTCACCCATCGAGCTGTATCCCAGGCAAGATGTCATTCCTGTTGTGTGGCTATGCTTTGTGGTGTGTACGTGCACGTGTGTGTCACCCATCGAGCTGTATCCCAGGCAAGATGTCATTCCTGCTGTGTGGCTATGTTTTGTGGTGTGTACGTGCACGTGTGTGTCACCCATCGAGCTGTATCCCAGGCAAGATGTCATTCCTGCTGTGCGGCTATGTTTTGTGGTGTGTACGTGCACGTGTGTGTTACCCATCGAGCTGTATCCCAGGCAAGATGTCATTCCTGCTGTGTGGCTATGTTTTGGGGTGTGTACGTGCACGTGTGTGTTACCCATCGAGCTGTATCCCAGGCAAGATGTCATTCCTGTTGTGTGGCTATGCTTTGTGGTGTGTACGTGCACGTGTGTGTCACCCATCGAGCTGTATCCCAGGCAAGATGTCATTCCTGCTGTGTGGCTATGTTTTGTGGTGTGTACGTGCACGTGTGTGTCACCCATCGAGCTGTATCCCAGGCAAGATGTCATTCCTGCTGTGTGGCTATGTTTTGTGGTGTGTACGTGCATGTGTGTGTATGTCTGTGTGTATGTGTGTGTCAAAAGCATATTGATAACAAGTTTCAGTTGGTTACACACCGTTGGTCACCCATCAAACTAAACCTCAGAAAGTGATTCTAAAGTTGTGTTCGCTGCAGAGCTGGATTTTACCCATTGAGCATGCTCCTGTTCATATTCTGTGTTCTTGCCAAGGGCAAGTTGCCAATCGCCAGATGAAGATCATGCTGCTGCTGCTCTTCCAATTCCTCAGCTTCTCCACAGGCAGATCGTACGTCAAATCAATATCAAATCAATATCAAATCAATATCGCATCAAATCAATATCGTGCGTCAAATCAATATCATGCATCAAATCAGTATCGTGCGTCAAATCAATATCGTGCGTCAAATCAATATCGTGCATCAAATCAATATCAAATCAAAATCGTGCGTCAAATCAATATCGTGCATCAAATCAATATCGTGCGTCAAATCAATATCGTGCGTCAAATCAATATCGTGGAAGCTGTGCAGTGGAATAGATTGGTGCATGCACACAAGTAGAGCTGGCCAGAACCATATATATACGGTGTATATACGGTATTTATGGCAGGGATATCACCAAATATACGGTCATATACGGTGTATATATACGGTTCTGGCCAACCCTACACACAAGACACAAGAGATCCTGGACTCCTAGTACTTGTCCGTCCAGATACTGCTCGGCCATGATTGAAGCGCTGTTTACCGTACCTTTCCTATATCACCCCGATTATATAACTAGCTTTGCCCTTCGGAATGATGCCGGCATTGTTTATTATTTATTATACATTTATTTTGAGGCTCCAGGGTTGTCCGGGATTGCCAAAAATGAAGTTTGGCGGGTGACTGATTGGTGATGAGCGGCTCCCCGGGGCCTCCCCCTCCTCGTCAGCAGCACCTGTTGCACCCCAAGGGGTGTACCAGCGGAAAGCAAGCAGCAGCCTTAATCTGGCATCGAAAGCCGACCAAGCCATTGATGGACGATTGAGGAAAGCAAGCAGCCTCAAACCGGCAGCGAAAGCCGATCGAGCCATTGATTGACGATTGAGGTTTGGGTTGGGTGTGGAGGTTGAGGTTTGGGTTGGTGTGTGGAAGTTTAGGATGAGCAAGCTGCTGTGGTTGCACATGCAGAGAGCAACAATGCAGCTCATCAGTTGACAAATGTCCAGGTGGGCTCATACAGACAAGGTCACGCACCCAGGCCCATGCCCAAGCTGCACCAACAGCACGCGCAAGCACAAGCAAAGCACACAGCTGCAGCAGCAGCAGCTGCAGCAGCAGCAGCAGCAGTGAGGAGAGCACCACTACACATTCAAGGTGCACACGCACAAATGCGCATGTGCACGCATACGCACACGCACACACACACATACACACACACACACACGCACACACACACACACACATACACACATACACACACACGCACTGGCTAGGCTAAATGTCCACCAAGGTTGGTGCGGGAGTGCCTAAATTAATTTTTGAAAGGGTTACGCGGGTGGAAGGGGTTAATAAAGGGTTACTTAAAATATTTATGAATTTCGGGTTCCGGGGTGGAGACTGTAAGGTACTTGACAAAATTGCAAAAAGTTTGTAAACATTTGTACAATCGCAATCATTTGTAAATTTGCAAAATTGCAAAAGTTTGTAAACATTGGTAAAACTGTCCTTCGCCACTGTGGCAGGATCCTGAACTTAAAACCTTTTTGTCCGTCTAGATGCTGCACAGCCTCTGGCTTAAAGCAACGCTGTTGCCATAAACAGCCTACACTTTAAACTGCTCTGCTCCACAGGATTCCAAACTTCCGACCTGGTCTTTGTCCATTGCCCAGCCTTTTTGTGCTCATGCTGTTTCAAACCCACACTTTAAACTGCTCTGCACGACAGGATCCCAGATTTTCAACCTGGTGTTTGTCCATTGCCCAGCCTTTTTGTGCTCATGCTGTTTCTAGCATACACTTTAAACTGCTCTGCACCACAGGATCCCAAACTTCCGACCTGGTGTTTGTCCAGATGCTGCAAAGCCTCTGGCTTAAAGCAACGCTGTTGCCATAACAGCCTACACTTTAAACTGCTCTGCACCACATTATCCCAAACTTACAACCTGGTGATTGTCCATTGCTCAGCCTTATTGTGCTCATGCTGATTCTAACCTACAATTTAAACTGCTCTGCACCACAGGATCCCAAACTTCCGACCTGGTGTTTGTTCATTGCCCAGCCTTTTTGTGCTCGTGCTGTTTCTAACCTATCTTTAGATAAGGTAAGGTTACATAGGTTACATTTCTAACTTATCTTGATCACGCTCTGCACCACAGGATCCTCAACTTCAACCCGGTGTCCATTCAGTCCTTTTCAATGACCCTCCCAAGAGATTGCATCTGCCCGGTGGTGCTGACCAGAGGCTCAGATCAGGTGTGCTTGTGACTAGTTCAGGTGTGCTTGTAACTAGAGGCTCAGATCAGGTGTGCTTGTAACTAGATCAGGTGTGCTTGTAACTAGATCAGGTGTGCTTGTAATTAGATCAGGTGTGCTGTAACGAGAGGCTCAGATCAGGTGCTTGTAACTAAAGGCTCAGATCAGGTGTGCTTGCAACTTGATCTACCTCTATGAATGCTTGTACTGTTGTGCTTATTTTTTTTTGACGACCCTCCCCAAGGTACAGCATCAGCCCAGTGGTGCTAACCAAGGGCCTATTTTGGTGTGTTCTAATGTGTGCGTGTTTGTGTGTTTGCGTGTGTGTGTTTATGTGTGCGTGTGTGTTTATGTGTGCGTGTCTGTAAATGTGTGTGTGTTTGTCTGTGTGTTTGCATGTGTGTGTGTCTGTGTGTTTGCGTGTGTGTGTGTGTCTGTGTGTTTGCGTGTGTGTGTTGATGTGTGCGTGTCTGTAAATGTGTGTGTGTACGTGTGTTAGTGTGTGTGTATATGTGTGTGTACCTGTAAATGCGTGTGTGTCTGTGTGTTTGCGTGTGTGTGTTTATGTGTGCGTGTCTGTAAATGTGTGTGTATGTGTGCGTGTGCTGTTTCTAGCCAGCCCTTCCTGTATCATAACCCACAATCACGCAGGTAATTCACCCCAAAGATTACACACAGCATACTACATACCATGCATATTTCCCACCTACACCAACCTTCCTGCCCTTCATCCAGATTACCCAAAACCCTGTCCCTCAATTTAAACTCTAACTCTGATCCTAGCCAACGCTACCTTCACTTCAACCCACATGCTCCAATTAAGCCACCCACTCAACATTCACCCAACCCATTCACTCCATTTTGTATCCCCAGATGCCCATGAGCACCAAATTTGAGATGAGAGGCGACCCCGGGGTTGTGCGCAACTACGGCCGTACTCTTGTAGAGCTGGCAGCTGTGGTGCCAGATGGGTTGGTGAGTTTGATTATTTGTGTGTGTGTGTGTGTGTGTGTGTGTGTGCGTGTGTGTGTGTGTGTGCGTATGTGTGTCTATGCATTTGCACGCAAGTATGGCCGTACTCTTGTGGAGCTGGCGGCTGTGGTGCCAGATGGGTTGGTGAGTTTGATTGTTTGTGTGTGTGTGTGTGTCTGTGCATTTGCACGCAAGTATGGCCGTACTCTTGTGGAGCTGGCGGCTGTGGTGCCAGATGGGTTGGTGAGTTTGATTATGTGTGTGTGTGTATGTGCGTTTGTGTGTCTATGCATTTGCACGCAAGTATGGCCGTACTCTTGTGGAGCTGGCGGCTGTGGTACCAAAAGGGTTGGTGAGTAAAAACTCTTGTGTGTGTGCTTATGTGTGTCTGCCACTATGACAGAGCTGTCAAGGGAGTTGGTGGCTGTGTTGCTGGATGGGTTTGTTTGTGTGTGTGTGTGTCTGTGTGTGTGTGTGGTGGTGTGGAGGGCCAGGGTTAAATGTGGGTGTCTTTTTGCATACCTATGCTTGCATGCTGGTATGCCCAAATGTGTGTATGTTTACGTGCACTGGTGCGTAGATGTGTGCGTATGTGTAGATGTGTGTATATGTGCACTGGTGCGTAGATGTGTGTGTACGTGTACGTGCACTGGTGCGTAGATGTGTGTGTATGTGTAGATGTGTGTATATGTGCACTGGTGCGTAGATGTGTGTGTATGTGTACGTGCACTGGTGCGTAGATGTGTGTGTATGTGTAGATGTGTGCATATGTGCACTGGTGCGTAGATGTGTGTGTATGTGTACGTGCACTGGTGCGTAGATGCTTACGGACGGAGGTACTGCGTTGTGTCAAGCTACCTGAGTAGCTTTGGTCCCTCACCACTTATCTTTTGTCCCCTCACCACTTATATATTGGCCCCACACCACTTATCTATTGGCCCCACACTGTTTATCTATGCTCAACTTGTTTTCTTCTAGTCCTGCTGTTTCAATTTACCTGTGTCGTGCAGGCCCATGCCCCTTCACGTATCTCACCTTTGCTATCGATTAATCCCTCGCATCTTTGCTATTCTCGCCTCCCCCACCACATGTGCTTGTGACCTCAATTGCACTTTTGGTATGCTTGTATCCCAGCCTACTAGTGCCGCTATCGTGGCATCTTGCTACTTTCACTTCTCGCCAAATATCTTGACACTTTTGAGTCACCAAATGTGCTTGTGACCTCAAATGCACTTTTGGTATGCTTGTTTCGCAGCCCACTTGTGCCGCTATCATGGCACCTTGCTACTTTCACTTCTCACCAAATATATTGGCACTTTTGAGTCACCACATGTCCTTGTGACCTCAATTGCACTTTTGGTATGCTTGTTTCGCAGCCCACTTGTGCCGCTATCATGGCACCTTGCTACTTTCACTTCTCACCAAATATATTGACACTTTTGAGTCACCACATGTGCTTGTGACCTCAATTGCACTTCCGGTATGCTTGTTTCGCAGCCTACTTGTGCCGCTATCGTGGCACCTTGCTACTTTCACTTCTCACCAAATATCTTGACACTTTTGAGTCACCACATGTGCTTGTAACCTCAATTGCACTTTTGGTATGCTTGTTTCGCAGCCCACTTGTGCCGCTATCATGGCACCTTGCTACTTTCACTTCTCACCGAATATATTGACACTTTTGAGTCACCACATGTGCTTGTGACCTCAATTGCACTTTTGGTATGCTTGTTTCGCAGCCCACTTGTGCCGCTATCATGGCACCTTGCTACTTTCACTTCTCACCAAATATATTGACACTTTTGAGTCACCAAATGTGCTTGTGACCTCAATTGCACTTTTGGTATGCTTGTTTCGCAGCCTACGAGTGCCACTATCGTGGCACCTTTGTACTTTCACTTCTCACCAAATATCTTGACACTTTTGAGTCACTCAGTGGGTGTGGGATATCTGCTTGCTGCCAAACCTGAATAATGTACAGACCTACCATCGGCTACTTTCAGCATTTTGGCACTTCTATAACCAATGCTTATTCAACTCATTTCGTGAAGTCATCTGGCTTGAATGCGAAAGCAAAGTTTCATTGATTAATGTCACTACCCCTGTACCATGCTGCTTCTTACACTCCTGTATTTGCGCAGGTGTGCTTTTTTGTGTCGTACCTGAACACTTGTGTATTTGCGCAGGTGTGCTTTTTTGTGTCGTACCTGTACCCTTCTGTATTTGCGCAGGTGTGCTTTTTTGTGTCGTACCTGTACACGTCTGTATTTGCGCAGGTGTGCTTTTGTGTGTCGTACCTCTGTACACTTCTGTATTAGCGCAGGTGTGCTTTTTTATGTCGTACCTGTACACTTGTGTATTTGCGCAGGTGTGCTTTTTTGTGTTCTACCTGTACCCTTCTGTATTTGCGCAGGTGTGCTTTTTTGTGTCGTACCTGTACACTTCTGTATTTGCACAGGTGTGCTGTTTTGTGTTCTACCTGTACCCTTCTGTATTTGCGCAGGTGTGCTTTTTTGTGTCCTACCTGTACATGGACGCCATCATCTCCAAGTGGCATGACATGGGCGTGCTCCAAGAAATAATGAACCACAAGCTGGTTTTTATCGAGACCCAGGTGCGTGAGTGATCGTAAATTGCATCGTGACCAAGATTTTGTGTGTTGTGTGTGTTGTGTGTGACCAAGAATCAAACCACACGCCGGTAGTTTAAAAAACCATCATCTCCAAGTGGCTTGGCATAACACACACAAGACATGAACCACAATTAGGTTTTCATGGAGACCCAGAAACTCCATAATGTGTAAGACCTTCAAACAATAGGCCACTGGCTATTCTTTAGCACCCAAGGTACCAGAGGGGTGGACTGAGCAAGTGCACAAATGTGCTCTTTGTTGGCATCTACAAGGCAGCTACTCACACACGACTTGGTCAAATTGGACTCGTTCTAGCTTTAGTTGTTAAACTTACATTATAAGCTTCCAGAGCATGTCCTCGTATCTGCGTAATTTGCTCTGTGTACAGGTTGACAGGATAAATCAAAGTAGTAGGGGTCCACGCCGTGTCTTATCAGGCATTTTCTGGTAAACATATGCATGTTCTGGTAAGCATATACATGTTAACGGCATCAAATTTCCGGGCTGCAACTCCCCCCTGAAAGGTACAAGCCACATGCAAATGAATTTGGGCAGACTTGTGTGACTTCATTAAATGAACGCTTATTAAGAAGCACTTGTGCAACTTAGTCTCAAATTCAGTAAGCTGCACCAAATGGCTGTCCGCATGTGTGCATGCATGCTGACTCTGCTGATGTGTATGGTTTGGTGAGGCTGCATCAAATGGCTGTCCGCATGTGTGCATGCATGCTGACTCTGCCGATGTGTACGGGGTTTGGTGAGCAGGAAGTAGTTGTGTGCATGCATACTGACTCTGCTGATGTTTACAAGGTTTCGTGAGCAGGACGTGGTTGAGACGACCTTGGCAGTCTGCATGTGTGCATGCATGCTGACTCTGCCGATGTGTACGGTTTTGTGAGCAGGATGTAGCGAAGACGACCTTGGCAGTCTGCATGTGTGCATGCATGCTGACTCTGCCGATGTGTACGGTTTGGTGTGCAGGATGTAGCGGAGACGACCTTGGCAGTCTGCATGTGTGCATGCATACTGACTCTGCCGATATATACGGTTTTGTGAGCAGGATGTAGCGAAGACGACCTTGGCAGTCTGCATGTGTGCATGCATGCTGACTCTGCCGATGTGTACGGTTTTGTGAGCAGGATGTAGCGGAGACGACCTTGGCAGTCTGCATGTATGCATGCATACTGACTCTGCCGATGTGTACGGTTTGGTGTGCAGGATGTAGCGGAGACGACCTTGGCAGTCTGCATGTGTGCATGCATGCTGACTCTGCCGATGTGTACGGTTTTGTGAGCAGGATGTAGCGAAGACGACCTTGGCAGTCTGCATGTGTTCATGCATACTGACTCTGCCGATGTGTACGGTTTGGTGTGCAGGACGTAGTGGAGACGACCTTGGCTTTGGACAACTACAGGCGTGCCTGCGACAGCGGGCGTGGGGCTGTATTTATGTCTGTAGCAAGAGGGAAGGTGCGTGTGCTTGTGGGTGTGGGTGTGCATTTGTGTATGTGGGTGTGGATGTGAGTGTGTGTGTAGTGTGGGTGTGGGTGTGAGTGTGAGTGTGAGTGTGGGTGTGAGTGCAGTGTGGGTGTGCCTGTGGGTGGGTGTTTGTGCTAATATGTAGTGGCTGTGGGTGTGGGTGTGCTTGTGTGTCTGTGATAGTGAGCGCGGGGCTGGATCTGTGTCTGCGGCAAGAGGAAGGGTATACATGTGTGCAAGTGTGAGCTGTAATTTTGTCTCAATGTCGCACAGAAGCAGTATATCTCTGTGCGTTGGGAAACGGAAACTTCCCTGTCATTGAGAAAAATCGTTTAGCATGCAAACAGGGCACAGCTCACTTTATTTAAGGTGCAGGAACAACATGTCTATGTGCGTTTTTTTGAACAAGCTTTCTTCTGTTGGTTTCTGCTTTCTTCTCTATTGCAGTCCGCTTAGACTTTTCTGCAGACAGACGTTCCCTCTTATCTATTATAGGCGCTTCCCCTTTTGTTTAGATAGGTTTGGTTACAGGCTTTTTCCCAAGCTTCCGCTGAGATGCCCTCTGAGGCATATATAGTGATGTAACCTTAAACTTAACCTATGTGCGTTAGGGAACGGCAACTTCTCTGTCGTTGAGGAAAGTTTTCGTGCACGTGAACAGGACGCAGCGCACTTCATTCATTTTACAGGTGGCAGAGGGCATTGATTTCGACAGACACTACGGGCGCTGCGTGGTCATGTTTGGAGTGCCCTATCAATATACATTGTCGCGGGTGCTGCGGTCGCGCTTGGACTATCTCAGGGATACGTTCCACATCAAGGTGGGTGCATCGTCCTGTTTTCATTGTCGGCCTCTTTCTAGCGTGCGCTTGAGCATCATTGGCGTGCTATGTAACAAATGAAAGGGTGGAAATCGGTAGTGTCGTGGGTGCTGTGGGCGCGCTTGGACTGTTTCAGGGATACGTTCCACATCAAGGTGGGTGCATCGTCCTGCGTTCACTGCTGGCCTCTCCTACAGATAGACATGAAAGCTGTTCCTTGTAATGCCGGATTTGAGTTTTGAGGGGATGAAGTGCAGCGTGCGCTTGAGCATCGTCGACTCACTGTTAACAAACAAAGGAGTGGGAAGTGGTAGTGTTGTTGGATATGCTGTGCTCACTCTTAGACTATCTACGTTCCACGTCAGGGAAAATATGTCGTCCGAATATGTTGTCCCACATAGGGGAAATTAGTCGTCCAAACATGTTGTCCCATATCAGGGAAATATGTCGTCCAAAAATGTTATCCCACATCAGGGAAATATGTTGTCCAAGTACCTTTGTTTATTGCTGGTCTCTTATCTTTCTTAGTGAGCAATTGAACTCGTACAATGCGAGTAACACCCAACGTGAGGAACTACACTTAATGCAAAAAAGGATGCACGATTTTTCAAACTGCACTCAATGTAAGTCCTTGTGCAAATGAACGGATGGCGCTTTAAACAAACCATGTGTGTGATTCCATGAAGAAAAGGCAGAAGGCGCTGCTTGCTTGAGCCATGAGCCCACGCCCTCCGAAATAGCCTGCAAAAAACGCGACGGCGCTGATTGCTTGTGCCATGATTCCACGCCCACCGAAATAGCCTGCACGAAATGCAAAGGCATTGCTTGCTTGTGCCATGAGTGCACGCCCACCAAAATAGCCTGCACGAAATGCAAAGGCACTGCTTGCTTGAGCCATGAGTCCATGCCCACCGAAATAGCCTGCACGAAATGCAAAGGCACTGCTTGCTTTAGTCGTGAGCCTACACCCACTGAAAAAAACTGCACAAAATGCAAAGGCGCTGCTTGCTTGTGCCATGAGTGCACGCCCACTGAAATAGCCTGCACGAAATGCAAAGGCGCTGCTTGCTTGAGTCGTGAGTCCACACCCACTGAAATAGCCTATGTAACACTGCACAAAATGCCACTGCACAAAATGCACAAAATGCCAAACAAAATGCACTGCATCTCTCACTGGGGTTGGCCAAAACCATATATATATATACCGTATTATACACTTTCCTCTGCTTCCCTGCTATAATAACCGTACATATAACGTGAATATTTTGTATGTATGTGTGGTTCTAGCCAACTGTAACTCTCACCTGTCCTTACCACATCCATGATTCCACCTCCTCACACAAGCCTGTGCAAAAAATACGCTGCGTTTCTCTCCTTGCCACATCCACGAGTCCACGTTCTCACGCAAGCCTGTGCAAACCACGCTGCGTTTCTCTCCTTACCACAGCCATGAGTCCACGTTCTCACGCAAGCCTGTGCAAACCACGCTGCGTTTCTCTCCTTACCACAGCCATGAGTCCACGTTCTCACGCAAGCCTGTGCAAACCACGCTGCGTTTCTCTCCTTACCACAGCCATGAGTCCACGTTCTCACACAAGCCTATGCAAACCACGCTGCGTTTCTCTCCTTGACACACCATGATTCCACATTCTCACACAAGCCTGTGCAAAAAAATACGCTGTGTTACTCTCCTTACCACAGCCATGAGTCCACGTTCTCACACAAGCCTATGCAAATCACACTGTGCTCATCAAGACACACTGCGTCGTTAACCTGTCCTTACCAACAGCCACAAGCCCACGCCCAATTCAAAAAACTAAACAAAACACACAGCGTCTTCCACCTATTTTCGTCACACATTTTCGCCACACATTCGCGTGCTAAGATAGTGAGTTAGATGTGTGGTGCGTACACAATTAGTGATCACGAACGCACCACACATCAGAGTAACGTATACAAAAAAGCGTCGGTGTGCCATTGAATGTGACTAATAACATAATATATTATAGTGGATGTATCCATGCTTATGATCTTTGTGGTTCAAGGTTTCCACAATGTCTTCAATGATATATTAGCAATTGATTTCTGCAATGTCTTACATTATTAGCAGATGATGTCGTTAAAGATATCTTAAATAATTCATACAATGTCCTCAATGACTAGCACAATGATGATTGACCCTTCCCAGAGTTGTGTGTGTGTGGTCCTCCTCCAATTACACGTGCACACACACACACACACACACACACACACACACACACACACACACACACACGAGCACACACAGGAAGATGACTACCTCGCCTTTGACGCCGTTCGGCAAGCTGCCCAATGTGTGGGGCGAGTCATCCGCTCCAAATCAGACTATGGTGAGCACAGGCTGGGGTGTGTCCGCTCCAAACCAGACTATGGGTGTGTCCAAAAACACTATGGGATAGTGTGTGTGTGTGCTTAAGATGGGGGGGGGAGTCATCCGCTCCAAATCAGACTACGGTGCGCACAGGCTGGGGTGTATCCGCTCCAAATCAGACTGGGTGTGTCTACAAACACTATGGGGGGTGTGCACAAACATTATGGGGCGTGTCCGCTCCAAATCTGACTATGGGGTGTGTCCGCTCCAAATCAGACTATACGGTGAGCAGAGGCTGAGGTGTGTCGTCATGGAAAGTGTGTGTGTACCTGTGAACGTGTTGGTGTAAAGTAGGGGTTTGTGTGCTTAAGATGGGGGGGACGTGGTATTCGCTCCAAATCAAACTACAAGGTGAGCAGAGGCTGGGGTGTGTAATTTGGGAAAGTGTGTGTGTGTGAACGTGTGAACGTGTGAACGTGTGAATGTGTGAACGTGTAAATTATTGGTGTAAAGTAGGTGTGTGTGTGCTTAAGATGGGGGGGCGTGATATCTGCTCCAAATCAGACTATACGGTGAGCAGATGCTGTGGGGTGTGTAATGGAAAATGTACAGTGAACGTGATGGTGTAAAGGGTTGTGTGCTTAGGAGGGGAACATGTCATCCAATGCAAACTAGGCCGTGGTGAGCACGCTAGGGTGTGTTGTGTTTTCCTGCTCACGTGCTTTTTTTACTGTCCAACGTGCATTTTTGACTTACTGTCAAAACACTGTGCCTGTGCTGCGCAGGCATGATGGTGTTTGCTGTCACTGCTCACATGCATTTTTTACTGTCCAGCATGCATTTTTGACGTACTGTCTAAAAACTGTGCCTGTGCTGCGCAGGCATGATGGTGTTTGCTGACAAGCGGTACCAAAGGGCTGACAAACGAGACAAGCTGCCAAACTGGATCACACGCCATTTGCGAGACGCCCATTTGAACCTCTCCTCTGGTAATGGCCTTCAAAAAGCGATCGGTTGAGAGTGTGCGATCGGTTGAGAGTGTAAGAAAGATAGCGTGCAAGTGGCGATAGCATTAGCACTGTTTAAAGGAAACAATGACTGGGTGTAAGAAAGATAACGTGCGAATAATGATAGCGCCAGCACTGTTTAAAGGAAACAGAGACCCATTGTACACGGCAGCTCAGTGCCCATGTCACCAGGTGGATATACATACACTGTTGAGGTTATATATTGGAGGTCTTACACCCTATTGGCAAGCAAACGTGTTGGCTCTGTCAGCAGACCTCCGATATATAACCTCACCATACACCCACGATTTTAAATTTCTTGTAGCCCGATTCCAACCCATGTCCAAAACCCAAGCAGAAAGGACCCAGAGTCCTCCGGACTAGAGTTCCAAAAGTCTGGCCTGATTATCGCACCACAAGGCTTTCAGGGCAGCTACCCTGGGCTTGGTGTGTAATTTTTTACTACTTTAAATGAAGGGCCGCTCGTCGTAACCTGTCCAGAATGCCCACGTGGGCCTCTCCTGGTGATGCTTTCCTATTTCCTGCCTGGAATATGGAATGGGAATTTTTCATCCAAATTAATAGGGTATAATCCGATCGCGAAATGGTAGTTCTTACTGCACTGAAAAGCGCTTGGGCGTGGCTACAAGGCTTGTTGATTTTTTCAAGGCAGTGCAGACTGCTCACTCACGTCACGTGAAGGTTAAGCCGTCCTATCAGCAAGTGTACGACAAAAATCATGCCTCAGGATACTGGTAGTCGACTTCAGAGATACACCTTAAGAATACACGCACCCAAATCATATACCAAACACACACACATGCATACACATTAAAAAACGTTCTGTCACATACACACACCAGACGCTCTTTGCATACACGTGCGCATGCTTATACTTAGCAAGTGCGTGCTCTTGTGTACACGCACACGTGCACGCAAACATACACCGATGCATGCACACATGTACACACAAAAACACACACACACACGCACACACACACACATACACACAGACATGCTCCTGACTGTGGCGCGTGACTTCATGCGAAATATGGCTCAGCCGTTTGACCAGGTGGGCCTTCACATCCATGTTGTACATCTCCACACAACACATAGGAATGCAGGCGTGCGGATGCAGAGCACAGAGATGTACTATAAGTGCCAAACAGAAATGTGCTAGGTAGCAGTAACAGTAAAGCACCAAGTGCCAAACAGAAATGTGCTAGGTAGCAGGATTAGTAAAGCACCAAATACTTTGAAACAGTGATTTGCCGGGTAATTTATAACAAGTGATTGCCCGCTGCTCGAGCACAAAGGTGGGTAAGGGGAAATTTTCAGCTGTGTATGATCTGTGGTCGGTAGGTGTGACAAAAGCAGGTGCTACTATTAGCGTAGGGTTGGCCAGAAACGATTAAATACACCGTATACGACTGAATATGTGGTTATTTCCCTGCCAAAATACCGTATATACCCCGTATATGTAAGGTCCTGGCCAACCCTACTAGTGTGTCTGCTCATGGTCCACCTTACCAGAAGGCAATATTTTATATGCGGCAGTTTATCCTAGATCATATGCGGCAGGTTGTCCTATAAAAACCCAACCCTACGCCCTAAAAGAAGTAGGAAGGGTGTCATAATCTTAATCAGTAAAACCGAGGAGACCTAAAAGACGCTCCAATTTTGAATCATCTTCTCACGGAGAATGAGTCACCAGATAAATATCCATCTCAAGTCTGAATGTGCAAAGCTGGATGAAGAAAGAGAAGAAAGAGTAAGAAGAGAACCTTTTGCGTTCAGTGGAAACCAGTTCCCGTATTGATGAAGGAAAGGAACCGTTTTGGCACCAACCAGAGAGTGTAAAAAAGACGTTAAAAGTGTCACAAAATTTAATCAACACTCAAAAGATCCACAAACAAGAACATTAATGATCATATTAACCGTGCCCTCGGCCCGTTATTTTTACTCCTTTTAGCCCTGTCTTCCTAGGCAGGCTTTTTTACAGGTTTCCCTTTTTCTCTCTTTCCCTTGCTCGTCCTTTGTGTATTCGCTTTGCCCTTCTAGTCATTAACCTGGTTGCCCCCCTTACTGTCCTTTACGCTTCCAGCCTACCTCTCTTGCTCCCTTTCTTTTGTTTTGTAATTTTTGACTTGCCATTAATCGTTGCTGCTCCTGAGCAGGCATGCACTTATGTTAACATCGCCGTGACATGTGCACCGCAGTGGCCAATACTTTGACTTGCGTAATTTCATGATGCATCAACTGTTCCTTGGTGTTTGTGCTTATCTTGATGCATCAACTGTTGACGGTTCTTGACGTGTCTCCAATTATTGCTGCCCCTAAACATGCATGCTTTTATGATGTTCACCCCTCTGTGACGTGTGTGATGTCCACCCCTCTGTGATGATGTTCACCCCTCTGTGATGATGTTGACCCCTCTGTGATGATGTTGACCCCTTTGTGATGATGTTCACCCCTCTGTGATGATGTTGACCCCTCTGTGATGATGTTGACCCCTCTGTGATGATGTTCACCCCTCTATGATGATGTTTTTTTTGTTTTCCCCTCTGTGACGTGTGTGTGTAGGAGGCAGTGGGTCGCTCCTTGCTAAGCGAGGCCCATTGTTGCTGTCTCTAAACGTGCATGCTTTTTGAAACTTACACTGTGACGTGCGTGCGTAAGAGACAGTGGGTCGTTCCCTGCTGAGTGAGGCCCATAGTTGCTGTTCCTAAACATGCATACCATCATGACGTTTTCACTTTTATGACGTGTGTGCGTAGGAGGCGGTGGGCCGTTCCCTGCTGAGTGAGGCCCAGCTCAACGCTCTGCACCAAGCCTCTCTAGCTCAACCAGCAGCGTGGGGCACATTACAGTAATAGGGGTGCCTGGTTCTTCAACATTCATGCAGTTCAGCTCAACGCTTTGCATTGAGTGCTGGGCAGGGGTGCCGTGCTCATTGAGATTGTGCAGTTTGTGTACAGTGATGTTTAGCTCAGTGAGCTGCTGGAAGGGCTTCTGCCTTGCACCCAGCCTGCGCTGCGCAGCCAGCCGCGTAGAGGGTCTGTCATTTGAATGAGGAACTCAATTGTGTAGCTGTAGACGTAGATCAAAGTAGTGCTTGGGTTGGGTATGACAAAAAGTTTGGGTGCGGCAGGGGATGTGGATTAGTGACAGGGAGTTGCTCGGGTTGGGTGAGACAGGAAGAAAACTATAGGATGCCTATTAGTATCATGCACTAAAGTAGCAGCCTTGTGGTCAGTTGTCAGGCCAGGCTTTGCAATTTATATATGGAGGTTTACAGAGTAAGCCATTAATCCATCAGTCAAAACGTTTGACTGCTAGGACAGGCTTTGGGGGTTGCTGTCACGGCGAATCAGGGTACCAGCGTCGTCCTTGTCTGACATTGACTTCGCATGACAGTGCATGTTTGGGAACTCCTTCGAGGTCTACACACTGCATCAAGTGCAGAGCTAAGTTCTCAGCACACCCAACAGGGTTGAGTGAGTGAGCACAGTGGCTTGCTGCGTGTTTTGTGTCCTTGTGGAAATATATAAGGTTAGTAGGAGGTTTTGCTGTTAAAACAAGGTATGCAGGTTGTAGGGCCAAGTTTATTTGTTTTCAGAAGCACAGTTTGTGATAATTGACGACTGTGTCGTTTATATCTACGCCCCCAGGTCTTGAGGCTTTTTTGTACACCATAAGCTGAACACACTGCTATGGCACAAGCAGTACAAGTTCAGCTGAATCTTGAGTGTCTTCTGCCTGCGGTTTACCTACCGTACATTTTTTTGTGCTCCTTCGAAAAGCATTGTCTTTTTTCTTCCCCATTAAGAACTTTGCCAACACGTTTCGTTTTATCACTGACACATTGCGGCACCTCATTTATTACCTTGGCCTTTATAAGTAGAGTAGGCCCGAGAGTCATGAGGTCTGGCCTTTACGCTGCTCTATTTTTATGAGCAGGCTAGCAGCCGCGCTCTTTCTGAAAGCCTTTTTTGGTAGCGGCAGGGTGGCTTCGACTTTGCAACAACCATCAAATTGGATACATAAACCATCTTCAAAAATATACCAGCTGTTCTTCCCACAAATGATGCTCCCAACGACACGCCCAAGCAAGATGCTGGAAGTAGGGGGCTCAGCCTTAATGATACTTCTGGCATGAGAGGAATTAACACAGGCGTGATGGGTCCCCCTGCAATACCAACAACACTGCTTGAGTCCTTGGCCTTCAGTCAGAGTGCAATCTCATTTCTATATACTGCAATGGCTTGTCCGGACCACTCATCACAATCTGAAAAGATTCAAGAAATAGTAAAACACCTTTCCCCTTCCTGTGATTTGTGTAAGGCTGATGATGATGTCCAGGATGAACAGCATGCTGTTTTCCATTGCACACATCCCCATACAGTGTCTCTTCGGAGGAGATACGAGCCCTTATTTTCAAAGGCAAGAGCATAGGATGTTTCAACTTTTTTGCACCAAAACAACAACAAATACATTTTTTGTGCTGGTTGTGTCTTAGCCCCTTGTAACCCCTTGTTGTGTCTTATAAGCAGGCTAGCAGTCGCACGCTTTGACTGAAGGCCCTCCTAGCTCCTAGTAAACCTTAAGCTGCTCTAGTTGTCTGCCTCACTTCATACTAGTATTTGATTTCAGAACTTCTGTCCGCAATGCCTGCGCACTACCAAGCAGGTGTCTTTATTGCACATCATCAGGAGGGATGTAAACAGTAAAAGGGTATCATTAAGAATAGTAAGGAGCGCTATTTTGTCATGTCCAAGAACACCCTACACATGAAAAAAACTAAAAAAGGAAGACGCTAAACTACTTCTTGCCAGCCCCTCCGATGAAGCCCGCTTTTCTGCCTTCAAAGCCCGCGCGCAGAACCTTCTTGTCACCCTTGGCCTTCTTCTTGTCGACTTTGGCTTTAGAACGAGCCTGCAGGTTGGCCTTGCGCCTGGGAGAAGAGATGAAGGGTAAAGACTTCGTCTTAAAAAAGCTTCCACAAAGCACGCAAGTGTGATAATGTGTGGCTCTGCATCCATTGGATGGTGCAGGACACAAAACAACATTCTTTCCTGATCCATGTCGGTGGAGCTTCAGCTACCTGCTTTCATTTCATTTCCTTTGGCATCTAGCACGACACTCTTGTGTCCCTTCCCACCCAGGAGATCTTTCAGGCAGTGATATATGCATAAACACAAAGTTCTGGGCTTCAGCCACACCTAGGAGATATCCAACACAGCGTTATGGACATAACACACGAAACGTCAGGCCCAGGCCAGCAAAGACGCCCTGAACTCAACTATTTAAACACTACTCCTCAATGTTCTTGTGCTCCTAGTCCTGCACAACTTCCTTGGTCGACGCACTCTTTTGCACACCGAACCCCTCCTGCCACGAATTCTTGATCTTTGCTTCCTCCTACTACTCACCTACATCTCGTAATGCAACAATAGACCTTTGACCCAAAACCTCCCACTCAAGCATCCTGGATCTTCCTTCTTCAGATGCACCCTCCCACACTCACTTATTCTGGATCTTCTCCTGGTGCTCCTCCTGAGACGCCTTGCGGTCTTGCCAGGCCTTTGTATGTTTGTCCTTGCGCTTGGCCTGCAGGTCGTGTGTTGTTAACATACGTGTGTGTGCGTGTTTGAGTATGTGTATGTGTGTGTGCGTGTGCATACATGTGTTGCCAGGCCTTTGTATGTTTGTCCTTGCGCTTGGCCTGCAGGTCGTGTGTTGTTAACGTATGTGTGTGTGTGTGCGTGTTTGAGTATGTGTATGTGTGTGTGTGCGTGTGCATACATGTGTTGCCAGGCTTTTGTATGTTTGTCCTTGCGCTTGGCCTGCAGGTCGTATGTTGTTAACGTATGTGTGTGTGTGTGCGTTTTTTGAGTGCATGTGTATGTGTATGTGCAAGTGTGTATGTGTGTGTGCGTGTGTGTATGTGGGTGTTTGAGCATGTGTATGCGCATGTACAGGTTTATACAGGGGTGTGTGTGTGCGTGTCCTTGTATATCCTGTGTTTTACCGACATAAGCCTGTACATGAGTTTAAACATGTTCTTGGCCTGTGCCTGTGGGCCTCTGTCCATTTGGCTTCAAGTGCATGCATGTGTGTGAAAAGGAAAAGAATAATTTACGCAGGAAGTGAAGACCACTGCCCACATTTATAAAGGAAAAGGAGCCACTTTGGTACCGGGTACCGTGAAACCCCTCCACCAAACAGGAAGCGCCGGTTCCTGATGATCGATGGGGATCAGGATGGTTGCAGGCTTGACCTGAAACCGGCTCCTGATGAGAGAGTTGATAATGGTACTGGGTACCGTGAAACTCCTCCACCACACAAGGTGTGTTTGTAGCTATGTGTGAGCGATGCTTCTGGCACTTCACACATGGCTAGCCATATAACTAGGGTTGGCCAGAACCATATATATACACCGTACATGACCGTCACACACACGACCGTCACACACACGACCTCACACGCGCACACACACACACAACACTCATACGCACCTCCTTCTTCAAGCTGCGTCGGAGCAATTTAGGGTCGTCCAGCACTTTGTCTCCCCCAGCACGCGCCACTGCACTGCGCCAGGCATCTGCTGACTGCTTAGCCTGCACACATAAAGACAAGGTGCGTGCGTGAATTTGTGCGTTCATCCAATACGGTAAGGCGAGTGGTTTCCTCCCCCAGCGCGCGCTACTGCACTGCGCCAGGCATCTGCTGACTGCTTAGCCTGCACACATAAGGACAAGGTGCGTGTGAATTTGTGCGTTCATCTAATACAGTAAGGCGAGTGGTTTCCTCCCCCAGCACGCGCGCCACTGCACTGCGCCAGGCATCTGCTGACTGCTTAGCCTGCACACATAAGGACAAGGTGCGTGTGAATTTGTGCGTTCATCCAATACAGTAAGACGAGTGGTTTCCTCCCCCAGCACGCGCGCCACTGCACTGCGCCAGGCATCTGCTGACTGCTTAGCCTGCACACATAAGGACAAGGTGCGTGTGAATTTGTGCATTCATCCAACACGGTAAGGCGAGTGGTTTCCTCCCCCAGCACGCGCGCCACTGCACTGCGCCAGCAAGCACCTGCTAACTAAATCACCGGCACAAATGGGAACATGTTAAAGTGCATGTGTGTGTGTGTGTGTGTGTGTGTGTGTGTGTGTGTGTGTGTGCGCACAAATTCTTCCTCCCCCAGCACGTGCGCCACTGCACTGCGCCAGCAAGCACCTGCTGACTAATTCACCGGCACAAATGGGGACATGTTAAAGTGCATGTGTGTTTGTGTGTGTGTGTGCGCACAGGTTCT
>Ga0307942_1000595_pt1 | contig 25814 bp, 32 predicted proteins | sample OrgLakmetagen175_FD_201846 | JGI IMG/M metagenome (GOLD analysis project Ga0307942, IMG submission 201846) | Saline water microbial communities from Organic Lake, Antarctica - #175 | ecosystem: Environmental > Aquatic > Non-marine Saline and Alkaline > Saline | place: Antarctica: Organic Lake... | reverse complement strand
GGTGCGTTGAGCTGGGTGGGGGGAGGAGAGGGAGACTGGGGTTGCAGACGGGGGGGCAGTTGTAGATTTAGGCTTAGGCCATTCAGCTGAGCGGGCGATGCCCAGCTCCGCCCCACTTCTGATGAACCACTGCTGTTGCTGCTGAGCTCACTGTTTACGCTGCCGTCGCTGCTGAGGCGGTTGTCACTGGAAGAAGCCAAGCTGTTGCTGCTGAGCGACCTGTCCAAGCTGTCGAGGCTTGACCGGCGTGTGTCCAAGTCAGAAGGGCCTGCACCTATCAAGGTTGGGGGGAGGCAGCATCTGATTGTCAGAGGAATCTGTGTTTGCGTTTATGTGGATGTGTGCATGTAGGGGTGTGTGTGTGTGAGCGAGTGTGTATCTGTGCGCGTGTCTGTGGATGTGTATGTGTGTCAGTGCATGCACGCAGCAAAATGAGCTTCATTCAAACGTTTTAAAACATGCAAGCTTAGATGCTAATGAGAGCATCCCGCACCTGCAGCTGGGGATGGGCTGCTGTTGGCAGAAACGGTTGAGGCAGTTGAACTTGAGTCCGCAAGCCCGCTCAGCGCCTGCAGGTCTGCAAGCTGAGCTGCACTACTCGCTTGGAGCTGCTGCAGCTGCAGCGCACGAGCACCTTGCTGCTGTCGCTGCAAGCCCTCTGCACGCGCGGCCAAGCCAGCGAGGCGCGTGCGGGCAGCCTGTAGTTGCACCTGGACGTTTGCCCTGGCTGCTGCACTGCTGCTGCTGCTAGATGGGTTAGGGGAGTAAACGCCAGGGAAAGGGAATGGGTTGTAGATGAACTCGCCTGACCCACTGCTGCTGCCGCTGACCACCTGCGTAAGTGTGTGCACGTGTGTGTGTGTCTGCGCGTCAACACATGCTTCCTTACGATGATCTATTACAGCCACAGTCAGGCAAATGGAAGCAAGGTATAAACGTGTACGCGAGTGTTTATGCAGCAATTGCTAGTCTGCGCCTACAGCTACTCAAGTCACCTGCGTCTCCAGGTGGTCGAACAGGGCCTCTGCCAGTTGCCACTGCCCGTGCTCTCCCAGCGCTTTAAGTAGCGCGGAATAGGTGTATGCGTTGGGGGCAACGCCACCTGCCTCTGGGCTCTGTAGATCGGGTGGGCATGTGTGTGTGTGTGCGCATATGCGTGTGAATGTCTGGTTATATATGATATTAAAAGATTTTATTCCATTACGTGTGCTTATGCGAGAGGAAGAAAGTTCTGTGTGGGGCACACGACCCTTCAAGAGCTGCATAATCACAGGATGAAGCTACTAGGTATGTAATGAGGTTTTTAAGGCACCTAAGACAATAGGCAAGCGAGCGCAACACGCACACTTTCTGGTAGGCTAGGTCCAGCACAGTTAGGTACCTGCATGGTGAACAGCATGTCCACTGCACGAGCCCACTGCTGCGCGTTGCCCATCGCAGTCAGCAGCGCCGTGTAGGTGCGCACCTGAATACAGACACATTGAGTACATAGAAGAGTGCACCGTCAAATACCGTCACATTCACAGGAGAGCGAGGGCAGCCTACATTGTGCTCAGAAATGAGTAGGCAAGGCTGGCACCTATTGAAATTACCAAGTGGGCAAGGGAAAGAATGGCAGGAGCAGCAAGCTTGCAGGGTTCGTTCTGATCTCAAGGTGAGACAGGTAAGTGCGAAGTCACTCTTATGCATTCAGCCTGACACTTACATTGGGCTTGAGTCCGATGCCCAGCATCCATTGCACCACCGCCTCTGCCTTGTCAGCCTCCCCTGCAGAGGCCAGCGCTGTTACCTGTGTGTGTATGTGTGTGTGTGAGAGTGCTTTTAGAACTGTGCACACAAATTTGGAGGTCCTAAGAAGGACAGAAGGAGCTTAATCTCGGCCGTTTACAAAGCTGGAATGTGTGCGACGTACACGTGCACACATTGTAGCAAAGACATGGACAAGACTCTTGACTCAAGGATGTGCTCGATGAGACAATGCAAGACACATGTTTGTACAACAAACATAGCGTCAATTTTGCACACAGTCAGGATAACACACATATTACACAGCATCCATCCCGCACCAATGCTGTGCAGGACACCACGTCTGGTCTGATGCCAGCACCCCCTGCCATGTCGTCAAACAGCGCCACTGCACGCTGCCACTGCTGCCCTGCTGCACATGCGCTGATGGCTGCAGCGTAGGCATGGCCTGCGGTGTACATAGGCACACACATTAAAAAATCAAGAGATGCAGCCAAGTTGAATGGGTCCCCCATTGCGGCAAAAAGAAGCAGAAGGGAAAGAGGGAAGAGGGGTACTAAGGTCAAGAAGGATGCAAAGCACACACGCACCAATTTAATTGGATGGCTGTTCATGGCACACAGGCACACGCACACACCTGTGGTTTGACATCCACTCGCCCTCAGGTCTGCCCAAATGTCCAGTGCCCGAGCCCATCGTCCCCCCTCTGTGGCCGCACGCATGGCAGCAGTGTAGGCATGGACGGTGGGAGCCATGGAGGAGCTAGGGGAGGCGCTTCGCATCTGCATTTGTGTGCGTGCGTGCACGTGCGCTCATGTCATTGGCCCCAGATTTGCATGCAGTGCAGTAGTGCAGCAAAAGCAGCTTGTGGCGACGCACACGTCATCATGCCCTCTCGTACCTGAGCGTACATTTGTAAAGCACGATCTGTTTGCCCCAGCCGTGTGCAGACCTCAACATACGTAATGCACAGGCGGCAGTCAGGGGGCACACCCGCGGATTGGCAGTCTCCCCACACCTGTGTTCGGGAGGAGGAATAAAAAGGAGTTTGTGTCAGGAAAAAGGTGGAGGATGTGCAGGTAACCGGTGCTTTGAATTGGCAGCATGGCGTAGTACGTGATGCGTGGGTGTATACCCATGCGACACACCTGCAACGCTCGGTCGTAAAGGTTGGCGCCCAAGGCTGCCCTCATAGCTGCCGTGTACGTGTAGGTGGTGGGCCTCAAGGCAGCACCTCCAGCATTACGCGGGGCACGCATCCATTCGTACACAGACAATGCGCTGACAGCATCAGAGTGGTCCGCACAGACTCGGATGAGCTGCAGTGTGTGTGTGTGTGTGTGTGTGTGTGTGAGAGCGTAATGCTGTTTTTTAAATACTGATTCTTGCTTTACTCACTGTTGTGCACAATCTGTCATCCAAAAGGAGGTTGTTGCTCGCCTTGAGCCACTCATACAGCAACAAGGACCGGCGCCATGTGCTGCGGCTCCTGCTCAATGACGAAGTAATGACATTAGGAAATGTTTGTTGAAAGGGTGAATTCAGCACAATAAAGCTGTTTTTAGACTGGCACACAGAACTTGCAGGATGAAACACACTCAAAGCACAAGCACACTCACCTTCCGAGCGTGGCCACCAGCTTGTCGAGCCTCCAGTTGTCTAATTGATCTGGGTTAATGGTCCCTGGGGGAGGGAGAGCCACGGGGGCCTGGGGGTCTGCCAAGGCACACAGCTCCACAGGTAGGCCTGAGTTGAGCAGGAAGGAGGAAATAGAGGCATATAAAAGTGTACGGAATGTGTATTCAGGTGCATTGAAGGAAGAATAATTTTTAGGTTATATATCACGTCCACAGCACAATGGTGTAACGCACGCTCTTACCTTCATCCCGGAGAGGATCCCAGTCTCTTTTCAGGTCTGTGCCTGAGGTGGAAGGGGCATCGTACAGCAGCACCTTCAGTTCTGGGGCAGGTGCACGTACCTGCGGGGTCAACAAAAAAATGAGGGTTTGGATGGTTACTCCAGGCAGAAACAATCATATTAATGATGTACAGATGAAGGAAAAATGGACCTCACTCTCACCCTTCTCTTGGTGGGAGCCTGCCTGCCCAATGCAAAGGCAGCCCCGCTCCCAAGCGCAGAGGGGTGGTGGATTTTGCTGCTGCTGGCACTGCTGTTCTGCTGCGATTGCGTTGCGTGAGACGGGAGGAGGGAGTCGCCGTGTCGGGGGGAGTGATGAGGGCCGTGGGGGGAGTGCTGTGGCAGCGAGGCCCCAACAAAGGCCACACTTGCTCCTGCTGGGGACTGTTGCGGGAGCAGCATTCTTCTGTGTTGCGTGTGTTGAAGTGCTGCCATACCCTTTTTAAATAGAGAAGTAGCGGCAGCCATCTTGGTGATATGGGGGTGCCGTGCGCTGCACACGCGCCCGTATCCACCTGAGCTCGACACACGTCTTCGAACGATTAGAGGCAGAAGCCTCACGCTCGCATCACGCAATGGCTTCTACTCAAAACCTGCTTTGTTGTTTTATTGTCTTTGAGTATGACCAAGTGCCAGGTCTGCAGGGGCAGAATACTGTACCTGAGGTTGACAGATGCAGAGGGTTCAAAATTTTGCCCTTTACATGGTCATACCTCACTTTTCCTCCGAATCTAGAGAACATTGAGCTAGCAGGCTCAAGGCAAAGGTGACGCACTGTCCACACAAGGACACGGACACAGCAGCAGGGGTGGTGGTGAGAGGAGTAGTACAGTCTGTCTGTGTGCCGTCATTCAGAGCCCTCTTCCCCTGGCTGCCTTCCTTCACAAATTATTTTTACTGTTATCCTCACTGTTCAACGGTGGAGCCCTCCTTCGTCCAACAATTTTGACCACCATGTTTGTTTTGCCCCTCGTGCAAACACGCACGTTGCCCCTCGTCGTGCAAATAACACGCACGCACTGCGCACCATCCCGTACGCTTGATCCTTTGCTAGGAGCCAAGCTGCTAAGCAGCCTTATTTGCACTGTTGTCCTTGAGGAGCTCCGCCTTCCTACTCTGAATAACAAAATTGATGAACTTGCCTTGGCGCAAGCTTGGTAATCGTTCTTGATCATGCGCACCTTGCATCACCCCCAGCAATGTGCAATATTGCTTGTAGGCGTGTGGGGGTCATGTTTCCATTGTTCATTCTGCCAAGCGAGGGCAAGACAGAGGCTTTAACGGCCTGTGAAGAGCCTAGCCTTGCCCAGAAACAAGTACATTAGAGCAACCTTCATGGTAGGAAATGCCTTGTAAATTTTAAGAAAGCAGCCATGACGAGAGCAACAGAAAAACAACACGATCATACAGAACATACAACATACTGTGCGCGCCACCATTGTCGCGACGCAGGTGACCCTGCCCAGCGTGGCCATAGCCATGCAGAGCCTTGGCACGGTGATGGAAGGGAGCTTATCCCTGAGTGCGTCGGAGCAAAGGGCAGTGCAGGTGCTGCTTGGCCTTGTACGCCCACACCTGTTTGTGGCATCCCCCCAGCAGCTGTCCCAGCTTGCGCAAGGCCTGTGCTTTATGCAAATGGTGCCTCCAGAGGGCTGGCTGGGGGAGTACAGTAAGGTGAGGCATTGCCTTGGGGGTAATGGACGCAGAGTGCACTTAGTTGGGGGGGAGTGATTGGAAGCAGAGTGTACTGTGCTATGGCCATGCTGGTCCTTCAGAGGGCTCGCTGATAGGGTTCAGGAGGCCGGTGACGCAGGGTTTGCGTTGCTCATGCTACTGATGAAGAGCACATGCTTACTGATCAAGAGCAATTTTAAGCAGCGTCTAAGGCCTGTCCAAGCGGAATTCAGGGCCTGTATACTCAAAGGAGAATGTCAGGACGGAAAGGTCTTAAAAGGAGAAGAAGTTGTGTGTACCAGCAGCTGCAAGGAAGGAATGGTGTAACCTGGGATAAGATGCCATAATTGAAGAGTATGAACAGTGAACATGTGTGCTAGAGCGTGTGTGTGCGTGTGTGTATATGTGAAAGGAACTTGTAACTTCACTCAGCTTTAGATGACAGCAGCACAGTGGAACGCAGATAGATTTGCTTAGGGCTGTTCGCCTCAAGCAGTCCTTTGCACATACCATGACCTGCACACACATACACGCGCACACATGCACACATCCCTTCACCTACCTACCTCACACACAGGTTGTGCTCAGCAAGATGATGCTGATGGACCGCATGCAGCTTGGCTTTGTGGCCCACGCCCTAGGAAGGCAGGGCTTTGCGCCTGACGAATTCTGGCTGTCCTGCTTTGCCTCGCACTCTGCTCCAAAGCTGGCATCCATGAAGCCACGGCAGCTGTCCAACACCTTGTGGGCTGTGGCGCGATGGCAAGCAGACTTAGGTGTGTGTGTCCATGTATTTGAATGTGGATGGGTATTATTGTTTATGTGTGTGTTGTATGGTTGCCTGTAATAAACTTGTGCAATTGACAAAAGCTTGGGCTCGTTGTGAAGCATAGCAAACAAAGGGAAGGACGGACCGTCCTTCCCTTTGTTGCTATTGGAGCAAATAGCTGGGGCAAGGAAACTTATTCCATCTGCTCCAGGACATTGCATGACATTACTATAAGATGTTCTGAAGGAGATCATTAGATTCTGAAGGAGGTCATTTGTCCTGGATGTGGAAAGCTGTCGCAAACTCAGCTACTCAGACTTGCGTAAGAACAGCTAATTTCTTTGGTAAGCCAGAGATTTTTTAACTATACAAATGAGCAATATAGACACAGAGCTCCTCACACGTCTTTTCCACGCGGTGACTCGTACAGATCCGGGCAGTAGATCAATTATATTTATACACAGACTCGCTGCATGAGGCTGTGTCTATGTGCTGCGCCAATTTACAGTGTGTGACCTAAGACGACAATTCTTACTTTCTGTTTGCACTTTTGGAGCTTCCATGCTCGAGTTTGTATTGCTGGGAAGTATTGAGGCATAAATTCGCTGGACCAGGACTTTGTTTCACAATATTACTGGCAGTGCAATCTTGGCTGGGCAGTAGGCTGCCACTCTTTGAAAGATGAGAACAAGAATTTAAGGTTGAATTTGTGGGCAGTGATAACCCCCTCCCTGTCTTATTGTAGGTGCTGTTGGCTGAAGACAGCTAGCTCAAGCCTATAACTTTGTCACCACCATGCCTGCTCACCTCCCCTTGCCTCCTTCCCTGGTATACCCACGGATTTCAAACTTTAGTTGCCTGTGCACTCCTCACTTTGTAAGTACCCAGGTGGATTAAGGCTGCACTCAGTGTGTAAGAACCTGTACAGCATCCCTTGCCTGATGCCTTCACTCCCTGCAGATCATTTCCCCCAACTCCTTGCAAATGCGCCGAACTGAATGTCCAGCGCCCCAACTCATTGCGAACGTACCTGTACTGAATGTCCAGGTATAGGCGTCAAGTGGCAAGAGGCTGCAAGCAGCGGGGCGCCCACCAGCCTGCACGGCCTGCCCACCCCTTGCCTGTCTTACCAACTCCCTGCTTCCTGCAAACCATAATTCCTTACTCACGCGTGATGCGCTTTTGTCTCCTCCCTCAAACAATCTGTTTGTCCATCACACTCCTTGTTACAGGTACGGAGTGGCAGGAAGCCGCATGCAGTGCGGTACTTGCCAACCTGCGCAGCCTGCCCACCTCTTGCCTGGCCTCTTCTCTGCGCTCGCTGCAAACCATAAGTCGAACTCTACCACTGGCGTGGATGGCAGCAGTGGTGGCACGGCTGGTAAAGGTTGCGCCTAGCACCACACTGAAGCAGGACTGCGAGGTATGTGGCTGTGAGGCTAATAGCAGGGATGTGGAGTCGGTGGATGGGCGGATGTGGGTGTGGGTGCATCTGCAAATGTGTATAAAGGCGCCAAATACTGTACCTAAGCTACCCCTGACGTGCCCAGGCACGTGCTTGCTCCCTTGAAGCGTGCCCAACCAAAACAGCATGGCAACCAACCTCCATGGTTTGCAAGCTTCAGCATCTCCTGTTGTGATCAACACCAATTCACGAAGAGCTGAAGCGAGCGTCCTTTTCACTCGCTCAAGAACTTGCTCGGTTTGAACCAATGAGGTTCAACCGATGTAAAAGTGTGTACGCATCCTGGCATCGCCCACTGAACCTGCTCATGGCTGTGCTCAATCAGGTGCTCGCTGCTTTTGCCTCCCTTAAGTACATGCCGGACCAGAACAGCATGGCGGCGTACGTGGGAGCCATGCAGCCCAAGTTAGCATCAGCCTCCTCATCAGAGCTCGCCATTTCCCTCAAGTCGCTCGCTCGTCTCCACTTCCTGCCCACACGAGCATGGCTGGCTGACTGGGTAGCGGCTGCACGCAGGTGCGTGAAATTGTGCAAGTGTGTGTGGGAGAGGGAGGGGGAGAGGGACTGTTCATGTGGTTGCATGTGTGTATGTGTGTGGGTGTGGGTATGGTTGTGGGTGTAAGTGTATGTGCAGGTGCGGGTGTGGATGAATGAGGATGGGCAGGTGGGGATACACGAGTGGGCAAGCGAAACAACATACGGGCTGGAATGACCCATGCTTGCATCCACACCAGGCACGTGTTTTAACTGGACTCACACATTCTCGCACGTACATATACATGCATACAACATGCAGGCAGGTGCGTGGTTTCCAGGCTGAAGAGACGGCCAACACCTTTGCATGCTTTGCCACATGGAGGATTAAGCCTCCGCGCGACCTTACGCAGGTGTGTGTTTGTGTGTTTATATGTGTGTTTGTGTGTGAAGGGTGTTTGTGTGTCTTTGAAAGCTGTGTGTGTACGTGTTTGTGTGAAGGGTATTTTTGTATGTGCTTTTGAAAGTTGTGTGTTAAGGGTATTTGTGTATGAGTCTTCATAAGGTGTGTGTGTATTTGTGTACATGTGTGTAGCAGTAATGCACTTTTTGCAAAGCTAGGTTTGTTAGGTGGTGTCCTAGCCAGATGCATGCAACGCTATCCTCCAGCAAGATCCCTGCGCTGGGTTTGCCCAGACGTGTAGGCGAAACGGCCAACACACCTGTCCTTACATTACAGGATTTATTTGAGCTCTCATTAGCACAGGCACGCCAAGGAAACTTCCCCCCGTACTTTGCCACTCGCGTGCTGTGCGCGCTGTCCAGGCTGCGGCTAGCCCCTCCTCGCCAGGTCCTGAAAGAGTTGCTGCAGGTGAGATGGCGTTGGGTTTCTGTCCGGCCATTTTGCAAGCCGCTTGCATAGTCTATTATTAGTTGGACAGTGAGTAGTGCCCTTTGCTGCAGGCCAAAGACACAGAGGATTTAGTTTCTTTCTTTTCCTTTTGGGGTTATGATTATTGTTTCTGGTGCTCCTCCTTTATCACGGCCAACTGCTGGATTATTTGGATGAGATCTTGCATTGCAAGACATTTGGAGTTGAGCTTGTGCAGCAGCTCGCAAAACCTGCGTCTGAATAGGGGTGTACAATATGAAATATCCAGGTATTATAATCGGGGTGGGGGGTTGGGGAGGTGACAAAGCCTGCAAATGGTCTGCGTACTGGAGCTGAGAAAGCTGATGAAGTGAAGGCGGCTTAAACAATGCTTGTTTTGGGGGCTTGTCATTGGTTCATGGAAACAATGAGAAGCTGCAATGGGTGGTGAGACAATCGTGGTGCATCACATTAACAACGGTTTCAGGTGTGACTCCTGCTCGCCCTTCTCCTCCTTTCGGTGTAGGTGCTAGGGTCAGAGAGCCTGGTTTATCAAAATGAGCAGGCTGGAATTCAGCACAGCAGCCAGGTGGGGAGCAGCAAGCTAACTTCCAGTCACAAAAACAGCAGCAGCAACATGGCAGGCAGTAAGACCGGGGAGGGGCCTAATCTGAGTACTAAGCTCATAGCTGCTGCCCTGGCCAACGCCTTTGCTTCCCTGCCCTACCTGTTGAGCTGCTACGACCCGCAGCAGCTGTCGGCAGGCACAGCAGGCAGCGTGGCGGTTACAAATGGGGATGGCAGTGTGGGCGTAGGAGACGAGGGCAGCCCAGGAATCCTGGCCTCTCTGGCCAACTCTATTCATGGCAGTACCACCAATCCTAGCACCAGCAATTCAAGCACCAGCGTCAGCAGCTATGACACCAGCAGTGGTTTGCAAGGGATGAATAGCCACGACACACCGTCCGCTCCTGCAACCATGAAAAGGCCTGTGTATGCTGGGTCTGGTGTCGAGGATAAGTCCGGGGGCTCCCCGCAGGGCTTAGGCAGAGCCCTTGACAAAGGCCTAGACAGGGAACGCAGGGCCGCTGCTGCTGCCAGGAGCAGGAAGGACCAGGCCGAGGCTATCGCTACGTTGCTGCCACCCAGTGTGGTGGGCCCCATATTGAGCGTGCTGTCGCGTAGACTCCCACAACTGCACAGCCGTCACTTGTGCTCCGTGGCCTCGACGCTGGTGGAGCTGCGACTGTACCCTGGGCGGAGCTTCCTGATGGCACATGTGAGCATGAATCACAAGAGTGTTGTTGGACAGATTTGATGGCCTTTGGGATGAAGCCCCGTCGTAAAACCTTGTGGAATGCCTTTGAGATTGTGGATTTTCATTATAATGCTGTGCGCTGTCAATGTGTCAGGAACACACACACAAACACACACACATACACACATACACGAACGCACACACATACATACACACACATGCACACACACGCACACACATGCGCACACACACTCACACACACGCACACACATGCGCACACACTCACACACACACACACATGCACACACATAAGCATTCATGAGTTGCACTGTGTTTGCCTTAATTCACATTTCCTTCATCAATTGGCCCACTATGTAATTCCAGTGATTGATCAACAAATTTCCCTGTGTCTTTATCCTTGGCAGTCAAGTTGCTGGATTTTGATCTCGGCTTGAAACATCCTAAGTGCTTAGACACAATCCGTATATACATGCAATTCATTGCATATATAACTATTAACTGATGCACGTGTGCTCACACTCCTTACCTTTGCTATGCACACCACGCAGGTCAGTGCTGTGGCTGGTCGGTTGCCTCACATGAGCAACGAAGAGAAGCAACATCTGAGCGCTTGCTATACAAGGCTCAATAGCAACGAGAAGTGAGATCTGCCCAGCGCAGATTTAAAATATAGCACTGTGCAGGCCTTACCACAGGCATCATTGTTGGTTAATTTGTTGACAAAAAATATTGTGCTGTCCGGTACGCTTTTATCTTTCTCTTTTCAGTATGGCATCTTGTAATATTGGCGAGATCTACAAATCAACCAGCAAGCTCTCATTGTCAATTTCAGTTGGGGCGGCTGGCAAACAGGTCTGGTCCGATAAGTCGGAAAAGCCAGCCAGTTTCATAGAGAGTCGTTTCCGCCACAGGGCAGGGTATTGATTCTTGTTATGGCCCGCGCGCAATTCTGCAGATCTTGTATCATTACATCCTCCTTCAGCTGCTTAACGATCCTGGTGAAGATTTCAATAAATGAAATCTTACTGCTGCTGGCAAAATGTATGCAGAGGTGCTGGCTGAGAATACGGAGATGCAGGCTCAGTTTGAGCAAGCCATGGCTGATGGAAACCATGAGGCTGCCTGTCATTGCTTCCGTTCTATGCTTGTGCAAGCTGCTACAGGAATCAGGGTGAACATGGCCTCCCAAGTTCGTGTGTATGGGCCTTTGCGTGCCAGGCGGAAGGGAGTACACAGTCCTCCTTGGTTTGACACGAAAATCCCTTACGAACGCTCCGAGTCTATTTACGATACAGCGAGTAGAGAATCACGTTGTTTGTTTATGGGGCTCTCCGATCTGGTCAGCCTTTACATGCTCGTGAATTTTTGCGGCAGCAGTACAAGATTCAGGTTTGGTGGTCAAAGCATGCACATGCACAAAAACAGAGGGATGTTTTTCTAAAGTCTCTGATGTGCATGCTGTGTTGAGGCGGTCTAAGTGTAATCAGCCTACGCCTCTGGCACAGCTAATGTGGGATGCTTACTTGACTGCGCACCTTCCGCCCCGAGAGGCAGTTCAGCTGGCGCGTGGGAGTGTGGCTTTGTCTGCTAGAGATATGACTGTCCTTTTGGGTCACAGGCGGGATGTGGGGGCCCTTTTGAGACAGGATGCACAAAATGATTGGGTGCCTGAACCTGATGTGGTTTCTGCGCCTTTTGAGGTTGCGATGCAAGGGCTGGTGGCTGAGCAGTTCAAGAAAATGAATGGGAGTGCCTCTCCTGGTTTTGACTGTGTGGCTCCTCTGTTCATCAAATATACTGTCGTAGTGCGCCCTTGGGCCAATGGCCGTGGCACTCAGCGAGTGAATGTTCTGGTGTCGTACATTGGCCGGCTTTTTAAATACCCGAGATGGTTGCATGCCTAGCTGACTCCTTTGTACAAGAAAGGGCACCTTCTTGACCCCAACAGTTACCGCATGCTGGCTGTAAGTGGCACAATGTACCACATGTATGCAAATGCGATTCGCTCTCTTGTCACAGACTGGTGCATGGCTTTGAAAAGATTCCCGACACACAGTTTGGTTTCCATCGTAACACGCTCCAGCCAATTTTGTTTTACGGAACCTCCAGCATGCTGCACGACGCGGCACACACTCAAGCCAGGTGGATCTGGCCGCATGCACACTGCGTTCATTGATTTCAAACAAGCATATGACACCATCCCTAGTGAACAGGAACTCTGGCAACCCCTGCAGCGCACACGCATACCAGCTTCTTTTTTGTCCATTATTCAAGACCTTTTTGAAGGATAGAGAGAAGACTGCTCGAGTGTACCCTAACACAGGTGTGGAGCAGGGCTGCCATTTGTCCCCTTTGCTTTTCTCTTCGTATATTAATGACATTGATGAGATTGCAAAGGGTGTTTACGGCGCTGTCACAGGCACAACTGGTTCCTTTGTGACGCACATGTTGTATGCTGATGATTTGACTCTGATGCTTGCTGACGATCTTGATGCGATGCAGATCATGCTCAACCGTTTGCACTGGTATCCTCAGACATCGCAGTATTGATGCATAATAAAGTGCGGCACCTTATTACCAATACTGCGAACTCTGAGGTGGTTCATTTCAATTTATCTGGTTCAAATGTGCCTGCGTTCAACGTTGGGAAAGTTTTGCTTGCACACAAAGATTATTTTAAGATCTGGGTATGATGTTTTACAGGCGCATGATCATGATTAAGTCCTATAAGCACGCAGCAGATCCTTTGCTTTATGGCATCTGTTTTTCGGGTTTGTGTATTGTGAAATATGCCATATGTGTCTCTGTGGCTTGGGAAGACATGTGTGCTCCCAGCCGGTATGTATGTTGGCCAGGTGTGGGGCACTCAGTTAATTGAACAGGAAGGTTTTCACAAGTGATTTGCAAGTGCGACACGTGAAATTTTTGAAGGGCACGCTGGATGTTAAGCGTACCACCACAAATGGCTGTATTGAGGGAGTGTGGACGAGAGCCACTGCAGTTCTACTATTCAGGTCTGTCGTCAAGTTGTATAAGAATAGCATGCTCAAATCAAACAGTGAGATATTAAGCAGGGTGCTGAAAGCGGACCTGAGCATACATTCACGTGACCCCTTCTGCTGAACTGCTTTTATTTTTATTTTTTTTAGATGCTTTTCAAGGGTTGTGGGGTTGCGATTCATTTGTACAGGCACTGCGGCATGGTACTTCCATTCCTGCTCAAGAGTTCACTGATGATCTCAGGCACAGATTGCGGACAGTGTGGAGAGATGTTGAGGGATTGAACCCGCAACTTGAAGACACAAATAGCAAGTTGGCAACATATCAAACTCTTTTTGCAGTGCCTTTTGATCTCAATGTGCGTGACATTTGCATTTAGATCTGTCTCAACAAGTCTTACGAAATGTAAGTCGTTTTAGGCTGAGGGCGCACACCATCAGGCGGAGACAGCATCCTGGCAGCATGAAAGCTCTCTTTTATATGACCGTTGTGCTTGTGAGCAGATTTAAGATGAAGCGCATGCCCTTTTGATGTGTAGAGACGTGAAAGTTAATGCTTTAAGGAGAAAGTTTGCTTTCCTGTTCAGTCAAATATTAGATGATATCTAGATAGAGCAACCTTATTTGCGACAATAAGCCAGTGCCCAGATGGTTTATACTTTCCTCTTTGCAACACTGCTTTTTATAATGATGGATTTATCGTTGACTCGCGAGGACCAGTCACAGCCCGATCAGCTAAACAATTTGGCTGAAGGTCACCCCATGTAATATGATAGAAATTTACTGCTGCTGGCAAAATGCAAACAAAATCATTCGTGATGTAGAGTATGCAAGGTGAGAACACTCAAAGCAAGTTACTGAAAGAATAAAAGACGTCTAACAATACCTTGCTTGGTAATGTATTAGGCAGTACACAAGAATTTGGCTACAAAATACAAAAAGGACCAGGGAATAAAACAAGAAAAAATGCTTCAGATCAATCAGAAGGAAGGTTTAGAATCAGTTACGATTTGACGAGTCAGCAACACACTTGCCCTTCGACGACAAGCAAAGCTTTCTTCACCCAACTACACACATGACCACACATTTGCATGTCAAGGCAATCTTCTCATATCCTACAAAGAAGTCCTAGTAAATTACACGCTCATGACACCCAGCCACTCAGCAACGCTGTTGCGAACTACACCGATCGCTCCTTCTTTACTCTTCTGCTCTCGCTCATATCATTCCAAATACAGACCCTAGATCAACAACTCATATACAACATAGGATAGCAAGGCAAGGGCGGTAGTGACGGTCAAGAAGCGCTGCGTCATGGGCACCTTGTCACGCACAGCCAGGCCCCACACGTATCTGTCTTCACCTGCAAAACAATGCCAGTAATCGATTGTTAGGGGTCTTGGGTTTGGGGATACATAGAGCACAACAGCTTCACAAATGCATTCTCCGCAATTGCACAGACCCACAAACGACCAAACACGCACACGCACAAACACACGTACACATGCGCAAATGCACGCATGCACATACGCATACACATACTTTCACACATATGTTTAGGGATCGGCGTTTGCTTATAGCGCTATACAGCATAACTTTCAAATATAGCGCGTGCTACTATTGGAATATCCGATTCGCTTTGATACGGCTCATGCCCACGCTTCGAACTCGGCTCGAATTCGTCCTTGGGCGTCCATAGAACACAAACACGTACCCTTTGGAGTCTGTAGGCACCACATACAATGGGAGGACCACCACAGGGGATTATGAGCACCAGTAATGTACCAGCCAAGATATCTTGAGCACCACAAGGAACAAATGCACAGACATGCCTGCACTTGCACACAAGTGCTGGCATACACACCTGCAGTGCTTGCACGCACGCACGCAAACGCATGCGCGCGCACACACACACACAACACACACGCATGCACGCGCACACGCATGCGCACGTGCACACACACACAAACACACATACGCAAACACACACATGCATGCACGCGCGCACACGCATGCGCACACACGCACACACGCACGCACGCGCACGCACGCATGCGCACACACACACATGCGGACACGCACGCACATGCACGTGCACACACACACACACGCACGCGCACACACACGAGCGCACGCGCACGCACAAACACGCACATGCACACACGCACGCATGCATGCATGCATGCGAACAAGCACGCACGTACGTGCACACACGCACGCACGCATGCACTCGCGGGCGCACGCACACACTTACACGCACGCATGCACGCGCACACAGGCACGCACACACGCACATAAGCATGCTTGCACGCTCAGCTCAGTCTTGGTCCAACACTTTGGCCAGGGGGACATGCTGTTCTACAGGCTTGCCTGTGTCCACATGTGTGTGTGGCACAGAAGCACAGGTGTAGCGCTATATTTGGGACCTAAATCCAGCCAGAGCTTGAAAGAACCAATTTTCTGAATTAATTTTTTGCCAGGGAGTACTGTGCACAGTACCCTGCATGCCTTCCAAATCCAATGCCAAAATTCCTTCGGCAAGGGGGAGTTATGGCAGATATAGCGGCTGAAACATAGCACAATATAGCGCTATATAGCGCTATAGAAATGCCTCATATAGCGCTATACGCCGATCCCTACATATGTTCATACACATACACACACATTTACACAGACGCACATATACATACACACGCACACACTCACGCACACACAAACAAACACACCCACCCTAAAAAAACGTGCAGCCTGCGGTGGTCCAAATACACAGCCGTAAACACACACAGCACACCATACACCTGCAGACTCGTTACTCAGGGGTGCCACGGTACCCCAGACTCAAACAGGATGGCACTCAGCGTTTTGCTTATGAAACCCCACACAGGGCAGACACTGCTCCCTGCACACTTAGCACTGGTGCAAGTCCTGACTAAGCATGCCATTGCTGAAAGACGCACACACACACACACACACACACCTTGAGGACCTTCGTCCAAGCTGTCCAGTGAGGACGTGGAGCGCATGCTGGAGAGACTGTCGTTCCAGGAGCTCATGGAATCAGCCTGTGAGCTGGTGGGCAAGCTGATCAGCGCTTGTTGCTCCGGAGACAGCGGAGGGGCGTTTGTGTTGCTGCTGCTTGCAAGCACAGGCTCCAACACCACAGTGTACTGTACAGGTAGCAGTAAGAGTGTACAAGTAGCAGTAAGAGTGTACAAGTAGCAGTAAGAGTGTACTGTACAGGTAACAGTAAGAGTGTACAGGTAGCTGTAAGAGCACAACTGATAAGAATGAACCGCTTCAAGGAAAGAACCCCAAACTGCTGCTGGCATTTGTTAGAGCCTCACTTGAGAAGTGCACAGGTGGCAGGCACACATAGATATGGAGAGGCAGGGGTTGTTGTGGTGCTGCTCCCTTACACTGGGTACTTTGACAAGGAGACAGAAAGCAGTCCCCTTAATAATTTCAGCAGCTGTTGAGAAGGCAGGGGTGAGGGCCCAGGAGAGCACTCATGCACACACACAGATAGGCTCAGACACACACGTTCACATAGACACATGCACTTCACATAAATCTCAAGTTGCTAAGTGCCATTTCAACACATGCACGCAATACAAACCTGTGGTGACAGCCCCAGCGAAATGACGCCGCCCGCAATGAACGCCCCCACGACTCCAGCTATGCTGATGGTGCAGTCGTCGGCAGACGTAAAGTCTTTCAGCGCATCCACGCACGTACTGCACATGAAGGAATGAGGGCAGACATTACAGACCTTAAGAGAAGGGTACGCAGAGTTTAAAAGTAGTGCGGCGCTGAATATTTTGTATGGTTATGGGGCTTGTGGATTTCTAGTCAGTTTAGTTAAGCCCACCCAAGTCCATGCCTGAGAACAAACATCACTATTAGAGCATGCAGGACCCTTAGGGTGACCAATTGAAGCACCCCTGCACACTTGAATAGTGCCGGTTGGTGCCCACTTGTGCTGGGGAGGAATCCTTGCCGGAAGGCCGAATTCTCTTTCCATAAGGCCCTCCCTAACGCCAAAAAAAATATAGTGGTGTTTGAGGTAATATTCTTAACGTTTTGGTGACGACTCGGGGTGTCTAGACGACGGGGGTCTTGGGTAAGGTGAGAGGGTCTATAATTTGGACGCCACTGCCACTTTTGGGAACCTGCCAAACCTTTGTGATACACCGCATAAACCAGTTTGGGCTGGCTTGGACTGTGTGATTTTTCCAATAGAAATGGAGGGAAGATCACACGGTCTAAGTTGGCCCAAACTAATTTTTGCGATGCATCACAATAATAATAAACTGTAAAATTATGCAACAAGGTCGTCTCTTAAGAAGGTGAGACTGCACATCTTTTGTGTGTATATGATGTGCTGACAGCTCATGGTGTCAGACGGTGTGAAAGAAAAGCATACTGTTGAGGAACTCAGCTGCCGCTGCCCACCCCCGCCCACCCCCTGTATTCCAGACCATAGAACTTGGCAGGGCATCCCTTAGAAGCATACTGAAAAGCTCCTGACAATCTGTCGGTGGCCAGAAAGCGTGCTTCCAGGGTTCTCAGAAACACATATTTTTTGCCAGCAGACAGGACCACACACCAGGTCCTTTAGCAGCAAGTTTTCACCCCCATCTCCCTTTTGCTGTTATGGGTATGGTTTCATCCTAAACCTAACTGGGACCCTGGACCAGAAGCTGCACTTCTACACCTACGACACCATTCTGGCAGGAAAACAGCACGAATTCAGCCCACAACCTTGCAATTGAAACCCATAAATATTTATGCAGAAGTGTTTCACATACATATGACTTCAAGCAGCCTCAAGTGTGTATTTTGAATGTGAGCATCAATTCCCCCTTTTTTAGGTGGGGTTGGCTCAGCTGAATGTAAGGATCTGCTTTGCGAATGACAAGCATAAAGGCTGGACTTGCGTTAGATTAGGAGGGTTAGGGACGAGAAGACAGGCCGGGGCGGCTCATCTTTGGCATCGAGTATTTTCGGGCAGCAATGGGAGTACAACCACACAAGCAACAACAAAACCTGCCCTTTAGCAACGCTTCCTACTATGCCTCTAGCACATGATAAGAGACAGCCGCATCAGTTACGGCGCACTACACAAGGAAATGGTCGCAATGGCATTACTGCCCTGACCATATGACTGACAAATCCCTGCTGACTAAGGGCAATCTCACGAAAGCAGTGGCACCACGTCTCCTAGCACAAAAAATCCTACACACACACACACACACACACACACAGAGAGACATACACACAGAGACACACACAAACAGGCCTTGTCAGTCATATGATGCACTCACAAGAATGTGGCTGCCACAGACAGCCAGGCTTTATTCTCTGAGCTCACAACCCCGCTGAACTTGAACAGCCCCTCGAATATTTCTACAGTGGCCAGCTCTTGTCTCTGTTCCTTTGGTCCTTTCGGCTCTGCAGGGCAGGGCAGGGCACAACAAAAGGGCAAAACGCAATGTAAGATAATCCCTTTGTATGGCAAGGCAGGCAGCTCACTTTGGTCCTGCAGGGCAGCGCTACACAAAAGCCAAAACCTAATTAACAAGATGAATTCCTTTACACAGCGAGTTAGGCAGCGCAAGACGAGGCGACGGAATGCACATTACGGCATCATAGTTTCCATTACACAGACAGTGGCCCTGCGTGAATTAGGGACAAGCAAGGTGTTGTGAACAAGACAATCATGAAGGGAATGAGTCCAAGAACAACCAAGAGCCCGGCTGCTTCTCCCTTGCGTTATACGCTCAACCGCTCCATCTGTGTACGCATACCAGCACGTGCATGCACCGAGCGCACACATGCATGGCCACTCATTCACAGGCACCACCTTCATTGCACACATGATCCATTTCAGTAATTGAGCTATTGGCTCCTTGGCATTCGCTCAACCCCCCACAGGACACCCCATCCTCCTGCCTGTGCACCCTCACCTATGTACCGCCGCTTCCTCCGCGCTCGTAGCTGCTGAGGCAATAGCTCGGACCAGCGCGCCTGTTGGCTTGACGCTTTGCTGAGGGTGCCGACGCTAGTGCTGTACCCAGCGTCATAGCCCTCCCATGGCTGCAAGGTGGCACACGTGCACGTGCACTCGAGCAATCAGTGCTGGTTGTCTGTGTGCTTTGTATGCATGCATGCGTAAGCGTACATGTAGGAGCGCATGTGTTGAGAGCCTGTGCGTGCACTGTGCGTGTGAGCTTGCGCGTGCGTGCACGTGTGCGTGCGTCATACAGTCAAGTGCACGTACGTTGTGGGCACTAAAGTTACGTGCGTGTGCATGACAAGACTCAGCATTTGTGTGCAAAGTTATAAACAGGGGGAGGGTGTTCGTGCTATACACGGTGCAGGTGGCCAAGGGCAATATATGCATGCAACTACTTGCAGTGACACCACTGTGCCTTGTGCGCCAGAATTAAATACGCACATCGGATCCCAGCAAGGCAGTGCACAGGCGTGAGTCCTGCAACCAACGCACTGGGTCACAATTGTGTGAGAGCTGACGCATACACACATGCACATGCACGCACTCACATGCACAAACACACATACGAACATAACAATAATACACACATAGACGCAAGAGTTTACCCCCGTCCTTCCTTACCTCCATCCGCCTAATTTGCACATCCTTGCCCGCATCCAGCGTAACGCTGCCACTGCTGCTGCTGCTGCTGCTGCTGCTGCTGCTCAGGGTTGCAGTGCTGCTGGCTGCTGAGCTGGAAGGCAACGTGCTTGCAGGTTTGCTGCTGTCTTGCCGCTGCTTCGAATGACTGCTCGTGTTCTGCTGCTGCTGCTGCTGTCGTTGCGTAGAGGGGGGCAGCATGCCCCACCCATCCATCACATTGGCACCGTCCGCCCTGCTTTCATTGGAGAGCACCACCCTGTTTCTGCTTCTGGCAGGCAGAGACGAGGATGAGCTCATGCCACTCCCTCCCCCATCCCCGCTCCCACTACTGCTGCTGCTGCTGCTGCTGCTGCTGCTTTGGCCGGCACCCTCACTTTTGGTGATGCTGTTGAACACGCTAATGCTGCTGTCAATGTCACTACTACTGCTGTCAATGCTATTTCTAATGTTACTGCTGCTGCTACTGTGGTCATCAACACTCGTGTCGCTGCTGCTACGCACCCCTCGTATGATATCCAGGGCCTGCAAAGTAGAGGACAAGCTACTGGAGGTCCCACCACTACCACTACCACCACTACCATCACCGCCACCTCTACTGCTCCCACCGCTAGTATTGCTGGCACTGCTTCCGCTGTCTCCCCTGATTGTGCTGTAGCTACTGTAGCCCTGCTCGTACCCAGACCAGGCCTCAGCCACCGGGGCTGGTCTGCGTGCTTGCCTGTATACATAGTTGAGTGTGTGAGTGTGTGTGTGAATGAAAGCACATATGTGTGAGCTGAGAACAATAGCTAGATAATTGAATTGTCTTCACAAACTTTTGGGTACAAAAGAAGTCATGATAAGCCTTTATAACGCTTGCTTAATGAAGAGATGGGTCTGTACAAGTTATTGTCGTCAGCTACTTGCCTGATGGCCGCTGCACTGTCTAGACGCCACTTTTGTTGCTGCCGCTGTTGCTGGCGCGCGTTCTCTACCTAAGATTGTATAAACACGTGATTAATGCTTATTAGTATGTGAGTGCACGCGCACGTGATTGATACGTATGAGAGATCTAAACCTGTGAGTGCACACACACGCGATTGAAGCTCATGGATTGATGCAAGGAAAGGAGGGGCTGTGGGCCAGCCCCTGGCAAAACTTGCTGATGTTGTACAACCAAATAAAACACAGAAGCTCGTGTCTGTGAGGGAGAACTTTGGTATAGTCACGAGATTGTGTGTTCGTTACATTGTGTGTGTGTGTGTGTGTGTGTGTGTGTGTGTGTGAGAGATAGTAAGGTGAAGGGGGTGGGTAGATAAGTGGGGAAGCATGCCAACAGAGGAAAACGCTTGTCGATGTGCTCTTGCCACACACTCTACATAAAAGGCAAAGATCGGGCAGCAGCATGTAGTGGCTCACAGACCCATCTTCAGGTCATATTGCAACTTTACCACGAGACTGTACGCTCATTGTCAGTGCTTTCTTTGCGTCCTTGACTATTAGTAGTTAGCAGGGCGACCCTGGAGCAGATACAACTTGTCTACCTTCTCATGGAAGAGGAAGTTCTTGCGCTTCTCCACCAGCAATGCACCGACAGTGGCAACAATGGCGGGCGTGGCACCTGCACGTTTTGGTGTTTCCATTTGTTTTGGGCGAGACCACGTGCACGTGTGATTGCGATGAGCACGTGCTTGCGTGTGCGTATGTGGCTGGCTGATACGGAAATTTTTACGACCTCAAAATAGACACTAATAAGGAGCGATGCTGCTGCGCCCTATGCACAAAAGCACGTCATTCTAAATATAATGAACTACGCGTGTGTTACAAGGAGCATGCTGAAAGCTGCGTCATGCATGTTCCTTACATTCAAATCAGAAGACAGACATGCTGCAGCAGGCTTGTCGTTGGTGACATGCACGGCATTCAGCAACAAGTGCTGCTTACTACTGGGCGTACTGTCACTCTGCACAAGTTGTGAGGCAAAGGATGTCACCCACCTGTTGTGATGGGCAGGTCGTTCAGCAGCAGGTCAGCGACAGTCCCTGAAGTTGTGCCTGCACAAGTGTGTGCTTGTGCAAAGTGTTATTCAACTCTAGCTCGCTCAGGGGAGGGGGTGTCACACACGCACGTGAGGTTGCAAAGAGCTCCAAATGATAGCCACCTGCTCAACAGTCTGCAACCTTTGTGTTCTAAGTTGCTCTAAAGACATATGACACAGAAAAGAGACAGGGAAAACGAAACAAATAGGTGACTTACGCACACTCACACAGAGGCAGACTTGTAAAGGATGTGCTTTGTCTCTATCCGATCTTTGACACACAGCATTTGAAAAACTCTGAGAACAAAAGCGGAACATCCCATAGCCTTGCAGCGTTCCTTACAAAGAGCGCTTCTCACACCCACCTAAGCTCACAACAGCGGCAAAGACCCATAGTCCTACGGCCCTTTCAAGGTCCGCCGCCAGCAGAAGCAACGCAGCCAGCGTGATGAAAAGGTTGATAGGAGAGGTGTGCACAAATCTGCACAGAACCAAGGAGCCCGTGGTGGCATTGCTGAGGTGAGACAGCTAATTTTGCAAATGAATATGACACACATATGCATACGCACACAAACGATGTGCACTTACGGGGCGGGGGTGGAATGCAAGCTCAGAAGTATCGGTGAAAACACTTGGGGCTAAAAATTTGGCGGTGCCTCAAAGCTACCACGACACACAAATGGTGGCTGCTGTCTGTGCTTCAGCTCTAAAACATACAAAGTACTCATTCATTTGTGAAATGCAAAAGGAGCCAACAAGCTTCATCACAACCTGAATGGTCTGCAGGTTGAAGGTATGCTAAGAGACCGTGCAAAGGCCGAGTGCTGCACCTTTGGTGGTCAGTGTAATGTTTGGTCGTGTCTTGTAGGTCGTGTCTTGTAGATCGTGTCTTGTAGGTCGTGTCAGCGTAATGTTAGGTCGTGTCTTGATGCATGATGCTGAGCACGCGACAGTGATCACGGCAAAAAGCAATTGGAGCAAGCACACGTTCATGCTTGTGGGCAACCGACTGCCTGGAGTGACCTGCACACTGGCTTGTGAAAGTTGCTTCTGTTCCAGCACGGCTGTCACACACACACATAAACGTACGTGCAGGTCACCAGACGCCACAGCTCCCCCCCACTCTGCACGGCCAGGTGGTCATTGGAAAGGTCAAGTCGGAGGTCTCCAGCCGACCCAGGGCCCCAGTACACATCTGTGTGTATGTGAGAGTGTGTGCGTGTATGTGTGTGTGTATGTGTGTGTGTGTGTGTGTGTTGACTTGGCAAAGTGTGGGTGCAATAAGAAGAACAAGAAGATGTAGCACTCTTATAGTCAACTGAGGAGTAGGAGCCAGACCGGTACCGCTATATGCTATATCTTAAGGTAATACTCAGGATTGCGTAAGCATTTGTGCAGCACAGCAATGCATGTGTGTGCCATTGCAATATGCTGTATGTACACACATGCCAAGACACACAATGCTCAAGCACCATCCAATGAGCTGACAGCTGCACGCACCTGCTAAGAAGATGCCCACGTAGATCAAGATGTGCGCGTAGTACAGCAGGTAGCTCATGTACGGTTGTAACTGAGAGCCATACAGGGTTGTAGGTATGTGTGGTGTTTGAGCACTTTGCAGTAGCATTGATGTGTGGCACGGGCACAGCTGGTAGTGAGAGGGAGAACAAACACCTGCAATGTGTACGTGTCTGACGTTTGTATATACCCATCGTTTGATGTGCCACTATTTGTGCACCTGCTGGGTGCATGCAGCTACTCCAGAGAACGTGGCACAGGACGTAGCTGCGCAAGCAAACAAATGTGTACGAATGAACCTGTACAATTATTGATAAGGATCTACAGTATTTGTTTGTACAGCTTTTTCCATTTGTACAGATTTGTTTATTCTCTGGAGCAGCTGCATGCCTGTCTCCTCTTAAGTACAGCAGTATAGGGGCAAACGTAACAGATCAGGTGCGTTAGTGTATTTGCACTCATACGTTGGGTTACTCGTAGGATTTGGCGTTCTATATTGTTGTGCATGCGCATACACACCAACACACACATGCACAAGCATACACACGCACTATCCCACACATGCACACGCAAATACGCACACACACCCACACACGCACACACGCACACACGCACACATACACACGCACATACATATAAGCACACACGCACATACATATAAGCACCCACCCACCCACCCACACACACACAAGCTCAGGCACACACGCACACACGCATGTACACAAGCACATGCACACGCACCCAAACACGCACAGGCACACACACTCACACACTCACACACACATGCACACACACGCATACGCACACACACGCACTCGCGCACACACGCACACACACGCACACACACACGCATACGCACACACACATACGCACGCTCAAACACACTCACATACACAAGCACACACACGTACGCACACACACGCACAAAAATACTTGCTAAATTGGCAGACAGGAACAAGTTTCGTGCATGTAACCTGCAGACTGGCAGAAGAAAGAATGCTGCTTTTGTGGCATACGACCATGGTCGTGGTGAGCTTGGACATGCAGCACAGCAGCAATGAGAGGAAGGGAATTATCCACCATTCACGCTTCGCAGCACCACGACACATTGATTCTTTCAGGTGTACATTGCAGCCATGTTTGTCACGCAAACTACAAGGTGAGGAGGAGGTGTTGACAGTAGTAAGAATGCAGAGGACGGAGCTTTACTTCAAGGTGTTGTGTGTGTAAAAGTTCCAGGGTGCTGCACGCAGGAGGGCGAGAGAGAGAGAAAGGTTGTCGTCATGGACCTGCTCCTGCACTCGTCTCAAATGTTGCACATAAACACGTATGTTGCCGAGCAAAACACATGCGCTTCCATTCTGTGTACACATGGGTCCACATGCACGGATAGTTAACACACGTGCACATATCTTGACACACACACATACACACACACACAACATACACATGCACACATACACCCCTCAAGCATGCATATACACATACACAGGTGCGCACACCAACACACAGACTAATACATATACACACACCTTTGGCATTTCCAAGGTGGCGTTGGCTTGTTCCTGGAGGCCTGGGATGGCCAAGGGACCCCCCAACGCTGATCCAAGAGCAGCATTTGCCCAACTCAAAACGCTGGCTGCTTTAGACTGCGTCACAGGGGCGGGTTGACGGAGGCTGTCTGACGTGCTTTGCAACTCTGGATCGTCGTCATCACTCAACGCATCCCTGCATAAGGTAGCGCCCACTTTCAGTGTTTGAGTGTGTGTATGTGTATGCACTTAGATGCATGCATACGCGTGTGCACTTGGGTACGTGTGTTTGTGTGTATCTACACGAGTGTGCACCAGTGAAATGCACATGTGTATATGAAGATGCATGTAAATGTGTGCCTGTGTGCTCATGTGTGCGTACATATGCATGTGCACGTGCTGCGTTTCTATTTGTGTGCAAGTAATTTTTTGCATGCATTTATGTGCACCTTCATTACGTGTTTGCGTGCTTGTACGGTGCTTGTCTGTGCGGATATGCACTCGTGCATGCTTATGCGTATGCACGTGTGTGTGTGTGTGTGTGTGTGTGCCCGTGCAATTGCATGTGCATGTGCACACATGTATTGGTGTGTGTATATATATGGGGCTGGCCAGTTTCGTAAATATACACCGTATATGACCGCATATTGGGTGATTCCTGTGCCAAAATTACCGCAAATGCACCGTAAGTATCTAGCCAACCCTACATTTGTGTGTGTATATATGTGTGTGTATGCCCATGTGTCTGTATATGTTTTGTGTCTGTGTGAGTGTGTGTGTGTGTGAGTGAGTGTGTGTCTGTGTGAGTGTGTGTGTGTGAGTGTGTGTGTGTGTGTGTGTGTGTGTGTGTGTGTGTGTGTGTGTGTGTGTGTGTATGTCTTTGAGTGTGTGTGT
>Ga0307942_1000593_pt1 | contig 25843 bp, 33 predicted proteins | sample OrgLakmetagen175_FD_201846 | JGI IMG/M metagenome (GOLD analysis project Ga0307942, IMG submission 201846) | Saline water microbial communities from Organic Lake, Antarctica - #175 | ecosystem: Environmental > Aquatic > Non-marine Saline and Alkaline > Saline | place: Antarctica: Organic Lake... | reverse complement strand
CCCACATGCACGAGCAATACGGTTGTTGTCTGTCTTTCGCAACCTCCGGATGGCTGAGATGCCAGACTTGGTCAGGAAATGGGCGGCCAGGTCGCTCAGGCCCTGTGCGTGTGTATGTGTGTAAGTGAGTGTGTGTGTGCGTGTGCGTGCGTGCGTGCATGTATGTGTGTGTGTTTGTGTGTGTGTGTGTGTGTGTGTGTGCGTGTGTGTGTGTGTGTGTGTGTGTGTGTGTGTGCCTGTGGTCTATGCGCACCTGCATTCAGTCCCTCAATTGATGTGGGCCTTAAACTGAGCTAAAAGCATAGAAGTGGCTCTGACACCTGGAGTGCAGTGCTCCGTGCCTAAATTATTTTGTGAACCATTTTTATTTTATGAATGCTACATCGGGGATTTCGACACCTCCAAATTGAATGTCGCACCCTCACCACCAAGCTTTGTTGCAGGCCTTTTTCCCCACTTATCCTCCCCCACAAAACCCAGTTCCCCCTCCTTCAGACCCTGCACAGAATGAGCGCATAGGGCTGCTCTTAAAGCACTGCACGCAAAATGGGCCAGCCTTCCTGTGAGTTTGTGTGTGTGCATCAGTGACAGTCTGCATTGCATGTGGGCATAAATCAGGCGCATGCGCTTGATTTCAGCATGATGGTTTATTAGGGGTCACGCTGGTGCGTCTTCCTCTGTGTTGCAGGGCGACCGTGAAAGAAAGGCAGGCGCAGGATCCCAACTTCTCGTTCCTTTTTCCCCATGGCCCTGAGCATGCGTACTGGCAGTGGGCGCTGTATTGCGCCATCATGGCCACGCCCCCCACACAGGCGCCTGCTGCAGCTCCTCCCCATTATCAGCAACAGCAGCAGCAAGTACCCGCTCCTACGCCACCAAGCAGCATGCAGCTCCCACCAGAGATGGAGGCAGGCTTCGCACAAGTGCTGGAGGCATTGAGTGGCTCAAAGGTCAGTTTTAAAGCAAAAGGAAGGTGCGGGGGATGCTCGTTTGCTTTGCATACTGCCGATGACTACAGTTGCAAATTTTTACCATGGGGCATTCCAGTTTTACCCAAGGCAGCGTAGGCAAAAGCAAATACACACAATACAGCATGAGCACATGCATGCTCGTGCATGCACACTCTAGAAGCTAAAAGCACTCGTGTTTGTAAGCACTCTCGCATGACAATGATGTGCAGGCACCTGTAATAGCCACGCACGCACAAGACACATGCTTGCATGTGCACATAAACGCACATGCATGCAGGCACACAAATACGTACATATTCACATATACACATGCATGCACGCACGAACGAGTGTTGTGTATGCTACATGCTGCCACACACTGCATCATACAAATCTGTTTGTTGTGCACCATTGACGCAGACGCACGCCCATACAAGCCCATTATGTTTGCATCACACAAAAATTCACACAAAAATTGCATCAAAAACAAACATCATAATCATCGTAGTATACCTACTTGCAACACTAGTAGGTAGGTACACAGACATGCGCTGAGTTTGCGTGCACGATTGTGACCTCATGATGATTTCGTCTGCTTTTTATTTCTTCCCCAGCTGATGGTATATGCAGAGGTAGGATACTTCTCACCAACCCGTCAAGATTGGTGCACCCTGTGGCCGAGGGGGAGTGATGGAGTGACCCATGTTTGCGTGTTGTGCAAAACTCATCAATTGTGACTCATGCACGCAGGACGCCATCAAAGCTGCGCAGCAGTGGTTTATGGCATGTGGCCCTGGAAGCGCGGGCGGGCTGGCACGCATGATGGCCGTGCGATGCGTGAATGGCGTGCAAGAGTTCGAGCGCAAGCTGCACATAGTATACCTGGCCAACGACATTTTGTTTAAGGGGTGAGTGGACCCGTTACTGTTTGTGTGCAAGCTCACATCTCGTGCCTTTGTGCGTGGGTTTGACTTACTGATTTGCACCTATGTGCAACCTAGTTAGTCACCCCCAGGTCGCAGGCTTGCACATGCTTCAACGCCAGAGGCCTTGGTGCTCTTCATCCACTTGTTACAGCTAGCGACTTACATCCTTACCTCGCCCACCTACCTGACACCACCTTTTTAAACCCCTGTCTGTCCGCCTCTTCTTGTCTGCCTGACTGTGGGTAAATAAGCCTTTTGCAAGAACGCTCCTGCAAGTCTGTAGCTTTTTGGAGTGTGATGCAGTTTGTCAGTCACTGTGCTCCTGAACTCTTGGGATGCTAAGACTTCTAAGCCGCTTTTAAGTGTCGTGCTTCCCTTGGGCTGCACCCTTACCCTTAATTTTGCCTGCCTGCACAGCTATTTTCTAGGCCGCATATTTCGCTCCATGCTCACACTACAACGTATTTGCATTCTCTACCAGGCTTTCTACCCGTGCAGCTGGGCAGCCTCCCTCTGCTGATGCCATAGCTCATGCCTTTCAGCCCATGTTGGGACCCATGCTTGCGGTGGTTTTCCAGAAAGGGGGCAGGACAGAGGAGGTGAGTCTACAACTCTGTTGAGATGCTGCTTCGGTTGTGTGTCAGTGTAAGTTGTGTGGAGGTTTAGACCGTATATGCTATATACAGTACGGTTATGATATGGTATGGTGAAAAAACATATGATATGGTCAAAGGGAAAGTGCGGTCCAAATCGTATTAGTACGGTCGATTGTATTTTGCCTTTTTGCAGGGAAAAAGGAGGTCCCAGGTTCAATTCCCGGTCAGATTTGTGTTATTTGCTATTTCACACCATTTTTTGAGTGCCTTTCCTCCTTGAACAATGCAATTCAGTCTTACATTGGAGATACTAAGCATACAAAACTTGTAATATGAGCCAAAATGACCCACAAATGGCCTTTTCTAGTGAAAAAAGAGGTGCAATTGCTATAGCTGCCAGTAATTCTATTATATAATGAAAATGCCGTTCGTTCACGATCAGCTCGGGACCACACTTTAAAAATAAATAACTATTTTTTCGATTTTAGTTCCTGAGGGAATCTGGGGATTAATTAAGTTTTGAGGCCACTTAGGGAGGGCCCTGTTGGGAATTTGTTTGAGTTTGAGAGCCCCCCCTGTGAATGCTGCCTGTGCACTGCTACTGCTGTTTGTTGAAGAGGCTGAAGCTGTGGCTGTGGCTGTGGCTGATGATGTTGATGCTGCACAGTGCTCAGAAGCAGGGAAAGAAAGGTGAGGGGTTTACATGCAGCAATAGCCACACAAGGGGCAAACGCAAATAGGGAAAGAGAAGGAGGCTTGTTGGAGCTGCATGCACGGGCGTCCCACGGACCTCTTCATCACAGCCTCGCCCGTTGCCTTTGCCTCTTGCTTCCTCTGCCTGCTCCTGAGCTGCCTCTCCCTCTGCAGCTTCTCACGGTCCCGCTCCTGAGCAGCCAGCCTTTCAGCTGGGGACTGAGGCTTCAAAAATAGGGCCAGGGGGTTCACACTGGCGTGCTTGTAGCTCATTTTTAAATCACCCTCAAAACCACTATAAATAATTAATTCATCACTTCAAAATCAGTTCGGAGAGGGTTCCAAGAATTATTCTGACACTATAATTAATAAATTTTTGAAGTGATTGTAAACGAACGTACTTGCATCCAATGCAATACAATCCATATACAGTTGGCCAAATTTCGTGTACAATCGATTTGGGCCACCCTATTTATACAGTATTTGCACAATGATTAAAGGCACGCTTATGAAGGCTGCACAATGCTGCTGTGGGAGGCAACAGAATCATGCACCTCGTCCGCAGGCTTTATATGTTGTAGATGTGCCATTGTAGTTAGGCGAGTCTGCCAAGGCCTATTCATGTTGCAGCGGGCAAGTTGGTATACCGGCTGCTCAGTAGGCCATTTAGGCTCTTGCTTTGCGGTGCCTGCAGCTGTTGAGGTGCTTGGAATTGCCCGTGGAAGGAAGCACCATAATGTACACAGGCATTCGTTATGCGCTTCAGTGAAGCTGCGTTTTGCACATTGGCTGCGTGATCCTGTCGATGTGTGTTTACAATAGTATGTAAGAGGAACGGCCTTTGGTTAGGTATGGTACAAGTGCAACCGCTGAGAATGTTCTCTGTATGGGTATACACACTCTTATTAAGATCAAAGATCCACCATAGTTTGCCACTCTGGACTCTAATCGAGATGTACCTGCTGATTTTTGTTTTGTGCAAGAGCATGTACACGACCACACTACGATTGAAAATTGTCAGTTGTTTTCATCACAAGCTTCACTCTCCCCTGCCCTCTGCCCTCTTGCCCAAAGTGTGCCCAACCAATGGGACTTGACTTCTGACTGTTGCATGTCCAAACTTTCAGGTGCTCAACCGATTAAACAAAATATTGAACTTCTGGTCCGAGCGCGGCGTGTTTGATGCTGCAGCTGTGGATGCCATGCGCACAGCCATGAACACCATACAAGATCCAGCTGTAACACTCGCACAGACGCTCGCCCAGGTTGCAGCTGCAGCCGCAGCAGCCAAAGCAGTTGCCGCAGCCGCCGCAGCCGCCGCTGCTGCCCCCCCTCCCCCTCCTGCCATGCCTGTCCCCCCTCCTGGCTCATTACCACCTCCTCCTTCAACAAGTATGGGACCCTCCCCGTGGGGGCTCATGCCACCCCCTGTGCCCGCAGCACAGCCGCCTGCTGCTGGAGGCGCTGGTGCACCGCCCCCTTGGCCTTTGCAGCCACAGTTGCAAGGGGGAGCAGCACCCCCTCCAGCTGGCCCTTGGATGGGGCAACCGCCACACCCGCTGCAGGCATCTCTCGTTGGCCATCCACATATGTATGCCCCTGGCGCACCACTGATGGGTCTGCCAGGTTCACAGGTGAGGGTGCAAATAGCAAAATTGGGCCAGTGTGCATCAAGGCAAGGCTCCAAGCCATGCTCATGCTCGCCAGGTCCTCACCAGCCGCGGGCAGCCGTGATAGACTTGCCAGGCGATGCATAGCACGTCCCTCACATTATGTGCTTTTTCTAAGGGGGCACATTTTGAGGCATGCATCCGGATGCATGCCTGCTCGCCAGGTCCTCACCAGCCACGGGCAGCCGTGATAGACTTGCCAGGCGTTGCATAGCACGTCCTTCGCAATGTGTGCTTTCTCTAAGGGGGCACATTTTGAGGCATGCATCCGGATGCAGCAAAAGTTAGGGCAGCATCCAAATAAGGGCACACTCAAGAGGTATCACCAAATTCCTCACTCTTGCACATGCTAAGACCAGGTAGCCTATGCTCCTCCTTTCAATTTTGCTTGCATCTATTGTCTCCTGCAAGTCTTGGGCCCCCGGCCCAAATGCCCCCCACCCCCTCTAGAAGGGTTTCGATCCGCTCGCAATGTAAATAGCTATCTGCACAGTTATCATACCAAGCTAAGTATTACCTACAGAGTTGCTGCATTTCCAGAATTAAACCCTAATGATTTGCCTGAACGCACTCTGCGGCTTGCTTGGGGGCACTCTATACGTATCTGTGACCAGGCACCCCCCCTCATGATCGACTCATCTAAAAACCAATAAGTAGCTCTTGACCTCATCTAAAAACCAATAAGTAGCTCTTGACGCGGCTCCTCAATGTATGCATTTTAATCAGTGTTGTGCACCTGACGCTTGACGGCGTCAATGGTAAATGACGCTGACGGCGTAATTTATGTCAAATTGACAGTGAAAATAGTAAATTACGCCGTCCATCGTCAGAGTTTAGTGACGGTAATGCCGTTAATTACGATCGTTATTTACGGTGCCATTTTTGAATGACGCCGTATGTGCACAACACTGATTTTAATAATGCACTCGTGACAAAGCACCGTTTAAGGCCCAGTCCCCACTTCAAGCGTCATCACCTATGTATGTGGCACAGCATGGGCTGCCTTTCAGCCCACAACCAACACCATAATAATTTGTTGTCCAATGCATGGTTTTCATTCCTGAATAGTTCTTCCTTTCTGCTTCAATAGCATGCCTTTCTGCCCAAATGGAAACTCAAATGGACACCCAAAGGGGCACTCAAATGGACACACTACTTTTCTTCCTCCTGCGTCATGCAGGCTCCCCAGCCTTGGTATCCCATGCCACCTGGCTCTGCCGTCCCCCCCCCCGGGCACCCCTACGGCCAACCCCCCTCCCTCATGGCAGCTGGCCACCCAATGTACCCCCCCCCTCATGGCATGGCACAGCACCAACCTCCCCACCCTCATGCGTACCCACACGCTTCCCACCAACCACCGCCTGACCTTTCGACACAGCGGAGCAGAGACAGTAGCTCAGAAAGCCCACCGCCTGCACCCACACGACCGGTGAGGGAGGGGATCTAAAAGGGGGTGAGGTGTAGGGAATTTCAACTAGGTGTAGATTTGCCGCTGAGGTGGGTTTGCCCATAGAGGGGGGAAGGACGGAAGGTGAATTGAAGCAGTTTGCAGGCCCCCAAAGTGCACGCATTGCTCATCTCTGAACGGATGTTCGTTCAGAGATGGCCTTGTGTGCATAACTACAGTTAAAGATTGTGAAGCAAGAGAGGGGGTGAAACACGCGTGGGGGGTACATGAATGCCGCGTAAGAGGACACTTTTCTTGTCTTCTATTGCTCTCTCTTTCTGGCTTGCCATGGTGTTCAAGATGACGCAGCCTTTAGCTGAAAAGACAACAATTACATGTGCACTCCCATCCACACCTCTTACTTCTGGATTCTCTCTGTGTGTATGCAGCGTGTGTCCAAATTTCACTCTGAGCCTGTCCCCCCTCCCCATGTCCTGCAAGCCGCGGCTGCAGCCACTGCATCACAGCAGCAGCAGCAGCAACAGCAGGTGGGCGCTATATGATTTTCATGTTTGCTTTTTGCCTAAGCTATAACATGGGGACATAGGTTAGCATGTTATTGGAGTTGAACAGGAATATAAAAAAGCACCAGCAGGTGGGCACTAAACGATTTTCACGTAGATGAAGGAGAATTAAAGGGGTTTAGTGACCCTGTTGCACAAATGAAAAAATAAGAGGGAACGTCGATATGTGTTGCAGCGGCAGCAGCCGCCGTAGCAGCAATAACAGGAATCTGCATTTCGCGAATTGTTGAATCTGCATGTAAGGATTGTTACACGTGTGTTACATGGCTGAAAGGGGGGCGTGGTTTGCTGCTATGCAAGTGAAGGTTGCTGCTGTGCTAGTTTGCTGCTATGCAAGTGAATGAATAGAGGGAATAGCCAACACATTGCGCCAGAGGCAGTTGCAGTCGCAGCAATGTCTGGGCTTCAGGCGCTATGCAGATAAAATGAGGTAGCAAATTCCCTCATGGACAGCACAAACTGTTGGCCTCTGCATCGAGCAACAGCAGCAGAAACAGCAGCAGCAGCAGCAGCAAGCACAGGTGGGCACATGCCAACACTGAAACACAAAGGTCACGCAACTTTCACGAGGTCTGCTTACTGACAATGAGCGGTTGACAGCACTTGCATTGCCACCTCTTATCATTGACAAATAGGCAGGAAGGAAGGGTGCGGCCCTAACGCACACTCAGTATTGTTGTGTCCACGACTGAGAGGAAAATGTTTTGTTTGGACCTTAGCGTATTTGAACACCTAGCTGGAGTGCTTCAGGCCAGCCAAGCGTATTTGGACACCTAGCAATTAACCACTAACTTCAACCAAGTGTTTGAACACCTAACCCTAAGGCCAGCCAAGTGTATTTGAACACCTAACTGAAGTGCTTCAGGCCAGCCATCAACGTATTCCCTTGAAGATGTGCCAAGCTGCAGGCTTGAGGGCATGGAGGGTGTGTGTATTCACAATTGCCCTGACGGTGATGGTTTTGTTTCAGAGTAGCTCATGTGCCTGCAACCGAGGCATCTAATACCACACAGATTGGCTGACAGGCCCCCCCTGTCATCTGTCCCCCCTGCCGTCTGTCATTCGATACCACACAGAATGGCTGACGGGCCCCCCCTGTTGCCTGGGTGATGCAAGTAATCGTATCTGCTGTTCTGTTGTGTTGTCCGCGGCTATACGTTTTACTGACACCATGGCAACATCTACAGTACTATTCCGTTTGCATCATGATATGGCGGGGATTATTTTCAAGGACTCATCAAAAACTAGGTCACAACTGCCCGGTGCTTATTTTGCACCCACTTTGGCAGGAAAAAGGTACATTTATGAACTTGTCCCGATCGACCTCTACCTCAGGATAAAAGCATTATAAATGTCATATAACAACGCTGCAATGCCAAATTTGGGACAGGGGTACTAGGAAAGCCGGCAAGTGGGAGGCGCTCACACAAAGGATACAGGAGGGAAAGACAAATCTTTCGCTCCATACCTGCTGCGAGTTTTCCCAGAGTTTCCCCCCGTTTTTGCGTCCAGAGTTGCGGTCTAAAGTAATAATTACATTAAAATTTAAATGTGGCCAATCGGTGGCCTGGAGCGTTACAGCAATTTCTGCCTGTGCTTTTCCGGCTGCATATAAAATTCCCATGTTCACACCAAAACTGCGGTCTGAATTATCAAGTCCTGCAAAATTTAAAGGGCGCGGATCGGTGCAGTGTGAGAGCAACGGTGTCTGTTTTTGTAGCGTTGCATTCTAATTTTTTATTGCGAGCCACCCACTGGGTCTTTCCGCCTGGTTTCTTTGCAGGCGAGTTAAGAAAAAAATCAAGCTATTCAACACAACTTTCAGCTCACAGAATAGTGAAGTGGTTGGGGAGATAGAGCCAAAATTGGCTTAATGGCACAATTTGACTAGGAAAGGGCGGTCCAGCCATGGGGACGACCTGGAAGGTAAAGGCAGAAATTCAGAACTCAAGAAATTTAAAACTCAAGGAACTCAAAATTAAGTTTAAATATAATAAAGAAGAGCGGTTTTGAGGACCAAATAGGTAAGTAAAAAGATGAAGAATTTGAGAGGAAGACGGATAAAAGCAAGAGGGATATGAGTAATATCACTTGCTTCACTCCAGGAACCGGAGTTCAAGGGTTAAACACTAAACTCAGCAGTTTGTGAACTGTGTGTGTGTGCTTGAAGTTGGTCATTGTCACGAACAACGTCACGGTGCCTGTTCGCAGACTCTCAACTCCTTTGTTGAACCCTCCAAAGGGGCACTAACATTACTGAACAACAAAACCCTGAACCCTACCACAAACCATCTGCAGGAGGTCACCAAGGCACAACAAGAGCCTGTGGACTCCTGCTCCTTCCCCCCTGGCCTTCTGCCTGCTCTGTGCCAACGCAAGAAGGACACCGGAGGAAGGAGCTACGAGCCCCTCAGCCCTGCAGACGTGGAATCAACAGGTAGGTAGTATGACAAACGAATCGACAGGTAGGTAGTATGACAAATGGTGGAATTAACATGTAGGTAGTGTGACAAAGGAATCAACAGGTAGGTAGTATGACGTATGACAAAGGGTGTAATCAACATGTTGGTAGTAAGACAAAGGGTGAGGGGTGGGTATGAGTAGTGGAAGCAAATATGAGCCCCTCAGCTGCATGGATGTGCTATTGACACGTGGGTTGGGAAATTCAGGGGTGGGAGAAGTGTGTGTAGGGTAGGAAGCTGAAGGGGGATGGAGCTTGTGAGTGAGGAAACCAAGGGGGGAGGAGCTTTGGGGCTAGGTAAAGTAAGGGAGGCAGGGGCTTGTGAGTTTGCAAATGAAGGGGGTAAAGGAATTCTCTGTGCACTCGTGACAGTGTATTAACACTAAGCAGTCCCTGCTTGCGTTTTTTTAGCGCATGCATGCTTTCTGCTTGTATGTCTTATGCGTCACCCAAACATGCTTATGTGTGTGAGTTCGTGTGTGCATGTGTGCAGCCCTCCCACCCCCTCCTGAGAAGGACGACTACCTTGCGTCACGATGTGAGCGCTTCTTTGCTGAGATGCGCGACTACAGGTCGGGCTTGACACGCGCAGATGTAGAGGACCCTGGACACAGGTGTGTGTGTGTGTCCAGGAACTTGTGAGGGAACAAGGTTAACAACTTACCATGGCGCCTACTCGTGTGTGTAGTTGCCTTTGCCAAATTTTTGCAGTGAGACTTCATAAAATAATAGTAGTCAACACAACTGTCAACGCAAATAATGTCAGCAGCGCTTTTAAGTGCATGGTGGAGTTGTGTGATACATTTGCTGAACAGGAGCCTGTGTGCGGCATTGGACTGAGCTCTTGCACAATAGTAATGAACTTAAGTTTCTACTGTGATGATTTTAATAGTGGTTTTAAGATATGATAGCATAATACCAGTAAAATATGTGTGTTGCTCAAACCTCTCACACCACTCTGACCTTTCTGTGTAGCTGGCACCGGATGCGACTGAAGAAGGAGTACGAGGACGACCCTGAGGGCTTGAAGCAGAGGTGGTGGCGAGGCGGGGGCAAAAGGTACGCACGCTTGCTCGTAAAGAACTGTGGTGTCTTGGAATGGCAAGCATTGCAACAGTGGTGTCCAATTGGAATGGCAAGCATAGCAACAGTGGTGTCCAGTTGGAATGGCAAGCATAGCAACAGTGGTGTCTTGGAATGGCAAGCATAGCAACAGTGGTGTCCAATTGGAATGGCAAGCATAGCAACAGTGGTGTCTTGGAATGGCAAGCATAGCAACAGTGGTGTCCAATTGGAATGGCAAGCATAGCAACAGTGGTGTCTTGGAATGGCAAGCATAGCAACAGTGGTGTCCAATTGGAATGGCAAGCATAGCAACAGTGGTGTCCAATTGGAATGGCAAGCATAGCAGCAGCGGTGTCCAGTTGGAATGGCAAGCATAGCAACAGTGGTGTCCAATTGGAATGGCAAGCATAGCAACAGTGGTGTCTTGGAATGGCAAGCATAGCAACAGTGATGTTTTGGAATGGCAAGCATAGCAACAGTGGTGTCCAATTGGAATGGCAAGCATAGCAACAGTGGTGTCCAATTGGAATGGCAAGCATAGCAACAGGGGTGTCCAATTGGAAGGGCAAGCATAGCAACAGACAAAGGGAGTGCGCAAGGTTCTTGCGTCTACCTAAACTTCCACCATGTCCCCGTCAATCACTCACCTTGTTTCAGCCAAGTACCTTTTCTAAATGTTTGACGTATGCCTGACTGCGGCAGGGTCACTGGAGGCAGAGCAGAGCCTGGGAAGCTGCATGCTGATGGCACCTTTTCAGGTGAGCATCTCATTGTGAACAGGCTGAATCATACGTGTGGTTGTTTTTGAAGGGTGCCTACGTGGTGTGGATCAACGTAAGGGAGTGCTACTACTTCTACAGGGGGGACAATTGTCTTTGAAATAAGAGGGTTATTTGAATTTGCACGCGCCAGGGTGTAAGGCAAGTGGAATTTATGCCGGAAATGGCTCGGCTGAACAAAACGGCGTCGCAGGCTAGCGCCCATATGATTATGTGCCTTCGTTGCTGTCATCAATCCTGTCTTGTGTGGTTGATGACAACTCCCTTGGGTGACCCAAATTGTGAAAAGCAGGAAACCATCAGATTCCCATTGTTTATTGCCCATACATCTTCCGGCCCACATGGCAACAATTTGCGAACGTTACAACTACCTTCCCACATGGCAACTATCTGTGCACGTCACAAGAATATCACCACATTCATTTATTACGGGGCGCCTGACCACATTCACTCTAGCATGCATGCCCATGTGTTTCAAACAATTAATTGTGCATCGTCACAATGTGTTCCAAACAATTAATTGCAATGTGTTCCAAACAATTAATTGCAATATGTTCCAAACAATTAAATTGTGCATCGTCACAATATGTTCCAAACAATTAATTGCAATATGTTCCAAACAATTATTTGCAATGTGTTACAAACAATTAATTGTGCATCATCATCCTACAGGCCGCTCAGAGCAGCATGCGGGCTTGGGCTCACACTTGGCAGCTGTCAAAGCCCGTGAGAGCCATCCTGAAGCAGTAGCAGCAGCGCCAGCAGCGCCTGTGGGAGATGGCAAGAGCAGGATCGACGACATGTATAACGTGCGTGGTTGTGTTTGTGCATGAGGAGTGGGATGCACAGGCTGTTGTCTTAGATCTTCATCGACATTTGCGAAACTAAGTTTTTATAATCAGAATTAAATGAACCATACACAATGATTTAGCATTATTCCACCAATTACGGTAAAGCTGACTTGATGGCGTTTGGATGGGGAGTGATAGGGCAGTTAAATCTATACTATAACGACATTCCTGCTCTCCTTCTCTGCATCTGGAAGCAGCCTAAGGGTAGGTTGCTGTCCCGTTACTTCTTGAAGGCCATGCTGCAATAGTCATTGCAAGCTGAGGTCACATTGAGGATTGGGTGGCTGGTCGAGTCGTTAGCTGTGGATGAATGCCTCCTGCACCTGCTTGTAAGAAACGCGTGTGGGTATATGCAACGGGAGTGGAGTAAGGATGGGGTGCTATAAGATTGAAACATACTGTGAGTCAAGAGTGAGAGGCTGTAGTAGCATATTTTGGCAAAGGAAATGAATGTTTTTAATGGCCTGCCGTGGATCCTAGGCGACAAAGCAAACCATAAAAGCTAGAGATACCCAAACCAACTGACATGACACGTGACATGGGATGTAGTTTAGTTAATATGAAGGTGGAAAGCAATATTTGTTTAACAAATGACACAGACAGCTACACCAGCTCACACGCCTTGGGCGTATTTCCTGCCTTTCTTCTTCCTGCAGCAATACCGCCACCACCGCAGTGGGTCTTACCACCAAATGATTTTCTCCAACTCAGCCAAGTCCAAAATGGGGCTCGCACCGTCCGAAACCATGGGGGGCCTCCCACGCTCTGGCCGCGGCTGCTACACTTGTGGGGGTGAGTAATGGCTGGGTCGTTTCAAACTTTGGTTACTTGTTCTGCACTGCTTAAAGTTCCTAGATTTGCTTCGATTCAGGTCGCTTAAAGATTTGTTCTCCTGCCAAACAGCTCACAACATGATCTTGATGTCCCTCTCACAGCTTGCAAATGTCCTTGCAAGAGCTAAGTTCGAGCTCTTAAGAAATAGGTATGCCTACCACCATGGCGTGCTAAAGGCCCTCTCTCCTCTGACCAGCATTAGGCTCTATTTTTCAGAGTCGTTGTACAATTCTCTACTAGCTGTCGTTGTAAAATTGCTACCAGCAAGGTATGATGTGTACTCTAAAAGACGAATGAAAGATGCACTTATATCTGTGTATGTGTTTCAAGCACAGCAACAACACCCTGGGTCGCTTTCAAGGCACAAGAAGCAAATGGATACCCCCACCACTGAATCATTCATTAATAGTCTGCTCACAAAACCGCTGCCACATAACATGAAATATTAAAGATGAAGGTTCCAATAAGGCGTGTTTTCCTCTGACAGGACTTGACCATGGAATACAATAAAAAGGATCCAATTGTTTTTTAACGCCACTTTAAACGTTCAGCGAAGGCATGAATATATGTCCGGTTCGCCGCCTATTCCTTGGCATTTATTGATATCGCAAGCATCCCCCCCATTTAAGTGTTCAAGCTATTTAAGGATTCCGAGCAAGCAAAGGGCAACAGCAAGCACAGGCAGCCGCTGCTTGCAAGTGACACAGTTTTGAGGCGTGTTGCATTGCTCACAGATGCTTTTTCTTATGTGCGCTGCCTCCATTTGCAGGTGATCACTTGGCAAGAGACTGTCCGACCACAAATTTGCCTGTTACGTAACTATGGAAAACACGGCAATGGTATTATCAAGCGATTCCTTTTGGATTGGTATTTGCCATATTGGCGTCTTATATTTGTTTTAGAATCAAAAACAGGTTATTGTCTTTAAGGCCCTGGCCTGGTGAATTTGCACAGGAAATAGGAAATAAAAATGATGAATGGCTGCGACAGTAATATTCCCGCACTCGCCATAGAAAATCATGGTTCCAGCTTAAACATGTTTATACGCACACGTGTAGCGATCCCCTATCCCATGCATAGGCCAAACAACCAGACACTGACAAAGCCATTGTTGATCACATCAAAACTCCCAGGAATAGTCACACATTTAGTCCATGCAGCTTGCGCAGGGAATCCGGCTCAGTTGTTAAGTTAGCGATGTTGTAATCATCCCTGCTGAGGACAGCTCGCCATAAAAATAAATACAAGGACAGCTCGCCATAAAATCAAATTGGAAGCACCAGCACATCACCGGACATGTCAAGGGAAAACTGCAGGGCCTAGTAGTACTAGTAGTATGTACATCATATGATGCTCTGGCCTAGTAGCATCATAATTGGATGCCCCCTACTTGTTTGCTGGTTTTTTGCATACTCTCTCTTGTATTTCCAGAGCACGTCTGTAGATTGGTGCTTATGTGACGGACTGGAGTCATGACTTATTCCTTCAGCTTTGTAAGACGATTGTTCTACATTCTTTAAGAAGAGGCTCTTTCGGTATGTAAATGGTTGTGTTTCTTGGGTGTTTGCATTTGCGTGGGGAGGTGTTGATGTGCTTTGATGGTTATTGTTGGGAGGCTTTGCATGTTTAAGCCGTTTCTTGGTTTCCGGGCATTCAGTGATTGTTCTTATTCTCTTGGTCTGCCTAAATGGTATGCGTTTTGGTCCCGTGGTCCATCTTATTGGTACGTGTATAAGGTTGGTTCCTGTTGGAGATAGCGCTTGGTGGCAGAGCTCAGATTCCTTTTTCCATGTCCAGATGGTAAACAAGCAAAGCATCTAGTGTGATGTTGCTTCTTGAATCCAATGCAGTTATCTGGGCAGTGTTTGTGTTAATAAAGGGTTTACAAAGGGTTTACAAAGGGGAGTAATCGGCAGCCACGCACATATTTTGGGCTGATAGGCACTGCTGGATCAGGCAGCCTAAAGTAAACGTAAGGTCGTAAAAAAGAACTGGTTTCAGCCAGATTGTTCTCTTAGGAAAGTTATAAGTAAGAGGTGATGAATGAATGATGAAAGGCAAAACCTGAGACAATAAAAAGAGCCTAATGAAGAGCTACAACAAGCAGTTCATCAGGCATGCTAACTGAACACCAGAATGTATAATCCAAGGGGAGGAAGGGAGTGCTATATTAATAGAGACCCATGACTGTTCGTGCAAACAAATTGGAAGCTGAATTCAAATTTAACATACGACTTACAACAGTGCACCAGCATGTTCGTTCTAAGAAAAGCACAAAAAAGTGTTGGAAGGAAAAAACCTTAGCCTCAAATTGTTAGGTTGTTTGAGCCCCATCCTGGCCTAGTTAATTGCTGCACATACATAGAAACTCAACTATCTCAGTCCACACTCCCATGATGTTCAAGCCACAGCAAGCTAGCCAAACACCATGGCGTTTTTCACCCTAGAGGTGCAACAGCATGCCAAGGCACCACGACACACAGCCAGCCCCAGACTATCTATGAGAAAAAAGGCGTTCCTTCGTTAACGAAGGGGAAGGTTGGCGGGGCCTGTCTGTTGTACCGCAGAAAAGCAAGCAGGCTCCACCGTCTATTATTAAAGCGCCACATTATTAACTTCTTGTGTTAATAAGAAAAAGAAAAAGAAAAGACTCCGCTGGTAGTGGTGACACAGCCAGCATGAGTAAGGGAGGGGGTTACTTAGGTGCCCACACCGCGCAAACAATCAAAAGAAATTAGTGTGGGTCAGGGGGATTGTGTGCCGTAGCACCCAAACCCAATCCTTGACTGTTGTTGCTTGTGTTATATTGTAGTGCACACCTTGTTTTTATGTGTGCAGATGCATGTCTGATGAAGTGTTCAATGTGTTAATATTCTTTTCTCTACATATGCAGATTTCCTTGTTCTTGTGGCCAAGCAGCCATTTGCCTAGACTTTCTGACTTTGCAGGATCAAACTCTTTGTTCACCAGGGCTGTTAGTTTATTTAAAGAGAAATAGCCGCTATAATCAAAGTTTGCATAGTTTTGTGTTACAGTTCCTATAGTTTCAAATCCAACCTCATAGTTTTGGTCCCCTAACCCCCTAATCCTAACCCTAACCTTAACCCTAAACCCTAAAACTATGGCCCTAACCCCTAAAACTTTGAGGCTGAATGGAAAACTGTAGCCAAAACTATGAGAACTTTAGGTATAGCGGCTGTAATAGTATTTAAAGCAACTAATTTTTTGTCTTTCACTCTGTTGTTTCCATATACCCTTTCCAGTTCCGTGCAAGTCATTATGTGCGTACCATTCTGAAGGCCTTTCTTTGTAAACCTAGTACCATTCCGCTCCGCAAGTTTTTCATGCAGATTATGTATGCCCAGTGCCACAGGGGGCTGTGTTATGAAATGCACTAGCTTATAAATGAAGGAGAGGGAGCTGTGTCACCTAGCTAAACAATCGTAAGCACATGTTGCAGTAGCCAGAGTCCAAAGACAGGGCTATGTTGAAATATTGTTATATTATTCTAGTGTCGTTCGTTCGATGTTGTCCTAGATGTGTAAATTTTCCTGGATTATCCAGCCATCCTACCAGGCTTCAACCTGTTGGACCAGGCAACATTTTGATGTGCTGAGTCCTTTACTTTGCAGTGACGGTAATTTGATCTGACAGCTTAATTTCCTCACCACTTTCTTCACAGTATTGCAGCATCGTGATGATAATTTTTACACAAATGCAGCATCCATAAATGTGTTGATACAGCTAGGCCAGACGCAGGTGCCCAAGTCGGCCTCGCACGCTGTGTTTCCAACCAACAAAAACAGGCAAGGCAAAGCAGTCAGACACAAACACAAGCACACATTTGCACATGAAAAACTTTGTCCCATCGTGACGCTTTCCAGACTGTGTAAAAGGGAAGACCTATTACATCTCAGGCATCTGGCGATCTGCACCATCTCCCTCCTCCTCTGCTGCAGGTTGCCGGCCGCCACCCTGTGCAACAAAGGTGCAAATGAGTGTGTACGTGTATTTGAGTACGTGTGCTCACGTGTTTGCATATGTATGTGTGTGTGCGTGTGTACATGCATGTGCGTGTGCGTGCGCACGCATATGTTTTTGTTTCTTTTTCTTGTTACCTTTCTTTATACCTGCTTGTGATTATTCACATAAATGCACGCTGGTGACTTCCAGTGTAGACTTTTACTTCGACTTTAAATACCTGCTGAGCATCAGCAGCGTTGCTAGGGTGCGCAGCAGTCACACAGCTACATTTTAACCGTAACCTAGACCCATTATCACTCGAATCCACATCTACCCAACTTTTAAATGCACCCAACTCTTGCACCCACACCCTCACCCACACACACCTGCTGTTTCCTGCTGATGCCACTGACAATGTCATCAATGCGCAGCAACATCTGTGAGCTCTCAATTGCCGTCTTGATGGTTTGCACCTGCACGGTTATCACAGCACGTGTAGATTACTTAAAACGTGCACGGAAGCAGTACAGGCTCGCCCAAGACGTCATGTTAGTTTATGCTTGCACAAGTACCGCTGGCATAGATATAGCACACAATGCACAAAAAAAGATACAGGTACTGCTTGACCTTCCAGGGCTTGATCAGCCCATACCTCACCTTGGCAAATTACAATGCTGATAATAAGATACGAGGAGGGTGACGGACCAAACGCTTATGTAAGGGATTCATGCAAAGCGTGTATGCAAAAGTGCTCACCACAATTTAGTTAATGTCCTGCGTAAACAGAAGCACATGTGCTCATGCTTCATATGTCATATGTTCCAGGCTTTGAGGTTAGCAAATCATCACATGCAGCTTTTGGGGTCCACATCCATACTTATGCACTTTCTGCCAAAGGCTAGTGCACGCACGCTCGCACGCACGCACGCGCACACACACATACACAAGCACACATGCGCATGCGAACGAAAGCACACACACCCAACCCCACCCCCGCCCTCGTCCCCATCCCAACCCTCCGGACACATAACCAGGGACACAGACTGCCGAAAGGCTCCCACATTCGCTCAGTGTCTTGAGGCTCACATTAATGGCCGAAAGTCATACCGGAGGTCCCGACTGCACACATACACGCAAGACTGCATATGCATTCTCCCCTCTGTTTGCACACCGCTTGACAGAGGCATGGGAGCCTAATGTCTTTACTTTTGGCCCTTGGTATCGGAGAAGCCAAGGGCTGAAATCAAAAGGATACATGCGCATCACCCCCTCCCATTCACACTCACCTTGACAGCCAGGGGCTCCCAGATGCCCAGAGCCTTCATGTCCACGACATCGCCTGTGTCTCCGTTGATGCCAAAGCTGGAGCCTCCTGGCTCGCAGTGCTGAGAAGGAAAGAAGCAAGCAGAATGCAAATTTTGGCAGCACGTATAGGGGCACTGATATATAGCTGCTGTGCACGGAGCTGCTCCGCGCTGCATGTGCCCCTGGCAGGGTGGCCCCGGTTTAGGCGTGTGGAAAGGTGGCCAGGACTGGAGAATTCCACTGTATACAGCGGTATACTTGACAAAATATTCTTGCCCGAAACGCACACCGCCAATGCGTTATGTATGTCAATTTCTGGCCTATTGTAAGCATGTGGGAAGGAGGGTACATGCTGTTGTGGGATTTGTACAAGGATGATGAGAACAGAGCACGTGAACTGTTGCTTGCTCCCAAACAAGCACATTCTCTTGCAGTTACACTTGGCCACAGCCCCTCACCTTGGCACGCAGCTTGGTCAGGGTGCGGATGACGTTGGCTCCGCAGTTCTGGGCCAGCGTGCGTGGGATAACCTCCATGGCCACGCCCACCTGTGACAGCAGGTAACCAATCACAATGACAATGAAACACAGTTAAGGCATCTTGTACACGCGAAAGCAATAACAAAGGGGACTTGCGCGGCCACACACGCACACCTGAGCAAGCAAAGTATACACAGCAGGCCGTCACCTGAGCGAGCAAAGTGCACACGCACACCTGAGCAAGCAAAGTGCACACACGCACACCTGAGCAAGCAAAGTGCACACGCACACCTGAGCAAGCAAAGTACACACAGCAGGCCGTCGTTCTGAATCAATTAATGCCAATCTTTGTCTACGACTCAATAAGCAGACATCCTGGTAAGCCTTGCTATGAGGCGTTGCGCGAAGGACAAAGCTGCAGCCTGAAGTAATCGGCTCCAAACGGCCATCATACGTTTAAAGCTTAAAAGCCAAGAAGACCCAATCCCAACGTTCCGCAAATTCCAACCATGCTGGCAATTTTGTTAGGACACCCACTGCACACATACTGCAGGTCTGCTGCAATCCCAACATATCATTTCATTGCATTACCACACATGCACATTCCACACGTCAATCCCACTGCAAACGCGTGCTCACTATAACATCGCAGCACGGTCAGCCAGGTTTCAGCTGCTTCCCACTAACATGCTACAACATTATTCTTTTCTTTTCCACGCTGCTGCCAAACAGATTAAGCAAAGGGTTGTTCCCACCTTCAAACGGCCTTTATTGATTTTAAGCAAGCGTATAACATGCTACAACATTAAGCAAACCAGACACACAAACGTACCGCCTTGTATGGCCATGACTCCACGCCCTGTAGGCTGGCTGCACAATCAGCCAAGCCACGGCTGACTGCCATCTCACAGACACCACCTCCAGGGACCAAACGAGGGTCGATGCAAATGTTGCGGGCCACTCCCATAGCATCAACCAAGTTGCGCTCCACCTGCGTGTGAACACGCATGTGCATACGTGTATGTGTGTGTGCACACGTGCGTGCACATGTGCTTGTGAGTGTGCCTGGGTTGTGTGTGTGTGCGTGTGTGTATGTGTGTGTATGTGTGTGTATGTGTGTGTATGTGTGTGTATGTGTGTGTGCGTGTGTGTGTATGTGTGTGTGCGTGTGTGTGTATGTGTGTGTGTGTAATGTGCACGAGTGCACACACACGTTAAAATGTGCGATGGAGTAGCAAATCATGTTGCGTGTGTTTGGTGTGTGCCATATCATTGCAAGGAAGCAAAAAGAAAATGTGGCCTCATGGATGTTACTTTAAGTTGTATGCGTAAAACAGCAGCGCACAAGCAATGTTGTGCACACAATTACATGCATGAAGAATAACACTTGACGTTGTATGCGTATAACAGCAGCGCACAAGCAATGTTGTGCACACGATTACATGCATGAAGAATAACACTGTACGTTGTATGCGTATAACAGCAGCGCAAAAGCAATGTTGTGCACACGATTACATGCATGAAGAATGACATAATATTTCTGAAAGTGCCATTGAGCGTACTGCCATGCAGGAATGGCGATGGCAATGTTTCTGCTCATGAATTAGTGATCCTACCTTTTCACAACCTGAAACCTATTACAATGCCCTTAATAACACCTTTATGTAGGGTTGGCCAGAACCATATATATACGGTGCATATACGGTATTTTTGGCAGGGGAATCACCAAATATACGGTGTATATATACGGTTCTGGCCAACCCTACCTTTATGATGAAGCATGGCATGGCAAACACGCGTGCGTTTGGAGCTGCAGCTGCCATAGAGATACAGAGGCCATTTCTTAACGCCCTTATTTCTAGGGTTGGCCAGAACCGTATATATACACCGTATGTGACCGTATATTTGATTATTTCCCTGTCAATGATACCGTATATACACCGTATATATATATGGTTCTGGCCAACGCTACTTATTTCGTTCAGGATAACACGGACACCATTTCTCATGGCCCTTACCTCATTCAGGATATCCTTGGAGGCACCACGCAGTAGGATGGTGCAAGCCTTGGGTGACTCGCAGTCCACAATGAAGGTGAAAAACTCATCACCAATCTTGACCACCTGAAGGACCAAAAAAGCGTCAAAGTGCTGGAGCCCCTTTGGGTAGCAATGTATTGAACTCCTGTCCCAAAAGCACACGCACACAAAAATGAAACGCACATAGATGAGGAATTGCCCACCTTAGCATGCTGACGTGCATACAAAGCACTGGCATAACACACACAGCCCACCTGATTGAGCACACATGCACGTGCAAGACACACACATGGGTGCACTTCAGGCTGTACTAACAAGTGCACAATTTGTACACACATGCATGACACGTACAACATGAGTACGCTGCCCACCTCAAACAGACCGGCCCCGGTGCCAATGTCGCTTTCCCGGATCTCCTCTGTCCTGCAAAGCAAAGTTTAGTTGAATACAATGGTGAAATGCTCCTTGGCCCTGAGGTGAGCAGAGCAACAAAGCGAAGCGAATAAGTGAGTTAATTTTGAAAGAAAGATAGTGGCAGAAGATGCAGTCTAAAGACACTCTTTTGATCTGCACCCCCCCTTCCCCTCTCCCCCTGGCATAGCCCCTAACCCTGAAAATGCCTAATATTGTCCTAGTCGGCTTCTGCAGTCCTCGTCCGGTGGAGAGAATGCGTTGCTTTATGCAGTGCATCATTAAAAATGTCAACGAGCTCAAAAGTGCAGGTGTACTTTTATTGCGCATGTCACAACAACAAGGCCAGAGCTGACAACAATAATGTAGACATTGCATGCATACCTGTGAACGATCGTTGCCCCACATGCACGAGCAATACGGTTGTTGTCTGTCTTTCGCAACCTCCGGATGGCTGAGATGCCAGACTTGGTCAGGAAATGGGCGGCCAGGTCGCTCAGGCCCTGTGCGTGTGTATGTGTGTAAGTGTGTGTGTGTGTGCGTGTGCGTGCGTGCGTGCATGTATGTGTGTGTGTTTGTGTGTGTGTGTGTGTGTGTGTGTGTGTGTGTGTGTGTGTGTGTGTGTGTGTGTGTGTGTGTTTGAGAGTTTGCACATACGCATGTGCGATCAATTACCTGTTTGTGTGCGTGCGCACACCTGCGTCAAGGCCTAAGGCTGCGCACTTCCTGACCAATCAAATAAATACGCTAACAGCATGGTATAATTTCACCTTCCATGCATCCACACACACCTTAACCCACCCACACTCACACACCTTCTCTGTAATCACCAAGTCAGGCTTGAAGGCAGCAATCTGCGCGCACATCTTTTGCACTGAATCCTCCTCAGCCTTCAAAAGAGCAGCCCTGCAGATGTGCATGCATACAAGAACTCATCAATTTGCTATAAAACGACGGCGAGAAGGGAGTGTAAGCACGTATCAGCTTGTGCAAAAGAATTACCATGCAGCATTTGCCTAGCCTCAACAAGCTGCCTTGCACAAGGTGAGTCAAACATCAAGTTTTGGCGTCATCTTGCAATCAGACCCTCTTCTCTCTTGTTTATACCGAACGGGCAAGCGACCAGGTCACGCATGTAGACATACATTCACACGGAAAGGGACCTCCTGCTCATCCTTGTGTAGACCTCCCCCCCTCACATACTCGACTTACTTGGTTCTTTCTCTTTGAACATTTAGAATTGTGCATCCCCCAAAATGCACGCGCTCAAACACACACACACACACACATACACACACACACACAAACACGCAGCAGCCACACCACACCCACCAGTCCTCCTCCTTTGACACCTCCACATTCGTCTGGTTCTCTCCCTTCTTGTACTCCAACGGACAATCCAGAAGCAGCACGCGTGGCTTGTGCACCTTGCGGCGCATGCGGCCTGGCACCACCACATCCTTGTTAAACATCACACCTGTGCACCAGGTGTGAGTGAGAGCAACTTGTCTTAACACAGGCCAATCATCACAAGCGTGCTGCTCGGATCACCACCACCTCCTTCGCATTGCCACCTTTGCATTTGCAAGCCACCTTTGCGTTTGCAAATGCGTGTGTTCGCCTATCTTGGCTCACGAATGTGCTTGCAAGTGTGAAGGTCACCCCCCACTGTAACTATTGTAAGTGTGAATGACACCCCCTCTTCTCGTGCAGAAGACAGTGAGACAGCGCACCCTGCTGCCTGCACGTCATGAAACAATGCAGGCAGTCCAACGGTGTGGTTGGTCGCTTTGTCAGACACACAAAGGCAGAACTCCCTGCCAGAGACTCACAGCGCACCTTTTAGCACTTTGCAGTCCTCAATGGTACCCCCTGGGATCTTCTCCACCTTGGCATAGTTCTTGATGTCAATCTCACGTTGGCCTTGGCCTACGTCCATGGCCACCGTCTGCACGGCTGTAAGGGCAAGCTCCTGCACAGACAAGCGCATGTCACCAGTGGGTGGCACTGTCTTCTAAGCTACAAAGGCAAGCGCAGACAAGCGCATGTCACCAGTGGGTGGCACTGTCTTCTAAGCTACACAGGCAAGCGCAGACAAGCGCATGCCACCAGTGGGTGGCACTGTCTTCTAAGCTACACAGGCAAGCGCAGACAAGCGCAGTTCACCAGTGGGTGGCACTGCCTCTTTAAGCTACAAAGGCAAGCACAGACAAGCGCAGTTCACCAGTGGGTGGCACTCTTAAGCTACACAGGCAAGCACAGACAAGCGCAGTTCACCAGTGGGTGGCACTGTCTTTTAAGCTACAAAGGCAAGCACAGACAAGCGCAGTTCACCAGTGGGTGGCACTGTCTTTTAAGCTGCACAGGAAAGATACACGTATTAGGCAATTTCCTAGCAACACTAAAGGAAAGATCCTGAACCCTCAAGCCAGCTTCCAGGACAGGGCCAGGGTTGTTGTATGGACATCAAACATGGAGGGAATGGCATGATGTGAAAGGAAGTCACCAAGTAAACAGACAGACAGCACCATAAGGGCATCAGCAGCTCGTGAGCTAGGCAGCCTTATTCTCACACACTACACACACTCAAAATGCATACACGCATGTGCAACATTGGTGGTGCACAAGCAAACACGCATGCACACAAACACACACACACACACATTATCACTCACCGCCATGAGGGTGCCAAATCGGTGTGTGAACTTTGTGGCCACACAGCTGTTCACCACATTCAGCATTTGCTCCTTGTTGTTGGTGTCAATGGGGAAGGCCACGCTCTCCACAATCTTCACAGCATCTGTTAAAGCCTGCAGAACGTGCATTTTTGCAGACCTTTAAAACACATGTAGAAAAGGCGCGCATGGGCCATGTCCTGTGCGGACTTGGGAGCACTGCCTCAAGCCCATACATGCACGATTCCATTACAATGACATGTTGCAATGGTAACAACGATTCCATTACAATGACATGTTGCAATGGTAACAACGATTCCATTATAATGACATGTTGCAATGGTAACAACGATTCCATTACAATGACATGTTGCAATGGTAACAACGATTCCATTACAATGACATGTTGCAATGGTAACAACGAAGCTATGACTCTCCAAAGTCGTGCCATGTGCATGAGGCCTAACATGACGCGAAAAATGTGGAGGTCACCCTACCAAGACTTATAACTGACGGACGATATAACAATCACAACACACTCTCCTTTGACTTAAATAGCATGTCCTTAACTACAGCTAGATATAAGATATATCACGTGCTGAAATGCATGGCTTATGCAAGGACACAAACACAAACTCCGATTGGTCTGGCATCCTGCAACCTAATCCCTGCACTGTTATCTAGCGCACACACGCACATACGACCTAACTGTTCATAAATCAACGCCTCGGGAAAACATGTTCCGTGATGCCAAGATCTCTCCTCTCTCTTGCAAGCTGTCTATTAATACCGACAAGCCGCAGGGCTGGGGGCTTTCTACTACACGTCATCTGCTGGTTATTACACGATGGTGTGTGCAAGCAAAGACGCACTTCATTCAACCTCTCCCCCATATTTAGTACCCCATTATTACCCCTTCATTCATTCAACCTCTCCACTTCATTCATGCAGCCTCTCCCCCATAATTCGTACCCCAATAGTACCCCAACCAGTCAACACCTTACCTTGGCGTAACCCTTGACAATCACGGTGGGATGCAGGTTCTTTTCCAAGAAAGGCTCAGCTACGTGCAACAGCTCCCCAGCTGCAGTTCGGACAGGGAATACACGTGAAAAATATAAATAAATGAGCGATTCAGTTGCATTGTAGGTCCTTTGCGAGGCTCTGTGTCTTGCACCAGGTCCCATCTACCACTGTTGCATAATGATTAGTGAAGTGGTCCTAGCGTGGCTTGGCAAATTGTACAAAACGCACACGCACAGAAAAATGCATCCCTGAGTACGTACACAACACCTCTTGCACAAAGTACATACGATGCTTAATGAGGCATGCATTGTCAATCTTTTCGAAGGGGGGCATCAATTGTTTGCTTAGACTGTTTGTTCTGCTGCTCGGCACTTGTTCCATTCGTGAGAGCCATTCTTCCTCACCTAAAATGATGACGGAGGTGGTGCCGTCCCCCACTTCTTCGTCTTGAGTCCGGCTCAATTGAATCATGGACTGTTTGACATGGTTGCAAGCACTGAGGTTGTAAGTCTGCGGTGATTCATATCTGCACCCTACCAAAACATAAACCCTGGAGAAAAAAAACATTCATTTTTGTGCTAGTGCTTACACTGAGCACAATCTATGACAGAAGGAAACGTGCAAACTGACGTGCTGCTCCCTAACTGCAAGGGCGCAAATGCCTTCACCTGAGCACCATCTATGTTAAGTTGGGATTGGCATCTTAGGGGGGGCAAGGTACAAATGCACCAAAACAGAACGCAAATGTACTCTGCTCCTGCGTGTCACATTCAACACAGGAATTGTACGGCTGCATGGTTGTCCTCACCTTTGCTGCTGGGTGGGTGACATCAATTTCCCGAAGAATGGCGTGGCCGTCGTTGGTCAGCACGATACCTATGCATGCGTATGTGTGTCAGAGTCGTTTGTGTGTGTATGTGTGTGTATGTGTGTATGTTTATGTGTGTGTGTGTATGTGTGTGTTGCTTGTGTGTGTGTGTGTGTGTGTGTGCGCGCGCGTGCGCATGCGTGTGTTGGCTTGTATGTGTGTGTGTGTGTGTGTGTGTGCGTGTGTGTGTGTGTGTGTGCGCGCGCGTGCGCATGCATGTGTTGGCGTTTGTGTGTGTGTGTGTGTGTGTGTGTGTGTGTGTGTGTGAGAGAGAGAGAGAG
>Ga0307942_1000591_pt1 | contig 25954 bp, 24 predicted proteins | sample OrgLakmetagen175_FD_201846 | JGI IMG/M metagenome (GOLD analysis project Ga0307942, IMG submission 201846) | Saline water microbial communities from Organic Lake, Antarctica - #175 | ecosystem: Environmental > Aquatic > Non-marine Saline and Alkaline > Saline | place: Antarctica: Organic Lake... | reverse complement strand
GTGTTTGTGTGTGTTTGTGTGTGTGTGTGTGTGTGTGTGTGTGTGTGTGTGTGTGTGTGTGTGTGTTGTGTGTGTGTGTGTGTGTGTATGTGTGTGTGTGTGTGTGTGTGTGTGTGTGTGTGTGTGTGCGCGTACGTATGTGTATATTTGTGTGCGCACGTATGTGTGTACTTATGTGTGTGTAGTTAAATGCATCAATGCAAGCCTGCTTCTCTTCTTCAGCAGATGGCACTGTAAGCGGCAACCCTGGACCCCAGACCTTCTTGAACTGCTGTGCTCTTTTCCCTCCTCGTCATTCGCTGGAGCGTGGAATGATACGCCACGTCGAGGTGGTGCTGAAGGGGGGGGGATCAAACTCGGTTCGACGGGCGGAAAAGGAATTTGTCGGTCATAAAATTTGGGCTGGATCTCCTCTTGCTGCTGAGCTGCAGAAGGCCTCGATTGCAGGCACCCCTGCGAGCACGTCACAAGTGCACAATTCCATAGCTGTTTCTTGACGTACGCCTGGATCTGTCAGGATGTTTCACAAGGCTCACCATCGGACATGTTAGCTCATACTGCAGGACGCTATATAATATAATATAATATAATTTAATTTAATATAATATAATATAATATAATATACTTATAATGCAAGTGGTATATACAAACCGAATGTTACATGCGCAACACCGAGTGTCACAGCAACGGGGGGGGCGAAAACCTGTGGCGAGACGAGACACAAACATTCATGCTTACGTAGACCAAAAAGCTGAGCCAAGGTCTGTTGGACACACATACACCAAACACCAAGCCCACACTCATATGTACACACACACACACACACACACACACACACACACACACACACACACACACACACACACACACACACACGCACACACAGACACACACACACACACACAAACACGAACACACACACACACACACACACACACACACACACACACACACACACACACACACACACACACACACACACACACACACACACACACACACACACACACGCGCACGCAGACACACACACACACACTCGTTCACGTGCACACGCACATAAATAAACTCATACATTCACATTACAGCAAACCTATATAAGACACACATATACATACATTTACACATACACAGGTCCAAACAGGCACGTGCATGCATACAAACGCAACACACTCAAACACACGTACCCAGGTATACATGTACAAACACACACACACACACTATCACACAATCACACATACACACACACGCACATACGCACATGCATACACAGGTCCACACAGGCACAATTCATGCGCTCACGCTTACACTCACACATGCTTGCAGGCAAACTCACCGGAGAGAACACCTGTTGCATGGAATTGGGGCACTTTTCTCTGTTGTTGGAGCACTTACCTCAGTGGCCCCAGCAACAGCAGAAGCAGAGGCCACTCCGATGAGCAAGTACGAGCCCATGGAAGCTATAAAAAACAAAGACTACGGAAAGGCTCGAGGGCGGTGCGTCGAGCCTCTGCCTGTCTTTTTTGCTAGGTCTTCATATTTAATTGAAGCGAATCAGGCTTTCCCCTTTTCCTCCTTCCACCATGTGGCAGAAAAATGATGCTCTGCTTTTGTCACGCTGCACAGCAGTGCTTGCCTGCTCAAGCATCTGCAAGAAAAAAAGCAATCACCTGCTCACAGCACCAACAGATAAATTGTCGTCGCCGGCTTTGTCCACATTTGTCTTGTTATACCTCCTGGATCAGTTTCCCAGTTATGTTCCTGTAGACCACTTCTTCCATTGATATTCGCATTGGGGAGGCCAAAAGGTCAAAATGTTATGTTGCCTACGCTAGATCGCTCTACCTGTAAAGCTACAAATAGCTGGCATGCAGACCACTTTTTGCAAGCCAACACGCCTACCAGACCACCCACTGCTTGACGTTTGTTTTTACTAGTTGCGTTTGAGCTGCACAAACAAACATCAATCGTTTCAATAGATAAGCAAAGGAGCCTACTGCAGAGGTGGCTTGTGTTCCCTGTGAAAGTACTGAGCCATTTCAATTTTAGTTGCGTTTTCATGTTTTCATGCTCTTTAAGCTTTTGTATATCGCTCCCTTCCCAATCTTTCTTCGGGTTCTCTCAGGTACTCTGACTACATTTTGACTCCATCTGGTCTGCAATACCAGGTGCGTAAGCATTCGCCTCCCCAGAAAGTTTCCGTTTCTACAAACTGTCTTATCAAAGTCAAATTGTATCAAAATGCTGCTGTCTCAGCTACTATCTGCATTGGAAAAATATATATATGACAAGGCAACATCCCTTTCTTTGCGCAACCCTGATTTCCCAGGACATTAAGGAAGGCACGGGGCAGCCCATAGAAGATGGCATGACTGCAGTGGTTGACTGGGACGGCTATACTATTGGCTACTATGGAAGGCCATTTGAGGCTCGGAATAAGGTGATAGCAGTCACCAGACTATTATTGATGTGTAGGTTTGTAGTGGGTGACACCATTTACTTTAACGGGACGCTTAAAGGTCATGAATTTCAGCTCAACAACTGTCAGTCAAGGGAGACTTGGGTACAGTCATTGCGATAATAGAAGGCAGGCGTGATTAAGCAGCATGAGATTATTACGTACCGTACAAAACCATAATGAATGCGACATTTGGGAAAAACCAATTAATAAATCCCAATGCAAGCAATGCAAAGGGGGAAACACTTGATTATTTAACACAATGCGAGCCTATGCGAGGGCCTTTTGGCCTTCTGAGCTGCACGTGTGTGAGCATACTTGCGTTTGCACAAGTCCATGCGTATGCGTGCGCGTGTGCATACATATGCATGCACAGGGATGCGCATGTGTGCGTGTATGCACACGCATGTGCCAGTGTTTTCTTAATCTTAAGTTTTTAAATTTTGGGGGGTGCAGCATTTTAATCTAAATTGCTACGCAGGGTGCTTAAGCCAAAAAGGTGTGTAGCGCAAGCCTTTCTTAAAACAAATGGCCAAAAATTTTGGCGTGTGTGTAATAAAACATGTTTAAACGAAAAGAGATGTACTTCGAGTGTGCGTGCGTGTGCGTGCGTGCGTGCGTGTGCATGCGTGTGTGTGTGTGTGTGTACATGCGTACATTAATGCATGCATGCGTACGTGCGTGTGTACATGCGTGATTGCATGCGTGCATGAGGACGTGCGTGCATGATTGCGTGATTACGTGCATGCGTGCGTGTGTTGCTTATGTGTGCATTGTCTGTGCGCGGGATGGCAGGTTTAGCTTGCATGCTTGGAAACGGCTACTGCTGCTGCATTGACAGGGGTGGATGGGGAAGCTGCTGCTGGGTTGGCTGGGGCCCAAAGAATAGCTTTCTTCCCCGCTTGTTGCACTCCTTTTATTCAAAACATATGGCCCTAAAATGCTACACAGGGTACTCCCAAAAATTTTCTGACGTCACGCACGCGCGAAACAGGGTACAACGCGACGACCTGGTGCGTCGCTGTAAAACCACTAAAAAGCGACACAAAAAGCTTAAAACACGACGCATCGCCTTTAAAAATAACAGGTGCATGCGTATGCACGCGCGTATGCCTGCATGCGCGCACGCGTACATATGCATGTGAAGGATGGCACCTGCTTACATTGCTGCTCCTCCCCTAAGAACCCCCTGCTGCTGGTGCCTCAGATCAGCCTAGGCCTCCAGGTGGCCTCTTCTTTGTTGCTGCTGCTGCATCCCACTCTGCTGCCCTGTCCTCTCCAATTGGAGCCGCCTTCTCACTTGCTGTCCGTCTACTGGGCTTGAATAATGCCCACAACAAGCTGTTTGTGCCCCTTGGGGGCCTTTCCAGCCCTTTCCCGTTCATGCTCACAAAAGTGATTAATTTTGCCCAATGCGAGCTTCGCGAGGCCTCGTAACTTAGTTATTTTATGTGCTCGCGACACACCGCGAGGGGGTGAAAAACGTTCGCGGTATGCGGTGATATAAGTACGGTACGGTAATTAGCGTGAGGCCAAGCCTTGTGCCTGATAGAGCCAGGATGCTTCTTTTGAAACATAACACGTTTGCAATTAGATAATATTTTGTTGCCAGGTTTGTACGAACAGGAAACGTTTTTTCAAGTTCGAGACGCTGCGCCCTTCGTTTTTGATCCCAATGACATGTTATCTCTGCAATAATCTGCAAGACTTTGATTCCACATTCTGTCATCACGAAGTTGCACGCATATTCAGGGGAAATTATTGTGTATGTGCTCTGACGATTAACTTTTTCCTTTCAAATCGAGCAGATATGCTCTGTTCCTCCCGCAATCCCAACTGCTGATTTGCTCTTTCCCATGCAACTTGTGCAGCCCAAAGGCAGTGCATTCACAGGCGATAACAAAGACTTCATCCGCTTTAAGCTGGGCAGTTACACGATGATACCAGGCTTTGAGGAGGCTGTGCAGGGTATGAAGGTGAGCAAGCAGATTGTTGCACTACCATCAAATTTAAGGCGCCTTCAGGCTTGTCTCATGGGCCTTTATCTTGTTTTGTGAGTTTAAATACGCATCCCTCTTATGTAGCAACCTCAGTACTTGGATAAGGACTTCAACTTTCATGCCTGTGCTGCATCGCTGTCTGATGCCATAACAACAAATTTCACAGGTAGATCCAGACAAATACGGACAAAACTTACGGATAAGTCTTAGGGATAAATGCATACAATAATAAATAAGTCATATGTGGCTCCCTTCCTTCCGATGCAGGTCGGAGGCTTCAGGAGAATCATAGTCCCGCCAGAACTAGGGTACCTTGATGGATCGTGGGACAAGCAGGGACCCAAGCCTACATCTTTCTCGGTAAGTCTACACCCCATCATACTATGCATGCATGCTGAAGCTGGGCTGCTCCACGGAGCTCCTCCTGGATGTTGCTGGTGCTGCTAGGGTGGCCGTCCGGTGATTTCACGCTGCTGTGGCTCCGCTGCTAAGCTCCCGGGCTCCCGGATTATACAGCAAGCTTTATTTAGTGTGAGAGCAGGAATTCCGCAAATCGGGAGTGTGGAAATGGGGGGCTGGATGCGGGAATTTCGTCTCGCGAGTCAACTCGCGAAGTTGGGTGTGAGCCGAACCTAGCCTAATAAAACCCATGCAGAGTGACCTTTTAGTTTCTATATAATTCGTCTGTCGGGTCAAGGGGTGGTGCGCATGTTTTTAGAAAGTGGCTCAATCCGAGCCAAAACAGCCACCCCCTGTATCTCCCCAACCACTGCACCACTCCGGACACTGAGACCGGTTTCGCACACCAGTTTTGCCCCATTTAAACAGCCATGAAGTCAAAAATTGGTTTGGGGCAACTTTGTTTGGGGGTGAACACCACTACATAGGAAACGTTGCTTATTTCTTGGAGTATGTAGCTGGATAGTGAAGTCTGGCACAAAAGTGCACATGCATGATTTGAGAGCAAGTAAATGCTGCTTACAATCATTTACACTAGGGTAATTATGAATTTTAGAACGCGAATGGTGCAACCTACAACTTGCTTAACCAGAAGCTTGTGCAGTTTGAATACAAAATATGTCATTTTTTGCAGTAAGTCTCCTTGAAACGGTATTTACAAGCACCTCCTTCTCCTTTAGTTAGGTGGAAAGGGGTTTACTACCTGCATAGCCTTTTTTCTTAGAGTTCAGAAGCAGGTGCACAAGTTAAACATTGTTAACCAATTTTTGGGTACAATTGCTTCATGTTATATCACAGGGGCAGCGTGCTCTTGGATTTGTGCTGTCAAACAAGGGAATGATTGACAAGACTTTGCTATTTGACATAGGTGAGCCCGGGTTGCTCCTGAGTGTCTGGTAGTGCTTTAATCCCTTCTCTTTTCTCTTTTACGCTACTTCCACACACATAAGTGTCCTTTTTTTGACAATGCAACATCAATCCATGGCTTAACGCAGTAAGTAGTTCAGTGCAGAGGAGGCGGATTGGTGCAATTAAGCATTAAATACCTCCAGAATAGGGTATAAATAGGCACCACCGCATTTGCCTCGATCATATATACAGTAGATCTCGCAGGGGTTACTTCCTAATCTATGACGAGAAATGCTACCTACTTGTCACTGTCTAGTGGAAATATACAGGAAGGTAGCACGAACCAATGGGGGTGCCTTAATTCCTACTTCCTACTGCTCCACCCTCCTGTTGCTTGCAGAGCTAATGAAGATCGTGCAGTAACGCCGCTGATAGCCGCCGCTTCCTTTCCCTTTTTCTCTCTCCTCTACTTAACAATAGCACTGCAGTCATCGAACTGTTCCCTAATTTGATTGACGCCTATGTGTTTGATTTTTTTTGCTATCCAACTGTTGACTGTTTCTTTTGCTCACTGCCACAAAAGAATAGGAATAAAATGCAGATGGTGTAAACACTACCGGCATGGATTAGGAAAGGACGTTCTGTGTTCTGCACCACCCAATGGATGCAGAGACACACAACATTCTACCTGGAGAATAAAATAAGAGGATCTGTTCAGTGGGGATCAGGTGGTTGGGAGGCAGAAGCCTACACACCACCATGAGTATTGCTCAGATATTGTGGAGGTTGTATTCAAATCTCGTCTCGGTTGATTTTTGTTACGGATCTGATCGCTTAATTTTTGCATGAGTGCTGTGGCATGTAGACCAGTAACTCCGAGGCTTTGGAGTGGGTTCCTTGTGTGGCTGCTGTAGATGGTGCCTGTTGCTCCTAGCAGGATGGTGTGAAGCATTTTACGGAGTCCGAGTAAGCAAGGCATTAGCAGCTTATGTTGTTCTCGTGCCTTTTCTGCTTGTTAAGTAGGGGAAGTGATTACGAGTATTCAATTTCGATCAAAATGTATAGCGTTTGTTTGGTTGTATTGTGGTATCGTAGCCAGGGGGTACCCTGGATTGGCAGCGCCATCTGCCAGGTTATCACCGGCAACTCTTCTTGCATTATTGGCAGACCTAGTGTGATACGTGTTTTTTGTTTTTTTTGAGGGCGTGGTTGCTGGGTCGGAGTAACTATGATTGCATTTGGCTTGCTAAAATTCCGCCGCTGTTGCGCATAGAGAGGGTAAGAGCCAGATTGGAATTATTCCCATCTGTGTCTCCTCTGAAGGGCGTATATTGCCTTGTTGTACCATTTATTCATGACTGTCTACGTCTGCTTGTGCTAGCAGGCAAGCACCCTGTGTACCTTGTTGGATCGCTTTTATAACCATTTGTCCAGCATCGTTGTGCCTGTTAACAATCATTTAATTTATGATGGGATGACTGCAGCCTGACAGCATGTGGTAGTGCCGTCTAGCTTCTGGCAGATGGGGCAGATTGGTGGGCCTTCTATATGGCTGCACTGAGCGGCACGCTTTTGGTTGTACACAAATCTGTGCGACAGAGCATGGCATTCTTCTTTTCTCCAGAAGTGACGCATTTTTCCGTAATGAGTTACTAATGCCTTTCTCGACAATGCCTTCTCGCTTGATCAGTTCTTGGTATTTTGTAGCGATTTGTGGACAGATGGTTTGAAACCCTTTTTGATTCAGGACTTAATTTGTGTTGGTCGTGCATATGTGCTTGTGCAGCATTGAGATCTGAGAAAATGGAGAGCCTTTCTGCTGGAGGACCTGGTTGGCAGGTGTTAAGAGTATCCGATAGGCAAGCTGTGGGATGGTTTTCCACCCTTGCTGGCCAGAATATGGATGAATGGGGATGGGCGTCGATGTTAATCATGTGGATATCGTGGCCATTTTGATTTTCCGCAGAGCACTTTGCCATGACATCAGCGCACTCATTCCCTAGAATGCCAGCATGAGCTTTAACCTTGTAAAGATGGATGGTGTGTTTAGATAGCTGGATGTGGCGTACGATAGTTTCTAGGAGTTTGGCATGTTTATGCTGTCCGTGCGCTGGGGGTAGAGGATGCTATTTCTTATTTGCCATAGTGCACCAGCGCACCAGCTCTGTCTGTTGCAATATGGGTGTATTGCTTCATTTATTAGCAGCGTCGGAATGTTAGAAAGCCTCACTTAGGCTTCTTGAGTGCTCACCAGAAAACCTGGTTTTTGTCTTACTGAAGAAGTCGAACAGGTAAGCCAAAGAAGCCAGGACGGCAGGTAAGCAAGTAAGGATGTATTCAATTAATGGCTTAGTGCTCGGTAATGCTTCCTCCTTCCTTGGAAAGCCAAGCAGGTAACCCAGGATTAGTAAGCGTGATCATGTGCCTTGGCTTCTCAAGTAAGCACAAAACAAGCCTGTTAAAGAATCGCTTAGTAAGCCTAAGAAGCTCTAGATAAGGTAAGGTAAGGTCACATCGCTATATATGCCTCTGGGGGGCATCTGAGCGGAAGCTTGGAAAACGCCTGAAACCAACCAAAAATATCCGAGAAAAAATCAAGGGAAAAGGGCTAGGCACTCAGCCAGCCAGCCAGCCAGCCACAAATTAGGCCACACCATAAATATTAGGTTGCTTCCCAAAAGTCCTCATCTTCACATTGAGGTGCGGAGTCTAAAAAAATGTTCATGCGAACAGTCCAGCAAAATTTGTTCCTCATCCTGAACAGAGTGCCATGTCACATTTGTCACAGCCAACTTGACGCCGACCCACCTTCACAATTATTATTTTGTTACTTTTAAAACTAGGAATCGATGGCTGAGAGGCCTGTTTACTGCGGAAACTATGAGGTAAGGCACACACACACACACACACACACACATACACACCACACACACACACACACACACACATACACACACGCACACACACACACGCACACGCACACACACAAACACACACACACACACATACACACACACACACACGCATGCACACGCACACACACACACATACACACACACACACATACATACACACACACACGTGCGCACACCCACCCATCCACACACACGCTCACATGCGTCATGCGTACGCGCAAAACACATACACTGATTCACGTAAACACGCCTACACACATACGCACAGTCAGGCACACGCAAGTGCACCAACACATACGCATGCAAATACTGCACACTTACACACAACACACGCAACCACACATGCACACCACGCACATGCACATGCAAGTACTTACACACAACAGGCACGCCTGCACATACAGACACGCATGCACGCATTTAATCGCTCTCTTGCTTACTCATACACTTACACACACATGTGCACAATATATCCCACGCACATGCACACCACGCATGCACACGCACAAACACACACGCGCACGCACACACACACACACACACACACACGCACATGCACAAATACACACGTGCACACACACACACACACGCACACGCACAAACACACACGCGCACACACACACACACACACACGCACACACACACACATTCCCACACACACATACGTACGAACACACCACCAGCCCATTCACCCACACTTACACACGTGCAAACACGCGCACTTCACACACAGTCATACGCACAGACTTCTACATGCACATTTGTATATGCACACATGATATTGCTGACGTAAAACTGCAAGCGTGCAATGAACTCAAACATCATGCTCAGCATGCATGCGCACACATCACGCACACGCAAGCAAGTATGCATGTCCCTATGTACACAATAACATGCGCAACCAGTGCATAAGTGCTACAAATGCAAAAAAGCACGGTAACGTAAAAACTCACTCAAATTCTGCACATGTACACACATACAGACAAACAAGTTGCGCACCTCTTTTGCCTAACTCACGTTCTTTGTCCCGCCTTTGTCTTTCTGCAGTATGACCTGCCGGAAAACGGTGAGAAAAACAAGGGTTAGGATGCAAACAACTCCTGGGTATCTGCTGTGTTTCAAATGCTGCGCACTTTTATATCTCATTTATGTTCCGTGCTCCACACTACCGCAGAGATTTACAAGATGTTTTATGGTAAGTGGAATTGATGGTGGAACGGATGGTGTGCTTGCAAGTTTGCATATCGTGCATAAGGTTTGATGTGAAATCTTACCTGCCACGCTGCACCTATAATAGAGTTCATTACATACTCAAGCTGCTCTTTGACTTTCACAGCCCACCCTTCCTACTGGTGTGGCTGCAGAGTATGGGGATATCATTCGGATCGACATGAAGACAGGTGAGGTATTTGTGAGGGGTTTTGACTCACGCCGTTGCCGACGAGCTCAGTGTCGTGTGGTGTTACGGTACTTATTTGCATGGCTGCGAAGTGTGCTTGAGGGGGTGGGCCAGAGAGCCTTGTTGCCCAAATATTTAAGTAAGTTTTGGGCGTGGCGTTTAGCCTCAGACCCACACCACAAAACATTTAAAGGTATCCCTGCAGACAACAGGCAAGGATCCCTCCTTGCAAGCTAACATATCACCAGACACTGCAAAATAGGCATGTTGTTGGGTGGCCACTGGTGTTATCTGCTCAGCCCTGCGGTTGTTGAATCGTCACTCTAATTTTGATTTCAATTTGTTGAGACCCACCTAGCAAATGTGAGGTAATTGTTTTTTTTACAAATAAAGGGCAGTGCTGAGGCACCCAGGCAGCATGGCTAGGGGCCGATGGGCAAAATCATAGATGTACGCTCAAATGACCGCGAATATATTTGAAGGTCTCCCTGCTAGTAATTCCATGCCATTTAATGATTTGCTTCTTGCACTCTCAATGCTTTCCTAAACACATATGTTCCTGTGCCTGCACAGGCTTCTGCTTTGTGTACATGAAAGACGACAAGGAGGGTGACCGCGCCATTCGCAAACTGGACGGCAAAGAGGTCGGCTACAAGCGTCGTCCATTACGTGTTCAGTGGGCGAAGGTGTGTGTACTTGCGCATGTATTTTACTTGCAAGTACAAAAGGTGTTTTTTTGTGCTAGTGTGTGCACATGTGCGTGATAATGTATGTATGTTGGCCATGTCGCAGTAACCTTGCACATGAGACATAACCAAAACTTTGCTGATAGGGACTACGCCTCCCAAGCCCTTATTGCTGTGGGCGCAGTCTGGGAAATGTATGGCATTAAATGCATGGGTATGAACGTCAAAGGGAAGTAAAAAGGCCCAAGTTTAGCTCGTAGTTTCGAAATGTGCTCTCGCGCTCATGTGCATTTTCAGTTGCAACCCTTCTATAGTCAGAATGTGCTAAATGCTTCCAGGTGTAGGATTTTCAGACTTGCAGATCTTGAACATTATCAGATTGCTGTGGCGTGCAGGCTAATTTCTGGGCCACAGTCGCTACTAGGTCGCACTCTGCTCCAGATAGGATTGAAGCTGCTTGGAGTGCTCACAGAAATTCGTAATCTGGGACTTTTAGATGCAAATGTGTGGAACCTTTCTCTTGTTTACAGACCAAATGGATGATTCACAAGGCATTGTATGTTTCCACCGTCAAAGCGATTTGAAAAGGTGGCTAAAAAAGGGTTCTTAATTACGGTGCAAGGTATGAGATTCAACCGGCACTAAGTATACAACTTAATTTTGAAGTACGGGCTGCATGATTGACAGGTATCAAAAGGCATAAGAGTGTTGGGCGTGAATCGATGCTTAAATTCAATTGTTGGAGGCTTGCGGAAATTATTGAAGGGCTAAAAAGTACGGGTCAAAACCGTACTGATACTGACCATTACACAATGACCTAAGAAAAGTATTTGGGCCCCTCGTCCCTTGCGGCAGCAACTACTAAAATTTAGAAGACATTGCATACGAAACACTTTGTTGCGGTAGTTTACGGGTCCCCTTGCAGACCTCCATCGTTTTAAAGGGGAAACATTGCCACCATGACAACCGGTTGCAGCAAAAAGTTGCCCGTGGGGGCCTTGTGCTTTCTTTTTGAGATGCAATTGCTTGCAAGCATTCCTCCTGTCAGAGGCAGAGGCCCAGTGGGCAGACCCATGCACAGCCTCGGTTGGGTGACAAGCCCCTCCAGAAGGGAATTGGCAGAGCCAAGCTTGCATGCTGCAGGCAGCCATACTGATTCCAGCAGCAGCAGTCCAACAGTAGCAGCAGGGTCCAGCAGCATCCCAGGAGAAGTGAGGGTGGGATACAGTAGGATCCCAAACACATAACATTTATACATCTTGATGCTTGAGAATCCTCTCAGAAACCTGATAGCTTCAAATTCATTGTTTTAATATTTTGGCACCTTGCAATAAGTAGTACTCATAATTCATAAGGAGCAGTACACTAAGTAATTTATGAAGTCATCGTTTTGTTCTGACTTTCTGGAATCGACATACTGTAACAAGTGGGATATACATCTAATAACTTTGGGTGTGCCAAATTTTGATACAAAATGAGCTATTATTGCCTTGTATCACAATTGTTTCCAATACTCTAAATATTGCTACTGTACATTCCCTACTCACCACCCCCACTGGAAAAATACGTTTTGTTCAAAAAAAATGCAATCAGCCCCCTGTTTTCTCGAGCCTCTTTTCACAGTTAGCGAGAGCTAGGGAGTTAGATTTATGCGCCCAGCCAAGTAGCTGTCGGTGCAGGCCCGACCTCACCGCTATCCGCCCAAAGCAACACCGGAAATTTAATGTCAGGTCATACTATTACCGTACTGCGAGCTGTCACTTACGTCTTATGTCACCGCGTGCCGCAAAAGTTTTTGACCGCTCGGGAAGTGTTTTGATCAATTGAAACAATTTATTAAAAACGCCTAAAAGTTCGCTCCGCTGCAAAATAACAGGTTTTCTAGAGGTCCTGGGATCAAATTCGGGTCAAAACACCCCAAAAAGGGGGGGAACATGTCCCTTCCTGAAATGCGCATTTGGGGGCACACAATTTTTTAGTTAACATTCAGCAACCACCCCCTCTCAAAGGAGTAAGCCACTCTTGTTGTTGTTGCTGTCACTGCTGCTACTGCTGCTGCATGCGTGTGCTAGCTTTGCGTGCTGCTTGAGTGCTGTAGCTAGAGTGCATATGTGTTTGTGTATGTATGTGTGTGTGCGTGCGCGCTTGTGCATGTGCTTGCATCCCTGTCAACTTCATTAGTTGCATAACCACAGAATGCCAATGTAGTGCCAACTGTACAATCCTGTGGGGTCAAACCAAGGTTTGCGAGTTCTGCATGGCTGCAAGTCCTTGTTCTTGCGCTCCTTTGTCTCTTGCTCAGCCCGGTCCGCTCTTGCCTGCTGCAGGCGGGCGGGGGGGGAGGTGCAGGTAGAGCGGGGGGGGGCATCCTCTCCGTTCGCCACTAACAACAATACATATTTTTCGCTACCGCCCCCCTAAAAATCTGAACCGCTCCCCCTAGAAATAAATATATAATTTACCACCGTTTCACAAGTAATATGTCACCGCCCCCTCCAAATAACTGTAATTAGGGGCGGTGATATACTTTATGTACGGTAACTTGGGGTCAAGGGTGTGAATGGGGGGCTGGATTTGCGCCACTTCCTGCCAGAAAGATGGCATGGGTGTTGAAATACGGATGTGAAGGGGGGGCTGGATTTGTGCCATTTCTACACCCATGCATGGGTACAACCACCTTTTTGGCAGGGATATGGCACGAATCCAGCCCCCGATGCACACAGCAGACCCCAAACCCAATGTTTGTGTGTTTCATGTTTCTTCTTTCTACCCGGAACCATTAAAAGTCGAAAAATTGTGAGGCTCGTTTCAGGTACGAAATTTGGCTGGGAATGGTGGGCCTGACTTTAAACGCATGATTCATTCTACTTCTGCCTTTGTCAACATACATGAAGGCCTTGCTTGCTTAATCAGGAGACGAAAAGGCCTCACATAGGCTCACATTGTGTTTAATGATTATGTGTTGCCCCCTCGCATTGCTTGAATTAGGGTTTATTAATTAATATTTTAAAGCTCGCATTCGTTACGGTACTGTACGGATTTTCTTTACTGTTTTCACCAACGGAAAACATGGAACGACCGTATTATGTGGTTGCATCACCGCCCCCCCCCCAAAAAAATAAGGGGCTACCGTACCTTTCCTATATCACCCTGGTTAAATAACGTTTTTTGTGCTCCGGATTGATGCCGGCATTGTTTGTTATATATTTATTTTGAGGCTCTGGGGCTGTCCGGGATTGCTGAAAATAAAGTTTGGCGGGTGACTGATTGGTGATGAGCAGCTCCCTGGGGCCTTCCCTCGCCTCCCTCGCTCCCCACCCAGGCCCCGCCCCAGCCCCGTCAGCAGCACCTGTCGCGCCCCAAGGGGTGTACCAGCGGAAAGCAAGCAGCTTCAAACCGGCAGCGAATGCCGACCGAGCCATTCGAGATTGAGGTTTGGGTTGCTGGTGTGGAGGTTAAGGATGAGAAAGTTGCAGTGGTTGCACATGCAGGCACAAGGCAACTCGGCAGTTGACAATTACCCAGGTGGGGTAGCTCATACAGAGAGGTCACGCACCCAGGCCCATGCCCAAGCTGCACCATCAGCACGTGCATGCACAAGCAAGGCACACAGCGGCAGCAGCAACAGCGGCAGCAGCAACAGCGGCAGCAGCAACAGCTGCAGTAGCAGCAGTGAGGGGAGCACCAACACACATGCAAGATACACACGTACTAACGCGCATGTGCACACATACGCACACACACACGCACCGGCTGGGCTAAATGCCCACCAGGGTTGGTGCGGGAATGGCTAAAATATTTCTTGAAAGGGCCCCTGGGGTTACCCGGGTTACTTTTAATATTTGTGAATTTTGGGTTCCGGGGTGAATACGGTAAGGTGCAGTATATCAAGGATGTGTTTTAATTTGTTGCAACAGATCTCTTGCTGGTGAATCACTTCTGGGCGGAAAACTGCAATGTAATCTGCTTAAAAAATATGCAAACAACGGACTAGTTTTAATCAGTACGGCTAAATGTAGGATAACCAACAGGACAAACGATACAAGTATGATGCATCCTTGCATGACATAATTATGTCATCATGAAATGAATAAATTGTCCTGCTTCCAAACTGTGACATTTGGTATCCTCTTTCTTGCACAGCATCTTTGGAACTAAGCCACCACTTCTTGCATCTGTTGCTACTGTTGCAGAGCAAAGACGCTGACCGAAAGAGAGAGGTTGCTCCATCCACTACACTTTTTGTGGTGAATTTTGGTGGGTTTGATGTTCAAAATTCTGCTGTTGCTGTGTAAAATGCGACAATTTGAACTTTGCACATGTACGGCGTGTCATTGCTCACGTGATTGTATGATGTCTCTTGTGTTTTTTATGGTGTGTTGAGCTTCCTTGTCACTGTGCTTGCAATTGAACTTTGGTGTATAGGGTAACTAAAATAGGCTCCTTAAACGCGGCAGGCACAAGCTTTCAAGTATCTATACATCTTCTTTTCACTTGTGCCGTAGATTTGGCACGCACTCGTGAACGTGACATTGAGAAGCATTTTGACAGGTGGGTCTTGTCAGATCTTTTATTTAGCTCCATTTCCAAGGGGCTGGGCTCGTAAAAAATTGGCTATTCTACTCATTATGGCATTCCGCTGGGCACGCCAGATGGCGTATAAATAGGAGAGGGGACAAAAATAAACGATAAGGCTTGTCTTTTCCAACCTGCCCTGTATGCTGTATATGTGCTGACCCGAAATGTTTTTTTATTGCTGTGGCACAGACTGCTTACGCGTCTACAAAACACACTTACACTGCTTATCGCAGCTACGGACCAATAAAACGAGTGGAGATTAAAAAAAGCTACGCATTTGTGCAATATGATGACCTTGAGGATGCTGAGTATGCATTGGTGAGTATCTGAGATTTTTCTCACAGCTGTTTTTTCATTAACCGTAGATCAGGTCAGCCATTCCTGCTCTGTAAACAAAAGCTTTGCCCCAAAGCCTAAAAGTACATTTAAGTATCCAGGACCCTTAGATAGATATATATAAGCACCCCTGCATACTCAGTTTGTGGCGGGAGGTGCCCAGGTGGGCAGGGTGGAAATTCCTGCCAAAAAATAGATTTCCAAAAGCTCCCCTCTGGTGCCAGCAACTTACCAGGGGTGTTTGCAATGATATTGAAGACATTTTGGTGAAGGTCCGGGGGTCTGGGGTGGTGGTCCGATTTTGACCTCGGTTTTGGCAGGGAAATGGCGCATTAAATCGAGAGTCAGTACGTTGGCAGAAATGCCCGGCCGATTGTGCAGCTACGAATGAAATATTAATAAGATAATAATGCCATGAGGGCATATGTTTGCTTGCACGGAGCTGGGAGAACCAGCTGTCACTAACGACAGATGAGGCTCGAACAGAGCACTCAGGGCACCAGGTGAGTTCCCATCGTGGCATTTCATGCATAATGGTCACAGCTCAATGCTTGCTGGGTGCATGGTGGCAGTAGACCAGAGCAGGAAAAGTTAAAAAATGTTGTCGCTGCCCACCACCGCCCAACTTCAGCATTCCAGACCATAAAACTTGACAGGGCATGCCTTGAGAGCATACTGAAGGGTTCCCGACACTCAGGTTATGGCCAGAAAGCTTGTTTCCAGCGTTTCCAGAAATGCACCATTTTTGCCCAGCAAACAGGCCCACGCACTAAGTCCTTTAGGGGCAAATTTTCACCCCCCTTGTTTTTGCTTTGATGGGTATGGTTTGACCCTAAAGCTATCTGGAAACAAAACAATTGGTGAAATTCGGACCAAAACCCGCATTTCTACACCCATACCACCTTTCTGGCAGGGAAATGGCACAAATCCAGCCCCCCACTCTCACCCTTGAACCCAAACTCATTAATTTTTATGCAAAGGTGTTACATTTATAGAAACCTTTGGGTGACCTCAGATGTGCAATTCAGGAAAGGGGCATCAATTCCCCCTTTTTTGGTGGGGCTTGGCTGGGCTGACCGTAGATTCTCGGTCTCTTCAGAAATTAATAATAGTTTGGCCAAAACAAAAATTTTTTATGATTCCCCGAGCCTCTCCGTACTGGATTTGAAGTCAAAAATTAATATTGTTTAGTGGTTTTGAGGGCAATTTAAATGGCTTTTTGTCCCAGTGTGAATCCCGGGGGGCCCTGGCCCTGTCCTTGTAGCCCCAGTCCCCAGCTGAGAGGCTGGCTGCTCAGCAGAGAGGCCATGAGAAGCAGAGGGAAAGGCAGCTCAGGGAGCTGGCAGAGTATGAGGCAAAGGCAAGGGGCACGGCTGTGATGAAGAGGCCCGTGGGGCACCCATGCTCGCTGCTCCAAGAACAATCCTTCTTGTTTCACGGCTCCTTCAGCCCCTTCTTCTGGGGCATCCTCATAGAGTGAGTGAAGATGGCAAGTGGGTAAGAGAAGGTTGCTTCTCTGATTGAGGGAAGTACACATGCAAGCACTCACAGCTGTCGTTCTCCCCATGCAGCCAATGGCCAGTCTGTCCAGAAGCCTGCACAGCAACAGCAGCAGCAGCAGCCAGCAGTGGGGGGCTTTCGAATTCACAAATTAGTTCTTGACAGGACCCTCACGAAGTCCCTTCAAACTCCAAAAATAACCCCAAGACCCCCTTAGGGGGCGGTACACGTAAAAATTTTCAGGGATGAATTTTCACTTTTTACAGGAGGCTCCAGTAAGCATAACTTTTAGCCAAATCGATTAAAAGTTATATATTTGGAATCCGCACGTCGAGAGCTTTCGATTCGTATATGTGTGGGTCCAATCGGAAGGGGGTAGGGGGGGGGTCCGGATTTTTGAATTCCCCCTCCAAAAATGTACTGGGCCACTCCTACAAAATTTTAAATATATTAGCGGACTCTTGAGCTCAATCCCAGTCGATTGGCACCCTCTTTGAGCAAACTGGGTGAAAGGGGGGGTCTGTAGACATGTCCAAAAGTCAGAGGCACACGTGCTTGGGTGCAGGCCGCGGGGTGAGTCAAGTCACTGGAGCAGCAATTCACTCCAAACTGACAGGATTGTGCCAGCATGAGATAGTCAGTAGGATTTTGAAGAAATGGAAGCAATGTGGGGCTGTGCAAGCCAGTTGTGGGTGCCTGGTAGGTCATGTGTGCATGGGCGTCCATATCTCAGTTTTTGCCCCGGAACTCTGCAACAATTCAGTTTCAGGTCTTGATGAGTATGCAGATGGATGCTTATTAGACAAGTGGGGGAAGTGTTGCAAGCAACGCTGAAAAGTTGGCGAAGCAGTTGTGGGCGTCTTCTTTATTTGCGTGCAACCTTATAACAAATTGCCTGTTTTCTTTTGTTGCGTGCATGCGTGCGTGCTTGCATGTGCACGTGTGCCTTTGTACGTGCATGTATGTGTATGCACGTTATGTGTGTGTATGTACGTGTGTGCGTGCACACATGTATGCTTGCACATACGTGCAAGTATGTGAGTGTGTGCGTATGTGAAAGTATGTGTGTATTGTGTGCATGTGTGTTTGTGCGTGTGTGTGTGCGTGTGTGAGTGTGTGTGCATGCATTTGTGTGTGTGCATGTGAGTGCGTGCACGTGCACGTGTGTGTGCGTGCGCGTGTGTGTGTGGGTGGGTGGGTGGGTGTGCGTGTGTGTGAGCGTCACCTTCCATGCAAGCATGAGCCAACAGACCTCGGCAGCAAAAAAACTTGAAATTGACTAATAAATTCATGTCATATTCATCAGAAATCTCCGACACTTTTTCCTTTTTTTGACAAACCTCCCCAAGGTCCCGCCCCCAAATTACGAGCTCAGGAATTCATGCTGATGGAGCCTATCGAGTTTGTGGCTGCCCGGGGGATCTGTGCTGAGTTTCTGGGCTGGTCAAACCTTCCTGTCTCAGACTGATTACTCCAGCGTACTCCTCACGTCACCTTCCTAAATTTGACAAGTTGTTCCATCAGCATACTTAAGGAGCTGGCCGAAGTTCCAGGGCGGGAGGTGGGCTGAGTGCTATGCATTTAAGTTTGGCCAAACTTTTACCCAAATTTCAACTTTGGTCCATATAACTTCACTTAGACAACCTGAGCTCTGCAAATTTAGGCTACCCTCCTAGCAGTTTTGTTTGGGAGGCTAGCCAAAGTTTCAGGGCGGGGGGTGGCCTGGGTGAGGCTGGGTGGCCACGCGTGAACTTTGGTGGGAAACGGGCAAACCTAGGGGCTACGCCCCTGAAGGGGGCTTCGCCAAAAAAGGAGCAGATTGGGGCCTTTTTGTCCGGATGGGGGCACCGGAAGGGGGGTTTTGGGGGGGCTTTCAGGGAGTCCAAAAATCATACGTGCCTATCCAACGTTTTTTTTCTGGCGCCTCCTGCTTTTGACAAAAATTTTGCGGTCACACGCTGGACCCCAAATTTCTTTTCAAGTCATGAAATGTTTTTTGCAACATGCCATAAACAGGGTGGGAGAGGCTTTGAGCAATGTTTTCCGTTTGGGACCTCCCCCAAAAGAATTGGATACTGCTCCCACATGTGTCCTCAAACGTACAAAACCATCTTTAAATCCGTTAAAATTATGAATTTTGTGTTGTAGCAGTCAGGGTGGTGATGTTTTCTAAAGGCTCTAAGGGGGATTTCAAAGACTCCTGCCAAGTCTAAACACAAGCAGAGAGGAGACAAGCAGGAGCAGGCAAGTGGTGTTCAATGCACAGAGGCACCTGTGTCCTGGAGAGGGCTGGGGCTTCGATTTAGTGGTAGAGGGCAGCCAGGCTGGGGAGAGCCAGGCTGGCTCTTTGCAAGCGCTTACGCACGCAGCAGGAGAGCTACACGCGCAGGAGCACCTGTAGCAGGTAGCCAATGTTGCTACCAGTGGCAGTGCGCGCCTTAAGCGCGCAGCATGGCAAGGAGAACAAGCCTGAGAACTCGTCAATCCTTATCATGCTCGGCACAAATTATTTGCACGGAATGAAAACAACGTCATGAATAATGTTGCAAACTGCGGTTTTGCTAATGTCATATGTGCGGGCAAGGTGCTGGTGAGGGGACTCAGAACCATCCCAGTCCAAAAAGATAGCCAATCTCTTTGCAGCAGGAATGGCATTGCGCATGATCGTGTTTCGCTTGGCTATTGAGGCACAGTACCTTCCCAGCAACTTGTTTAAGGCCGGCTTGCTCATGCGAAAGGCCCGTCTGAATTGGACAGCCTCCCAGTGGGGCTGTGTCCACCCAATGCGCGCATACGCGCGTGCCCAGTCACCCAACACTTGCTTTTCAGAATCCATAGGATGGGCTCCCCTTTGAGGAGAGGAAGAGAGGGGAGAGGAGGTGATAATTCAACCGCTTGTCACGTGTGATGCTGTCCAAACACTCAGGCAGGCCTAGCATGTGCCCCTTGCCTTTCTGCCATTCCCCTCATGCCCTTGTGCATGCACCAGGGCAAGGCAAGCTCCGAGTTGGACCCCGAGGAGTTAAGAATAACCAAAATTGTTATTTTTCAAATTTTGGTTTCACGAAGTGATTGAGGATCTACGGTAAATACAGTGTTGTGCACTTTACTATTGACGCCGTCAACCGTCATTTGACGGTCAGGCGTAATTTACGGTTTTGACCGTCAGAAACTAATCCTCAGGCGTAATTTACGGTGATTTTAAATTATGACGTCTGACGGTCGGCTTTACAGTTATTTACGGTGGGAAACCGTCAGGAATTAGTTATTTACGGTGGGAAATCGTCAGGAATTAGTTATTTACGGTGGGAAATTGTCAGCAGCTGGCCAGGCCGGGCCAGGCTCGACTGACTCAGGGCCACACGAGCTTTCTTGGCCTGATTACCGGAGGACATTTTTTATTAATATCGCAAATCGCAAATGTTGTTTGTGGGGAAATCGGAGCTTGAGTTGGCACTCTGAGCCACTGAGCACCTGACGCCGCACCATTACTTACAATTTCTCACCGTCAGTATGAATTTCACTGTTAATTACGGTTATGTGACGTCGACGTCATTTAAGCACTGTAATTGACAATGCCATTTGTGATTGACGCCGTATGTGCACAACACTGGGTATATACAATTTGCTTCTAAATTTCTTTAAACATGGGCTGGTGCTGAGATGCTCCTGTTGTGCTTATTATGCCAAGCAGTGCGTTCCTGGTGTGTTCCTGCAGCGCAAGACCAACCACAGCAGCCTGCTTGGCCGCACCATTACCGTCGAGTTTGTACAGAACGAGGCAGGCGTGAGGGCAGAAGCGGACAGGGGCGATGACAGAGGTAGAGGTCGCAGGTATGTTGTCCTTGTCCTCACAAATATGTGAGATAAGCTGAGTTGCTACTTACATGCTCTGACAGAATAAGTAAACCAAAAGGTGAACCATCACTGCTGGTAGGCCAAATTGGAGGATCAGTGCATGCATGCATCATGGCATGAGGTAGTGGGTAGGGAGAGCTCGTCTGCGTTTGCTTGTGTGTGATTTGCAGCTAACTTGCAAGACACCCGTCTGGCTTGCGAGTCTACAGGTTATTCACAAGTGCACAAGGCTTTCTACCACCCTCCTATTGATTCTCCTGCACCCCTAAACCCACTTTCTTCACACACCTCCTGCGTCCCAATACTTGTCCCAGAACATAGTTTGGCATACCATGGGTCCAACGTGACGGTTTGAGGGCGCAGCAGACTTTGTGTTTCAAAGTTTGAAAAAGACATAAAAAAATTAGAATGCATTTATATGACGTTTTACTGTATTTTCTCACTCTGCTGCTTTGCAGGCGCTCGTACAGCCGTTCCCGCTCTCCAAGGAGGAGCCTGAGTCGCTCCCCACCAAGGAGGGGCTCGCCTGTAATTTGATTTTGGCTGTGTTCAATGCGAGAGCCACTTGAGAATTTTGCATACAACACAAAGAGGAATGTTTTTTCTGACCGCTTGTGTGGTGCAAATTAAAAAAGGAATGAAATCAAATGAAATCATTGGGGTGTCAAGAAATTGGATTTATTCCTATGCTGGCATTCTGAAAAGGGTGATCCGACAGATGCCATTTATGTGCTACGTGCAATACATATATCCACATGACATTCCTCCCCCCTTGGCAACTCCGTCCTCGGAGTGGACTAGGCTCCCTGCTAGAGTTCCAGGTGGAGGGTCAACTCGCCAGAGGTGCCTAAGCGATTGACTAAACACTTTGCATCCCAACTTGTCGAAAATTACCGAATCGGAAAACTACCAAGGTTCGAACCCAAGACCTGAGGCCATCCGCGAATTTCCGCGGTGGGTTACTACAAGGCTTCAATACCAATGAAATTTTGCTGAGAAGGGTAATCCGACAGATGCCATTTATGTGCTTCGTGCGATACATATATCCACTTAACACATTCCTCTTCCGATTCTGACTCTGACTCTGACTCTGACTCGTCATCTTCGTCGTCTTCTTCCTCCTTTTCTTCTTTTGACTCTGATACCGACTCTGACTCTGCCTATCACCGCAAGAACAAGAAGAAGTTCAAAGTGAAGCTGGCTTCCAAATTTATTCCGAACCTCAACGACAAGCTTCCAGCAAAAGAGAGGCGTGACAGGTTAGTTGAGCTCAAGAAGCCGCTACACAGGGCACTCAAGCACGCCAAGTCTGACTTTAACAACGTCCAAAAAGCGGGTGCTCCACACAAGACTGCCAAGAAAGTGGTGGCTGAGATCCAAGGTGTGTTGAGGGTGCTTAAGAAGCAATTTATTAATCTCTTTTTTGGAGCGACATTCGGTTGGGACAAACTCGGCAACGCACTAAACCACAGTCACCTGCCATCTAGTCACCTGTCATCTAGAAAATTCGCTAAGAAGTTGGGCGTGAAGGCTGGTGATGGCAGTAAGGCACCTGTTCCCTTTCTTCCCAAACGCCGCCCACCTTTTACCACTCAGACATTGAACCACTCCATGCCTCGACAACATTATTATAATGCACCACTCCATCCGGCCCCTACTTTTCAGCAATCGTTTCCTATGCCGCCCCCCGCTCCACCCCCTTATGTAAATGGTCATGCGGGAGGGAATCGCCATGGCCCACCTCACACGTCTGCTACACACACATGACCACAACCAATCTGCTGCAAACGGTTTCGTAGGCAGGTTACAACGGCTACAACAATTTCAACGGCACACCACGCTAATTTGGGACACTTTGGGCACACATAACTCTAAGTAACTTTCATTCCTACAAACCCTCATTCTTGAGGCAATTTCTTATCTGGTACCACGCATCCGGTAATTACTTCTCTTTATTAGGTACTTTTTCCAGGCTAGGCCTGAAGGGTGCCAAGCACCGTGGAGGCCCAGGGTAATAATGGTAATAATGACAAAGCCCCATGCATCTTATGATGCAAGCGGAATAGAACTGAGAGTTTACGCCCAAAAGAAATCCTTGACAGAAAAATCAGAAGTCTGAGGTGATGTGCTTCGACTCCAGGCATAGCTAGCTATTTGCCTCCCCTTTTCTTTGATGGCACACAGCTCCCTCGCTTGCAAAGACACCTTCAAATACCTCAGTATGGTGTGTGACAGACAGATCAATCTGAGCCTTGCAGCTGACGCAGCTTTGCGACCATTCATGTCTGGTACTTTCAGAGTCAAGCATTTTGTCCAGAGCCGTGACCTTACCAACAGATTTCACGCTCACATCCGGCTTCTCAAGACTTACACAATTTCTGCTGGCATGTATGCGAGTCAGATATAGGCTACTCCTTTCTTACGACAAGGCAGAGAGATGAATAACCCCATACATACATGTTTTTGACAGTGCTGGAAAGGATTATTGGAGTTAAAGACACCATTTTTTCATGCTGCATTATGCGAGAGTGTGGCCTGGAGCCCCGGCAGTTCAACTTTTCGTGCTGCAATGCGTCTGTACAATTCCCTTGCCCAATGCAACAGCTCCACGATGAAAAAGGTTTTGCAAGCTGATATGCGATTGAGCTTCAGGTATCCTGACTGCTGGTCCTCCCACATTCATTCAGCCATGGATGGCTTGACACAATCATACATGTTTAAGTAGAAGCTGTTAAACTGTGAGCCTACTTGATTTTTATTGATCTCAGTCGTTTTGTCGTGGACTTCAGGAACAGGCATTCAGAAATCATACAGATGAGACGAGACATTGAACACAGCCCCTAAAAATATCTGAGCAATACTCCTGGTGGTATGCAGGCCTCTGCCTCCCAACCATCCTATACCAGCAAAGCAAAGCACCAGCTTTGCTTCTAACTGGGGCTTACGCATCTTAGTAGTCTGGCAATACCAACGAGCGAGAGGCTATTGACACCAATGACACATGCCTGTGTTAACCTAAATGAAAATGAAAAGAAAGAACAGACCTTTAAATCTCTCAAAAGAGAGTTGGTCAAAGTCTCGTGGGACCCGGAATGGAAGCCAGAAGAACTGCAAAATACTGGTTAAAATTTAGATGCAGCCTTCAACGGTACAAAGAGCATATCACAGCTTCAAACCTACCGCATTCTGCACCTGACACACATCTTAATGATCTTCAAAAACAAGGGTTCTCAGCCAACCAAGAAAGAAACTCATACCAGCCCTATGATATCAAACTTCGGAACAAAGTCCATTTTGACATCCAGCCCACCAACCCTGAAGTAGACATTGTAGCCACTGGGCGCTGCAAGTACTGAATCACTGACGTTAATCTCATGAAGCGCCAAAGAAACGACCCTGAATCTCCCTCAGACGACCCTATACCCCCAGAAGTGTATACTGCCACAGTAGCTTGCATCTACAACAGACGGAAAATTAAAAGGCATGCTCACCCCTGAGCGTCTCGACATTCTTCAAAGGTCTTTTGGAAAGGCAAAACACAGCGGCTCACATGCATGAAAACATCCACCCACCCCCTAGTCTTGCTTTAAAATGTGTAGGCCTCATCACACGCAAAGATATTGCTACCTCCAAACATACGAGCCAAAGACTAAAAACTCGCTTTCACGGATGCTTCCCCCCACATCATCACCGCCCTACAAAAATGGGCCCTGATCCAGGAGGCCTCAAAAAAATTTCATGACAGTCACGTGTAAATTTTGGGTCTCCGGCCCAAAATGACACCCCCCCCCAACCCCCATCCTGACCCCCCCAACTAATAAAAAGGGTGTCAATCTGCCCAGAATTCAAGCAGCTATCTGCCTGCACAGTTCTCATGCCAAATAATGCAATACCTGACGAGCTATAGGGCAAAAACTGGTTGCGCACGCTCTTGCACTGACCACCTGTTTAGTGCACAAATCCAGCCAAAACCTTTGCCAGTGCACTTTTTTACTTCAATCATGCAACTTGTGCATGATGCATTGCGTAAACTGCAAGTTTGGAATTAAATGCTGGCAATTTTGTCTGAACACACCCCCGCGGCCTACTTGGGGGCATTCCATGCATTTCTGTGGCCAGGCACCCAGACCCCACCCTTTAATCAAATCACAGCTGGTTCTGAGGGAAATCCCTTGTATGATATCTACTGGCTTGCAAAAGATGATAAAGGTCATGAAACCATACAAACACGGCCCAATCACCTACCACAAGGCGCTGGTACCTATCCAATTACCATGACGCCTTGCAAGCACACATGCACCCACTCCATAATATAGGTAATGCCAATACCGTAGCAAACTACCATGAATACCACCAGACCCTAATCAAAAATGACACTGCCAATGGAGCCGCTAGCAACGCTTACCTACCAGCGTCCTATGTCCCTATTAAAACCAAGTGCATCAATATGAAGTACAGAACAGGAACCCACCTGTACAACCAAAAGCATGCGGTATGGTCTAAGGCTTTAACCACATACCGCATCGTGTGCTTACACTTTTAGCACTCAATAAGCATAACTTGCTCCCTCTGCCCTCAACTAGACAGTGCCCTACATATCCTTTCTGGATGCCAACACACACACACAAATAAGATATATGATCATTGAGAGACACAACTTAGCTTGCTTAAAAAAGAAAAAGAAAAAACTACGCAGGCAGTGAAAACCACTCCCACATTAATTAAGGAAAAGGAGCCACTTTGGTACCGAGTACCGTAAAGCTCCTCCACCACAAAAAGGAAAGGGAAAATTAATGGGGATCAAGAGGGTTGCAGGCTTGGCCTGAAACCGGCTCCTGATGAGAGTTGATAACAGTACTGGAAAGGGCACGTCTGGTATGGACAAGTTTAGCAGCAAAGTTCACAGAGTGCACATGGAG